>OLQA01001161.1_pt1 | contig 23937 bp, 9 predicted proteins | sample 1673151 | NCBI WGS metagenome assembly OLQA01 (sample SAMEA3136760, study PRJEB25190) | human gut metagenome | biome: human gut; feature: human-associated habitat; material: faeces | place: Austria | collected 2013
GTTGTTGAAAGAATTGTCTTATCATATCGACCATGGACATGGAATGGATTGCTATGCGGTGGGTCCTACATTGGGAGCCGGTGTAGCTGCGTTAATGGTGGATGACAGCATCATCTATCCCTGGTGCTATAAGAGCCAGGAAATCCTGGATAATGGCCCATTGCGCTTTACGGTAAGGCTGGAGTTCAATCCTTTGACCGTAAAAGGTGACTCAACTGTTGTAGAGACGCGTCTGATTACACTGGATGCAGGTTCGCACCTGAACAAAACAGCCGTATCATACTCTAACCTGAAAGAAACATTGCCTATTGTTACAGGCATTGTGCTGCATGAACCGGACGGAGCTGTTGTTGCCGATGCCGCTAACGGTTACATTACTTATGTAGACCCTACGACAGGCCCCGACAATGGTAAAATCTTTATAGGAGCTGCTGTTCCTACGGTTGTCAAAGATGCCAAAACCGTACTTTTCTCTGAAAAGGAGAAGAAAGAGCGTAATAACGCCGACGGTCATGTACTTGCTGTCAGCGATTATGAACCGGGTTCAGAATATGTGTATTATTGGGGATTTGCATGGGACAGGGCAGATATCAAGACTGCCGCTGCCTGGAATCAGTATATGGCAGACTTTGCTCAGAAAGTACGCAATCCGTTGACGGTAAAAGTAAACTAAAAAAGGCGTGGATGAGTTGAAAATCTCATAGCCTTGAAATGTTGAGAGTTGAAAGTTCACGCTACGCGGCCTGACTTTCAACTCTCATGTTTTATTTCTCAAAGTAATTTGAATTCGTATCCCTCTTCCTTTAGGAACTCTATGGCTCGTGGCAATGCATATTGCAGGTTGCCATTGTTCCAAGACTTTAGGGAATCGTGAAATGTGATGATAGAGCCATTACGTGCATATCTCATAACATTGGCAAGCACTTGCGGCCCACGCAGCTTCTTACTATAATCGCGAGTCACTAAATCCCACATTATTATTTTATAGCGGCGTTTCAGCATCATATACTGCGTCCATCCCATGTGCCCATGCGGAGGGCGGAACAGGTCTGTTTGCATTACTTCGTTTGCTTTCTCCGCGTTTGCCATATAGTCTTTGAAGTTGTATTCAAATCCCCTAAGATGGTTGTAAGTATGGTTACCGATGCGGTGCCCCCTTTCTACAACCATCTGAAACTCATCAGGATGCTTACGAATGTTGTCGCCCACCATAAAAAAGGTGGCTTTTATGTTATATTTGTCAAGCAAGTCGAGAACCCAAGGAGTTACTCCGGGGATAGGTCCGTCATCAAAAGTCAGATAAACGGCTCTCTCATTCGGATCCATCCGCCAGACTGCGCTGGGGTATAACTTACGAACAAACTCAGGAGGTTGTTCTATAAACACGATTATTGATGATTAACGGTTATCACTGTTTAAGTCTTTCTACATATAAGTTGTACAACTCTTTTACCTTCGGGGCGTATATCTCCGCCAGTTTGGAATTATATTTCTTCATAATCTTTACTTCGGCATCAAGCACTGCCCAATGGTATTCAAATTCGCGGGTAGAGATCGCGAAGCGGCTGTCGTCCATGCTTAGATACCAGGTGAGGTATTCCACTGCTTTGTCGGCAAGGGTTTTCATCATCTCATCCGCTTTTGCAGAATCTCCTAACTGGTAGTACGATTCGGCCATTTGTACGGCGCCGTTTTGCCAGTCGTACGGTACGTTGTAGGCAGGGATCATCTTTTCGGCATAGTCCAGTGCAGCTTTTGCCTTGTCTTTCTTGCCCTCACGTACCAACTGCTGTACAAGCTGTGAGAAAATACGGCGGTGCGAGTGACACATACGCATCGCATTTTCATCAATGTAGATACCCGGCTTGTCGATACCACCGAACTTGAACTTGTTCATCAGGTTGTCGTACATCTTTTCACTATCAATCTTTACACCCAGTTTGTCTGTATCGAATGGAGTGAAACGATAGGTAAGGCCTTCCTGGATGAAGTGGTTCCCCATATTCAATTGGTTTTCCGGTCCCACGCTGACTGCAATGTAGATAGGACGTTCCCAATTGGCTTCCGACAACATTTCAAGCATCATCAGCTCGCTCTTGTAAAGGGCGCGTTTGCCTTTCAACGAGATGTGCATGTAGTCGGGGATAGAGTCGCCCGGTATCATCATGCCGCTGCGGCGTACGGCTTCTTTATCCACCTTCATGACAATGCTGTCGGTAGGAATTACCTTCAAGTCTTGGTTTTTGCTGCGTACCCAGTATTTCAGTATGTTTTTGAGTTCGTAAGGATTTTCACCGAATTCTTTTTTTACGTTTATTAACGCTTCGGTGTTGCCGTTCAAAGCTTGTTTTTCGGCTTCGGCATAGAGGGCGTCGATGCTCTTTTTGTATTCAGGGCGTACCGGAACATATTCGTTGGTACCTTCTACATATTCCATGCGGTCCCATGTGATGGGAAGGGAAGGAGAGTCGTAGGCTGGACGCTTCATTTGGTCGATGTACCAGTCAGTCTGCAAGTAACTAAGGTTACAGGTACGGGCATCGGTACGGAAACCTTCCGTCTCCTGATTATACCACAAGGGGAACGTGTCGTTGTCACCGTTGGTATAGATAATCGGATTGCCTGTTTCCTGTAATGACATCAGGTAGTTCTGGCCGAAGTCGCGTGCCACATAGCGACCACTGCGGTCGTGATCGTCCCATGTTTGGCTTGCCATTTGTATGGGGACAAGCAGGCAGGCTGCTGAAACGATGGCTGCAGCGGGGAGCTCTTTCATCTTGACGTAGTGCTGCAACAGGCGGATAATGCCTGCCACACCCATACCAATCCAGATGGCAAAAGCGTAGAACGAACCGGCATACGCATAGTCACGCTCACGCGGCTGACTCGGCGTCTGGTTCAAGTAGAGAACGATGGCTATACCGGTCATGAAGAAGAGGAAGAACACCACCCAGAACTGCTGGATACCTTTCTGACCGCGGTAGGCCTGCCACAACAGGCCGATGATGCCGAGCAGCAACGGTAGGCAGTAGAATACGTTGTGTCCTTTGTTCTCTTTCAGTTCTTTCGGCAGCAAGTCTTGGTTGCCCACGAGTATATTATCGATGAACTTGATGCCGGTAATCCAGTTGCCATGCTCTATTTCTCCGCTGCCTTGCAAGTCGTTCTGGCGTCCGGCGAAATTCCACATGAAGTAGCGCCAGTACATCCAGTTGAGCTGGTAGGAGAAGAAGAATTTGATGTTTTCCCATTGCGTAGGCATGGTTACCATAATCATTTCACCACATTTGTCGTAGGGGACGTCATATCCCTTGATGTCCTGCCAGGCTTGGTATTGGTTGGCATGCGTACTGCTGTACATACGCGGGAAGAGCATATTTTGTGCGTATTCGTATTCGATACGTCCGGGAATTTCAATATAACTGTCTTTCTCATCGGCGGAAGCCTTTTCCTTACGGATGTATTTGGTTCCGTTGTAGGAGATGCGCGGTTCGCAATAACCGTCTTTCACATCCAGGGCTACTTGTGAGGAGTATGCCGGACCGTAGAACAGCGGGCGTGTACCATATTGCTCGCGTCCCAGGTATTCGCCCAGTGTGAAGATGTCTTCCGGAGAGTTCTGGTCCATCGGCGTGTTGGCGGTGGAGCGGATGACGATAAGTGCATACGAGGAATATCCGATGACAATCATCATGGTGCAGAGCAGCGAGGTGTTCAGCGTGCGTGCCGATACGCGGAATTTCTCTTTGACGGCTGCCTGCGTCTTCGGACGGAGGTAGAGCCACAATGCGGCAATGACAATGACACCGATAACTACCGAGCTGGTACCGTGTCCGTAGAACGGGATACCCAGCATGGCGATGGTGAGTATGAACGAGAGTGCCATACGTGCCTTGTTGCGTTCGGTATAGCTTTCGTAGATACCCCAGATGAGGCAGGCTGCCAACAGGATGATATATACGATGACACCCGTGTTGAAGGACATGCCCAGCGTGTTGACGAAGAGCAGTTCGAACCAGCCGCCCACTTTCACGATACCCGGCACGATGCCGTAGAGTACGGCTGCTACCAGTATGCCCGAAGCGAGCAATGCCAGCAGGGAGCCTCGGGCATTGGCGTTGGGTACTTTCTTGTAGTAGTATACCAGTACGATGGCGGGCAGGCAGAGCAGGTTCAGCAAGTGCACGCCGATACTCAGACCGGTCAGGTAGGCAATGAGAATCAGCCAGCGATCACTGTGAGGCTCGTTGGCAACGTCCTCCCATTTCAGTATGAGCCAGAATACGACGGCAGTGAACAGTGAGGAGAAGGCATACACCTCGCCTTCCACAGCGCTGAACCAGAAGGTATCGCTGAACGTGTAGGCAAGTGCGCCCACCAGACCGCTACCCATGATGGTAACCATCTGGCCGCGTGTGATATTGTTTTCGTCTGTCACCACAAGTTTGCGTACCAGGTGCGTGATGCTCCAGAAAAGGAACAGGATACATGCGCCGCTCATCAGCGCGCTCATGTAGTTCACCATCTTGGCAACGGTGGAGGCATCGGAAGCAAATTGTGAGAATAGGTTGGCTACCAGCATGAAGAACGGTGCGCCGGGCGGGTGTCCTACTTCCAGCTTATAGCCGGTGGTGATGAACTCCGGGCAGTCCCAAAAGCTTGCAGTAGGTTCGATGGTCATGCAGTAGACCGTCGCTGCAATGAGGAAGGTAATCCAGCCTACAAGGTTGTTTACGGTTTTGTACTGTTTCATTCGGATGAAATTCGTTATTATTCAGTTTTGTTTTTTACAAGCTGTTTTGCCATCGCTTAGTCAACGTATTGGCATATATGGGCGCAAATATAATGATTTCGCTTCTAAATAGGTGACAATAAGCAGCATTATTAGGATAGGTTAAGGGATTTGCTGCATCTATAGATGCAGCACGGTGGAAGTATAGATGCAACGCGGTGGATATATAGATGCAACAATGATGATTCTATAGAGGGAATATCCGGCCGATAAAGGGGATGCGGAAAGGAAGTATCCTCCTTGCTTGTCTAAATGAATCTTTCGTTTATAACCGAAAATCTAGCCTTTTTCGCAAACTTTTTAGGTTATGAACGAAAGAATGGATATACTTAGGAAGTACAATCTCTGGACAAGAGGAGATTTATATTTTCATCGACGAAGTGCAGCTCATCGAAGAATGGGAAAAGTCGGTCAATTCTTATTCGCAGGACTATACCGAGGAGTACGAGCTCTTTATCAGTGGCTCCAGCTCACGGATGCTGTCCGGTGAGCTTGCCACGCTGCTTTCCGGGCGATACGTCCAATTCCCGGTATATCCCTTCAGCTATCAGGAGTATGCAGAGATAAGGCATCTGGAACAGAACCGCGAGAGCTATATGAATACGGGCGGAATCCCGGAACTTTTTGTCTTGCCCGAAAAGCAGGAGGTGCAGCGCAATTACTTGTCTGCCTTGAAGGACACCATCTTGCTGAAGGACATCAGCCAACGCTACAGCATACGTGACCCCCGGCTGCTTGAGGACCTTTTTGCGTTTCTTGTAGGCAATGCCTCTAATTTAGTGTCCATCGGCAACATCGTGAACTATTTCAAGAGCCAAGGCCGGAAGACGGGCTATGATGCCGTGGCTGCTTACATAGGCTATATCGAAGACTCGTTCTTGGCGTATCGTTGTGAACGCTTCGACTTGCGCGGAAAGGAAATACTGTCCGGTACGGCGAAATATTACATCAACGACCTTGCCTTTAAGAATTTCCTCTATCCCGGAACAGCCTATGGTGTGGGTTATAAACTGGAGAATCTTGTCTATCTGGAGTTGCTTCGGGCGGGCTATGATGTCTATACCGGATGTGCTAAAGAAAAAGAGGTGGACTTCATCGCCCGGAAAGGCGACCGTACGATATATCTGCAATCCACCTACATGCTGGTATATGAACAGGCGGTGCGCCGTGAGTATGCTTCGCTGGAGGCGATACAAGATAATTATGAGAAGCTGGTTGTCTCGCTTGACGACTTCTGCCTGCCGTCTCATGAAGGAATAAGGCATGTGCGGGCGTGGGAACTGCATGGGTTGTTGTAAAAGGTGCTGAAAGACGGAAATATCCCTATAACCTTGACAAAAAGTAATGTTTTTCCCGGTTTTCCTGCCGCACTTGGTTTTATAGAAGAACGGATTTAGGATATATTGTGGATATTCAGCTCATAAAGATGCGTTCTTTTTGCATATTCTTCCGCTTTTGTGGGACTTTTATACAGAAATTGGCTACACTTTTAAGCTAAAAAGAGTATACCGTTTTACTAAAATGGGAGTTGCGTTTTAGTAAAACGGTTACTCTGTTTTAGTAAAACGTTCTTTTGCTTTTGCATTTTCGGTGTATCAGGGCTTTCGGAGGTGTGATTTCGATTTATTAGAAGGACGTTCGTTTTGGTATAATGCTTATAACCTGACACTTATGGATTTTCGCTCTCGTATTTCTTTCTGTGTGGATAATCGGTCCGAAATACGGGATTCTCGTGCGATAGAAAATACAAAGTGTCAGAATGACAAAATCATATTTATCTTCTGTAGGTATCAGCCTTAAAAATACTTTCCAATCTTTTTCTTGTTTTCATTCTTTATCGTTAAATTTGCCATCGAAGCAAGGAAGTGTCCTTAGCTTCAATGTTTTGTGAAATGATATTGTAAGAAGCGTTGTGCTTCATTCTTGTCTTTGAGAACCTGAGAAATTTTCGAAACTATACAAGAATGGCATGGACTGCTCCTGCGCTGGTTTCGGCGTGGGTCTGCTGTCTGTTCATTTGTATAGTGGGGTTTTCTCAGGACCTTCAAAGACGATGGATAGCACGCAGTTCCACGTTCTTTTTTTATATTCAGCAATACTCCCTCCTGAACCAAAGCTCGAATATCGGATCGGAGAAAACATACTTGTTCCCCTCTTTCTCAATGAAATCACGTTCTGTCAGCATACGCTTGTTGCGTGTGATGGTCTGTGCACTGCCCAATTCATATTTCCGCACTACGGGGATGGAGTTGAAGCGGTATTCACCGTCGGCTACAGCACGAAGCATGGCAGTTTGGGCAGCAGTCAGGTTCTCGGTGTCGTTCATGAACATAGGCATGTTGGTGTCTATCAGTTGGCGGGTACGGATTTCGATAATCTCATCTGTCACTTTTTCAGACGTACCGCTCCAGATGAAATAGCACAACTGTTGCAAATACCACGAATGGCATTTCACGATGTCGCACAGTTGTTCTGCTTGCTGTTCGCTGATTTCTTTGTTCGTCCGGTGGAAGGCATTGACGATGAAGGGCACCCATTCCTCTTTCTTTATCTTTTGCAGGAACAGTACTTGTCCGAAGCGGTAGAAGGGGTTAGAAGAATTGTTGAAGATGTCCATCATCATATGCCGCTTGCTTCCGTAAAAGCAATAGGAGACTTGTTGCTGCTTCTGCCAGGCAGAGCGCATTTTTCCCTCCATACTTTTGTAGCCGGGTAGTAGTGCCAGTTGTTGGAACTCGTCGATGCAGACAATCAGGTGTATGCCTTTGGCAGCTGCTATCTTTTCGGGTAGTTCCAGTATCTCCATGACACTTTTTTCTTCCAGTTCCAATTTCAGGTCAAAGGAGAGGGTATCGGTTGGGTCGCTCTTCAATGTGATACTGGGAGAAACGGCTTTAAGAAACTGTTTCACATCTTCAAGCCTCTTTTCAAGGGTGGAGGCGGCGCAAGAAATGACTTCTCGCGCAAAGATGCGGTAGAATTCAGCTTCCGTCTTGATGCTGAATGCATCAATGAAGCAGACACGGATATGCTTGTCTTCTTGTGTCAGTTCGTCCATAGCTACTTTTACAAGCGACGATTTTCCCCATCGGCGCGGTGAAATAAGCATTACGTTGATGCCCGATCCAAGTAATTCTTTCAGTTGCTTTCGTTCTTCTACCCGATTGACGAAACTTTCTTTATCAACCAGTGTGCCGTATTGAAAAGGTGATTTCATAAACTTTCTGTTCTTGATTTAATGACAAATATACAAATTATACATCAATGTATAATACATCAATGTATAATTTTGTTTGAGCACATGTGCAAAAACACCCACTTTTTGCACATGAAACGGAGAACGTGAGCAAAAAAGCCTTATTTTTGCTCGCGTTATTGATTCCGAATATAATGTTAAATACAAATATACTATGAAAAGTAAGGTTCTTGCATTGATTCTATTATGCGGTGCCGCCTCGTTGGGCGCCAAAGTAAAACTGCCTGCACTGGTGGGCGACAACATGATACTCCAGCAGCAGACTGAAGTGAAACTGTGGGGAACGGCTGCTCCGGAAGCCGAAGTACGCGTTACGCCTTCGTGGAACGGACAGACAATGACTTGCCGTGCCGATAAGGATGGCGGTTGGACGCTTGCCGTGGAGACTCCGGCAGCAGGATACACGCCTTATGAGATAACTTTTGATGACGGAGAAAAAACTACGTTGAAGAATATCCTAATCGGTGAAGTATGGCTTGCTTCCGGCCAGAGCAATATGGAAATGCCCCTGAAAGGTTTTGCTGGCTGTTGCATCATGAACGGAGCGGATGACATCATAGTTTCTGCCGAGAATAAGGGGGTGCGTATGTTCACCGTTCCCAAGCACCAGACTTATGAACTGCAAACCGACTGCAAAGGTAGCTGGAACATATCTTCCATAGAAACCGCACCCGATTTCAGTGCGACGGCCTACTATTTTGCCACTTCGTTGAGCCGTGCCCTCCGGATTCCGGTCGGCATCATCTGTAGCGCTTACGGTGGATCCACTGTAGAAGGTTGGATAAGCCGTGAACTGCTGGAAAACTATCCAGACATATCTCTCAACCCCGATTCCATCGAACGCCTGCATCCCATGCTCCGCCCCATGCTGATGTACAATGCCATGCTGAAGCCGCTTCAGAACTATACCATCAAAGGGTTCATCTGGTATCAGGGAGAGTCGAACGTAGGTCGCCATGAAACATATGCCGAACGCTTGGCCGACATGGTGCAGCTGTGGCGCAAGGAATGGGGGCTGGGCGAATTGCCTTTCTACTTTGCCGAAATAGCGCCGTACGCCTATGGAGGTACCCAGCAAGAGAAAGCTGCTTACCTACGTGAAGCGCAATTCCGTGCCCAAAGCCTGATTCCGAACAGTGGTATGATTTCGACAAACGACCTTGTAGAGCCTTATGAGATGTACAATATCCATCCCCGCAACAAGACAAAGGTAGGTCAACGCTTGAGCTATCTGGCATTGAACCTTACCTATGGATTGAAGCAGATACACTGTTTCGGCCCACAATATAAGTCATGGACTGCTAAAGGCAGTGAAGCATGGGTTTCCTTCGACCATTTGGAAATGGGTATCTGTCGCAACTATGACCTTCGCGGTTTCGAAGTGGCGGGTGAGGACCGTGTGTTCCATCCTGCCGACAAAGTATGGCTGCACTGGCAGACGAATGAAGTGGTAATCTCTTCAGAAAAGGTATCCCATCCCGTCAGCGTGCGCTATTGTTTCCATGATTTCCAGATTGGTACGATGATCGGTGGGAATGAACTGCCTACCATTCCGTTCCGTACGGATAATTGGTGAAAGAGTGAAAAGTATATAAACACTTTCATTATACTATAATATTGGGCGCGGGTTACGCGGAATCCACGGATGCAGTAAACTAAATCCGTGTAATCCGCGCCTAAAAGAAAATATCCAGAGGGTTTTGTTCCCCCTCTGTCTTTTATTGTTTCAGCAACTGTTCTGCTGCAAGTACCAGGAACATATAGTGGGACGAACCTCCTCCCAACACATACTCAGTCTGTTGCCAGAGGAACGGGAACGTCAGGAGTTCCGGGAAGTCGGGACGGATAAGCGCCGTACCGGAAATGACTCCACCGGGAATGTACGACCAGTCTGCGCGGTTCAGTCCGTAGCCTACAGTGGCTGATTGTGCGCCGACACCCGAGGCGAAGGAAGCCTGGTTGGAGCCCGGGTGGCATCCGAGAATGAAGTTGAGGGCATTGAATACCGGTGCTTTCGGGAATATTTCCGGATAGGCGGTTGTCAGGAAGTAGTGCTGGAAGCCGAAACGCTGTATATCCCAGCCTGCACCCCAGATGTTCGGACGGTAGGGAACGCCATAGGGAGTCTCCTGCACTTGTTTGTTCAGTTCTTGTTCATATCCGGTCAAAGCTTTGCGGAAAGCTGCTGAAAAGGCTTTGGCTTTCTTGTTCTTCATCTGTGCGAACAGTTTTTCCACACGTGCCGTGTACCAGCCGATGCGGCCTATCTGCTTGATGATGAGCTCCTGGTTGTCCAGAATGAAGTCCATATAGGGTTGTTCGCCGGTGGTGAGGTACAGCTCTACGGCTGCCTGCACTTTGGGGAACAAGGCTCTGTTGTTGCCGCTTCCGGTAGAAGCATATACTTTGCGAGCAATGTCGAGGCAATGCACACTCAATGTATCATTGAAACCTTTCAATACACGTGATACGGCAGCCAGCTGGGCAGCTGTCGACAGTTCCCGTCCGGGGTTATCCTCCGTAAATATCCAGCGGTCGTCTTCATTACCGATTTTCCCGTCGGTCATGGCGGCGGCATCACCCAGAAGTACGTACTGGCGCAGGTCGTTGCAGATGATTCCCCGGTAGAGACGTCCCAGTGCCAGGTAGCCGTTGACTACCGTAAGGGCGCCGTTCTCTACTTGTTGCAGCAAGTCATTCTTACCGTCGGGCTGGTGGATTTCCGTCACACGGTTTATCTGGTCGATGGAAGTCACGTCGAGATTCGGGTGGAAAGCTTCGTAGGCCAGTGCCAGGATATAGGATTCTCCGGCTTGGGATTCGATGCGGAGGTCAAAGTCTCCGGCATCGTGCCAGCCGCCTATGTTCACTCCGGGAACCACTTCACCCGGTTTGAACTTGGACAGGCCCTCTTTCTGGTCGTAGCCGTCGATATGATTGTGTGCCGGTGCCATCTGGGCATCGTCCATGTGGCAGCAGTCGTGCCATACGCGGTATTTTTCGTTGACGCGCATGTGGCACATCTGTACGGGAAGGAAGTATTCCAGTACGGGTTGCCATACGCCACGGGCATATACGTCATTGTCGATGCGGAAGATGGGAGACACGGAGGTATTGTATTTAATCTTATAAAGCCCCGGTTCCTTTACATCTGTGAAGTTTACTTTCAGATAGTTATACCTCAAGAATTTACCCCAGTTGGCAGGAGTGACGTTCTTGACAACCTTTTCGCCGTCGGCATCAATGCGGATGATTTGTGCCGTTTCCTTTCTGTTGTCACGTATATCCATTTCGATGACGGCTTCCTTGTCCTGAGTGGGATGATAACCTATCTGTGAAGTCTGGATAACCGGCTGATACATCCAGTCGGCCACTACGTTCGGAGTGATAATCCATTTGACGGCACCTTTGGTGACACCCGGTTTTATGTTGCTGCGCAGTACGAACCAGCCGTTGTTGTGGTTCATACGCCCGTCAAACAGTTGCAGGTCACCGCTCAATGATTCGATGGTAACTTTGTTGTAAGGGTCATCGGGCCGGGAGGTGAACTTGGTTCCTTTGGCATAAGGTTCGCTGATGATGTCGTCTGCCACAATCGGGCTGTAACCTTTTCCTATCAGTTTGTTCATGTCTGCCAGCGATTTTTTGCCGTCATGGTAGTTTCCTGTATGCAGATAGTTGGGCTGGGTTGTCATCAGGGGGGAGTTGGGCTGTTGCGGGAAGATGCCGCTCTGACCGTCCATAATCCAGGGCTTGCCGAAGAGGGAACCCGGGAAGAATTCAAGGTTGAAGCCTACTTTTCCGATGAATTCCTGGGGAATGGGGCGGTCAAGATCTACGGTCACCTCTATGTTTTTACCTTTGCTTTCCACGTTTACCGTATATATAAGGTGGAGGTCCGGGTAAATCATCGGGTTGAATCCGGTGAGATGGCGTGAGGAGTCGGGATAGCACAGCGTGGCGGTGATGCTGTTGTCACCGAGCTTCCGGTCGAGCTGTTTCGGTACGGGTTGCCATTGTCCGGGCGTGGCTTCCAGGCGGATGTCTCCGTTTGTTGCCACACGGTGTCCGTTCATAATGATGCATACCCCTCCCTGGTGTCCTTCGGGATAGATGTCATCAAAAGCCATGACGTCGACTCCCTGGTTCTTGAAATAACCGGAGGATGTCAGCTTGAAGTCTTGCGCATGCAGCGTACTGCTGCCGCAAAGCAGTGCCAAGACTGATGCAAATAGGAAATGTTTCTTTCTCATAGTATCTATTTTTGAGTTACGAAATTTTCTACTAATATACGGACTAAAAAGGAAACGGATGGCTTTTGTTTGTAGCCAATAACGTTATGAAATGTGTCTTTTTCCTCTATTTTTATGATATTCATTGTTATATTTGTCATACAATGGTGTTTGAACTGCCAGATACCAACGTTTGAGCTAATAAAAGCTGATGTCTGGTAAAACAAGGACTCAGTACCCAAAAACAGCCTTTATCGGAACCAATTGTATCCATTGAAAAAGGATGGTAGTGAGTAGTGGCAACTTGTTTTTTTGTACATTTGCAATGTAACTATGATTAATTCCTTAAATCGCTATATTATGAAACGTATGTTTTCCGTTTTTTTGCTGATTACAGTATGGTTGCTGGTTACACCTTTCCTGCAAGCACAGTCACACGTAGACAAGGTTTTAAAAGATGAAATAACCTCGGACTTGAAAGAGAATATCCTCTCTTTTTGGGAAAGATACAGCGTAGATTCTTCCGGAGGCTTTTATGGTTCATTGGGACGTGACGGTGCCCCGATAGCGGATGCTCCCAAAGGTGGTGTACTGAATGCCCGCATCCTTTGGACTTTTTCAACCGCCTACCGGATGTATGGCGATACTGCCTACCGTAAATTGGCTGACAGGGCGCAACGGTATTTCATAGACCACTTCATTGATTCGCAGTATGGAGGCGTATATTGGCTGATAAAAGCGGACGGTACCCCATTGGATACGAACAAGCAGACTTACGGCTGCTCTTATGCTATCTATGGGTTGTCCGAACATTTCAGGGCAACGGGCAACAATGAAAGCCTGCAAAAAGCCATAGAGCTTTATCGGATAATGGAGAGCAAAGTCAAAGATCCCGTAAATGATGGCTATATAGAATCCTTTACCCGCGAATGGGGAACTCCCCAAAAGCTGGGATATGATGGAGATGGTGTTGCCACCAAAACAATGAATACCCATATCCATGTATTGGAGGCATACACAGCGTTATATAAAGTATGGAAAGATGACGGCCTTCGCGAGCGCCTTGCAAAAGTGATAAACTTGATAACAACCAAACTGTATAACTCACAAACACATCACCTGATATTATACTGTGATTCGAACTGGAACAATCTGGATGACATCGACTCTTACGGGCATGATATCGAAACTTCTTGGCTGCTGACGGAAGCTGCAGAGGCTCTGGGTGACCCGGAGGTTATCGGGAGGTGCAGGAAGGTAGCATTGGAACTTGCAGATGCTTCCTTGAAGGAGGGCATCAACCCGATGGGAGCTATGATGTATGAACGACATAAGGACAAAATCAGGAAGGACGCTTCCTGGTGGTGCCAAGCGGAAACTGTGGTCGGCTGTATCAATGCCTGGCAACTGACTGGTGAACAATCTTATCTGGACAGTGCCGTCCGCACCTGGAATTTCATCAAGTCCCGGATGATAGACAAGGAGTATGGCGAATGGTTCAGAACCGTGCTGGAAGATGGGACTCCCCGCTACAAGGAACCTAAAGCAAGTATGTGGAACTGTCCCTATCATAACAGCCGTATGGGGTTTGAGATTGATACCAGACTGAAATGACAACCTTTTATAGATTTGATATTATGAAGAATTTACGAATTTTCCAGTTTGGAATAGTTGTATTGCTGTGTGGTATATTATCTCTGCCGCTTTCTGCCCAGACGGAAGTGATGGCATGGAGCAATATCACGGGTGTCCGTGTAGACGGTGAATTGATAGACTTTGAGTCATCCCTGCGTGTCGGAACCTTGAAAGGAGATATGGAGATTACTGGAAAGGAGAAGCAGGTCCGTCCCGTTTTCCATCGTGAAGGGGACATGCAGGAAGTGACGACTACTCTGCGAGGTATAAAGTTCCATCAGAAAGTGACGGACAAGGGAAAAGGTCTGGTGGAGATTTCTATTGATGCGCTGTCGGACACTACTCTGAACCAGTCAGCCTATTACTGTATCGCCCTGAGTCCGGAAAACTACGCTGATGTCAAAGTAAGGACAAGTGGCAGGAAGCTGACCGCTACTTCGGCCAATAGGAAGTTGGAATTCAAGTTCAATAAGTCTGTAAAGGCCACGGTTGAAAAAGAATCCACCGGTACCGTAGTTTATATCTCGCTGATGCCGACTCTGAAAAAGGCCGGGAGAACTGCATTGTCCATGGAACTGCATGCTTCCGGAGTGATAGATCATAGTGACGCGGAAATTACATTGGATATGCAGAATCCGGGCAGTCTGTTCGCAGGCTTTGGGGGGAATTTCCGCCTGCAGAATCCTGCTGCCGACCCTAAAGTAATAGATTACTGTCTGGAAAACTTGCGTGTAGCCTATGGACGTGTGGAATTTCCGTGGAGATTGTGGCAACCGGAAGAGGAAGCCGACCCTATTGCCACCGCACAGAATGGGGGACTGAACAAGCGGGTGGAGGAAAGTCTCCTCATGGCAAAGCGCTTGAAGGCGATGGGAATGCCGGTAATACTAAGCTGCTGGTTTCCGCCTGCATGGGCCATTGACGGAGGTCCTGCAAGTTATGCTCGTCAAGGTGGTGTCATTGCTTATCGTCTGGATAACCGGAAAAAGGAGAAGATTTATAAATCCATGGCAGATTATCTGTTGTATGCCAAACGGTATTATGGTATTGAGTTCTCCATGTTCTCGTTCAATGAATCGGATTTGGGTATTGATGTCCTTCACACGCCGCAGGAGCATGCCGATTTCATTAAGGAGTTTGGAGCTTATCTGGCAGAGTTGAATCTTCCTACCCGTATGCTGCTTGGCGACAATTCGGATGCTACGACTTTTGATTTTATCCTTCCTGCTTTGAACAATCCTGAGACTCATAAGTATATTGGTGCAGTTTCTTTCCATTCATGGCGTGGTTGTGATGATGTTACGTTAAAGAAGTGGGCGGATGCTGCCAAAGCGATCAATGTACCACTCTTGGTTGGTGAGGGTAGTACGGATGCCGCTGCTCATGGTTATGCCGAGATATTCAATGAGTCGACGTTTGCACTTTATGAAATCAATCTGTATACGCGTATTTGTGCCATTTGCCAGCCATTGTCCATCTTGCAGTGGCAGCTTACTTCAGACTATTCGTTGTTGTGGGGAGACGGCATTTATGGTTCCAAAGGCCCTTTGCGTCCTACGCAACGTTTCTGGAATATCAAGCAACTGGCCTCCACTCCGGCCGATGCTTTGGCCATTCCGGTCAGAAGTGGCAAGAAAAACGTAAACTGTGCGGCTTTCGGAAATATGGTGCGCGGAGAATATGCTGTCCATATGGTCAATAATGGGGCGGAGTGCGAGGCTGTCATCTCCGGTATCCCCGCAGAAGTGAAGGAACTGAAAGTCTATGTGACCAATACAAAAGACTGCATGAAGGAAACTGCAGTGAAAGTGGAGAATGGGCAGGTACGGGTACACTTGCCGGCCATCAGTTTCATTACCTTATTGTCTGATAAATAATTTTAATATATAAAGAATAGTGATATGAATATAACTGCATGTCTGTTTACGGTTCTGGGAGGGATGGTCACTTTAGGTCATCCTTCAGAAACTGTACGTTTGAATCAGTTAGGGTACTATCCCCGGCAGGAGAAAGTAGCAGTGGTGAATACCGGTGAGGTACGTGAATTTACCATAGTAGATGCAGCCACGGGCAATCGGGTATTTTCCGGCAAACCCGGATATACCGCTTCATCCGCTTGGTCGGATAAGAACAGGACGATATTGGATTTCAGTGACATCACGGCACCGGGAAACTATTTTCTGATGGTTAACGGAGATTCAGTGGCATTCGAAATAAAAGAAAGAGTACTGTCCCCTTTGGCCGATGCTGCTTTGAAATCTTTCTATTACCAACGTACGGGCATGCCCATCGAAGCGACTTATGCGGGTCGGTGGAGCCGTCCGGCAGGCCATCCCGATGACAAGGTACTGATACATCCCAATGCCGCCGGGCCGGAACGTAAGGCGGGAACGGTGATTTCTTCTCCGGGAGGATGGTATGATGCCGGAGACTATAACAAGTATATTGTGAACTCCGCCTATTCCATCGGATTGATGCAGGCGATTTATGCCCGCTTTCCTGACTATTTTATCCGTCAACGGGTCAACATCCCGGAAAGTGGAAACCACACGCCCGATTTGCTGGACGAGATGTACTATAACCTGAAATGGATGCTGACCATGCAAGACCCTGCCGACGGAGGAGTCTACCACAAGCTGACTACCCCTTCGTTCGAGGGATTCATCAAGCCTACGGAGTGCAAGCAGCCCCGTTATGTGGTTCAGAAATCAGTAACGGCTGCATTGGACTATGCTGCGGCTTTGGCGCAGGCTTCTGCCTTGTTTGCTCCTTACGAAGAGGATTATCCGGGCTTTTCGGAAGTGGCTTTGCAGGCTGCCGAACGTGCTTACGCCTGGGCAGAAGCGCATCCGCAGGCGCTCTATCATCAGGACCTCCTCAACAAGCAATATCAACCTGCCGTGGTTACGGGAGCTTACGGTGATCGTAGTGCCGATGACGAATTCTTCTGGGCGGCTTCCGAGCTCTATCTTGCTACGGGAAAGCCCGCTTATCGGGAACAAGTGAAGAAGCATCTCCCCACTGCATATAAGACTCCTTCTTGGGGCAATACCACTGCGTTGGGCGTGTTTGCCTGGCTGCAACCGGGCAGGGAATATCAGGGTGAAGACGTGGAGTTGGCAAATGCCATGAAAGACCTGTTACTGGACTATGCTGCCGAGGCTGTGCGGGGTGCTGACCGCTCTCCTTTCCATGCTCCTTACGGCAACGATGCCAAAGATTTCTTCTGGGGATGCCTTGCCGAAGGGTGTGCTAACCAAGCCACTTCACTGGTTTGCGCCTATTTGCTTACAGGCGAGAAGTCGTACTTGACGAACGCCTACCGCAATATGGACTACATTTTAGGAAAGAATGCCACGGGATATTGTTATGTCACCGGTTTCGGGATGAAGAGTCCTCTGTATCCGCACCATCGTCTCTCTGCATCGGATGATATAGAGGCACCTCTTCCCGGTTTCCTGGTTGGCGGTCCCAATCCTGGGCAGCAGGATGGCGTTGCTTATGCTTCCAACCTGCCGGATGAGTCTTATGCAGATGTGGAAGGTTCGTATGCTTCCAATGAGATAGCCATTAATTGGAGTGCCGCTTTGGTGGCATTGGTGTCTTCGTTGGATGCTTTGATGTCAAAATGATGTTCCTATTCAGCTTGCTGCCTTATAAATTCGGACGGGCTGATGTTGAATTCATCTTTAAAATGCTTGGAGAATACCTTGGGGGAGTTATACCCCAAGGTATATGCAATTTCCGAAACTTGCATTTGGCTTTCTGTCAGGAGTTGCTGTGCCCGTTTCATGCGGATGGTTCTGATGAACTCGATGGGTTTCTTTCCCGTTATCTTAATCATTTTCTTGTAGAAATAGCTGCGTGATATATTCAGGCTGCTGGCAAGCTCTTCGACGGAAAACTCGGTTTCGCTGATATTGTCCTCTACAATCTGGATGGCTTTTTCCACCAGCTGTCGGTCAAGAGGAGTGATGGTGATACGGCTTGGCTCGATTTTAATTTCCTGATTGAATATTTCCTGCCGTTTGACGTTCATCTCGATAATCTTGTTGATACGCAGTTTGAGGACTTCCATATTGAAAGGCTTGGTGATGTAGTCGTCTGCACCAACGCTAAGCCCTTCCAATTGGTGTTCTTCACTTGCCTTAGCTGTCAGGAGGATAATGGGGATATGGGAGTAGCGTATGTCATTCTTGATGGTTGAACATAGTTCCAGACCATCCATCTCGGGCATCATGATGTCACTGACCACTAAATCAATATCTTCCTTTTCCAGTACATTCAGTGCATGTTTTCCGTTTGTGGCTTTTAATACATGATACTGCCTGGCAAGACTTTCAGAGAGAAATTTCAAGAAGTCGTAGTTGTCATCTACGAGTAGTATGGTGAATGGATGGGATTCTTCTTTTATTTCCGGTCCTTCGACCGGTTCTCCGTTTTTGGTTTCATTACTGTTCTGGTGTAGGGGTAGGGCAATCAGGAATACAGAACCACAAGGCTGGTTATCCCTGACACAGACAGTACCCTGATGCATCTTTACGTATTCGGAAACAATGTGCAGTCCAATGCCGCTGCCTCCGTTGTTCGACTGGTTTTTGCCCGACTGATAGAATCTTTGGAATATTTTCTCCTTGGCTTCATCCTCTATGCCGCAACCGGTGTCGGTAAAGGTCAGTTCCAGATTTGTGCCTCTTACGGCAATATCCAGTGAGATGCTTCCTTTATTGGGAGTGAACTTGAATGCATTTGACAGGATATTTGTGCATATCTTGCGTATCTTGTCATAGTCAAAATCCATGAATACAGAATGTTGTGGAGCGGTAAGGCTATAGCTGATGTTCCGTTTCTGTGCTATCGGATCGAAAGAGTGGAATATTTCACTCAGAATGATAAGGATGTTGTCATGTTTGCATTTCAGGGTTTCAGCCTTGGCATCCAGCTTTCTGAAATCCAGCAGTTGGTTAATCAGTTCCAGCAGATAGTCGGCATTTTGTTTGACCATATCCAGAATGCCTTTACGATATTCGGGATGGTCTACGAAAAACTCTTCAAGCGGATTGATGATAAGTGACAAGGGGGTCCGCAGTTCGTGACTTATGTTGGCAAAGAACTGCAGTTTCATATTGTTGATTTTCTGCTGCCTTTCATTTTCCACCTCGATGGCCTGCATGATTTGTTTCTGCTTTTGGCGTAAGCGCAGATTGCGGATAATGGACAGAAGGATGCACAAAACGATACCGCTATATATGGTATAAGCCCACCAAGTGCGCCACCAAGGAGGGAGTATCTTTATTTTCAGTTCCTTGACGTTGGGGCTCCATATGCCTTGTGAGTTGCATGCCTTGACGGATAAAGTATAGTTTCCGGCAGTCAGCATGGATAGGTTTACTTTGTTGTTTTCAGCATAAATCCAGTTGGAATGAATCTTATAGGCATATTTTATCTTATCCGTTTCCACCAGGTCGAGGGCAGAGAAGGACAGAGTGAATGAATTTTCCTTTTCAGTGAAGGAAAGATGTTGTGCACATTCAAGTGAGCTGCCGTTCAGGATGTCCGGATGGGTCATTCCGGATTTGAGCTCAATACCGGTAAGGTAAATATTGGCATCATAACTTGTGGTCAGGATGTCTTGTGGAATGATAGTCTGGTAACCTTGTGGCGTGCCTATCAGTATATTGCCGTTCTGTAGCTTGAGGATGGCGTGGACATTAGTATCGTTGCATATCAGTCCGTCGCTTACGGAGTAGTTCACGATGGCGTATGTACCGTTTGTTATTTTGATTCGTGAGATGCCGTTGCCGGTACCAATCCACATCTGGTTGTTGTTGTCTTCCGTGACGGCTCTGACGAGGTTGGCGGCAAGTCCGTTTTTCTGGTCAAGGAAGTAGATGGAGTCGTTCTTCTGGTTCCATATACTCAGTCCGTGTGGATGTCCTATCCAAAGAAGGTCCCGGCTGTCCTTATAGACAGTGAGCATATTGTTCTCCTTGAAGCGGCCGGCTTCGGCGTAGATATTATAGGCTTGGGTTTCCGTATCGATGATAATGAGTCCTCCTTTGGTCGCTACGTAAAGGGTACTGTCTTTATCATAGTACATATCTCGGACAAAGAATTCTCCCGGACGGTACAAGATGGTGTCAAACTGCCCGGTTTCCGGATTTAACCTCTGTATGTATCCTTTCATGGTACCTATCCAGATGTATCCGTGTTTGTCTACCTTTACTGTATACACATTGTTCTCGAGAAGCTGGCTGTTACTTACTGTGTATTGTTTGATTTGCCCTTTCGAGTAGCATAGCAGTCCTTTCTGGAAGGTGCCTATCCATAGGCGGTTTTTGGAGTCGATGGATAAGTCGACTACAATATTGGCGGGAGTTGCTATCTTTTCGTATGAATCGGTCACTAGTGAACGTCGGATTAGTCCCGTACCGTCTGTTCCGTAGTAAATGTATTCCTGGCTGGTGTCTTCGCAGAAGGTCAGGATATCATCATATTCCAGGGATTTGTTGCATAGTATGATTTGGGACATGGGGCTATAATAGGAAATACCGTGTTTGAAATTCCCTATGTATATGGTTCCGTCTTTGTCCCGGTAAATGGTATTCAGATTGTTGCTGGCAATGGTGTGCGGTTTCAATGGATTGTGCACCAAGTTGGTAAGCGATTTGGTCAGGGTGTTGTAAACGAACAGCCCCATATGGCTGGTAAGTATCCATACGTTGCCGTCTCCCAGGTCGAGGATGCGTTGCACGCGATTGTACTGTATGTGAGTGTTATTGTTCAGGCTGATGTCCTCCCATTGCTGTGTAAAACTGTTCTTGTGCAAAAGTAGGCTGTTTTGGAAGGTGTATACCCATAGGCTTTCGTTTTGGTCTATGTAAATGTGTGGCTCATGATTCTCCAGCAAAGGTCTATAGATGGTGGGAATGGCTATTTCCTTGACTTCGGAAGTCTGCTTGCTGATACTGTATAGGGTACCGTTGGAGTACATTATATAAATGAACTGGACACCTATATAGAGGTTTGAAATCTTTTCAACTGCCAGTGGATAGGCTTTGATGGAGCTGTTGTCCATGCTTCGTATGTAAAGTTTGGAATAGTCGTAGGCCCAAAACTCATTCTTGGATGTTTTTCCCATCCTCAGAATGTTTTTACTGGGGATTTGCAGCCCATCGAGTATGGGTTTATAGTCATTGTCGAATTTACCGGTCTTATAATTATAGATACTGTAGCCGCTGGAAGTCCTTATCCATACATTGTCGTCCGGTCCTTCGAAAATTTCGCTGATGGCATCGTCCGGCAGGTCGGAGTTGTTCTGGTAATACTGCTGGAAGGAGTAGCCGTCGTATTTGTTGAGTCCTGATTCTGTCCCCACCCAGAGGAATCCCCTATTGTCTCTGTAGATGCTTCGGACACTGTTGTTGGAGAGTCCTTCTGTTGTAGAGAGCTGCTTGAACATGACAGCCGGCGGGATTTCCGCTGAGTTACCTTGAACAGTAAGGAGGAAGGCCAGGTTGCATATAAGGAATAGGAGCAGTTGTTTCATGTATTTTCTTTATTAGAAGGATTAACAATATTGTAACTGCAAACTTAAATATAATCCTTCGAACGAGCAAGGAAAGATTTGCGTATTCGTGTGGGATGATATCCTCCGTTTGGTGAAAAATAGTATGCATTTTGTTTCCAATGGCCCTATATGGGTTCTATGAAACAAAACCGGATATTAAAAGACATTTTTAAGGCATCTGTGTTTCCTTTAAGAAAAATACATTTGCAGGCGAGATCATTTAAATCCTAATAGTATGAAGAAAGAACTTTTAGCAGTGGCGATGCTGTTGTTTGCCGGTGGCAATCTGTTGGCACAGCCACATGTCAATGACGGTACTTCGTATTTGATGAACCAACCTCTGGACATGAGTACCGATTTCCGTGACTTGAGTAATACCTTGTTTTTTGCAGATCACCTGGAGTCATTCGATGCCAAGTCGGGTGAAGGGCTGGTGAATTGGAAACGCGGGCATCTGATGCCCCGCCAAGCCTTCAATACCAACGGTGCACAGCCCCGTAAAATGAGAATGCTCGATTTCCCCTTCACTGCCTATGAAAATGACCCTAACCTCAAATTCAAGATTGACTTTGTAACTCCGCGTACGGTACGTATCCGTATGCTAACGACCCCGGTGGAACCCAAACCTGCCGCTTCCATCATGTTGGCAAAGGAACCGGGCAGGGATGGAAGCTGGAAAGTTACCGAGACGAATGACAAGATTATCTATTCCAGCGACTATGGAACCATTCAGATTAACAAGAATCCTTGGAGAATCGTCTTGAAGGATAAAGCCGGACGTATCTTGAGCCAGACTGCCGCTTTGAGCGACGCGGACTCTACGCAGGTAAAATATACGCCGTTCTGTTTTGTGAAGCGGGGAAGCGACAATGCTCGCCGCATCAATCCGGTATTTACCTTGACTGCAGATGAAATGATTTTTGGTTGCGGAGAGTCTGCCACTGGGCTGAACAAGGCCGGACAGAAGGTGAACTTGTTCGTTACAGACCCACAAGGGCCTGAGACGGACCAAATGTACAAACCGATTCCTTTCTTTATGAGTAACCGGGGATATGGTATGTTTATGCATACATCCGCTCCCGTGACTTGTGATTTTGGTGCTACCTATATTGGGCTGAACAAAATGTTCATGGGTGACGAGAACCTGGATTTGTTCGTTTTCTTCGGCGAGCCGAAAGATATTCTGGACGAGTACACCGATTTGGTAGGAAAGCCGGGCATGCCCCCCTTGTGGTCTTTCGGTACGTGGATGAGCCGTATTACCTATTTCAGTGAAAAGGAAGGTTATGATGTAGCGGCCAATATCCGTAAGAACAAGTATCCGTGCGATGTTATCCATTTCGATACCGGCTGGTTTGATGTGGACTGGCAGTGTGACTATAAATTCTCCGAGAACCGTTTCCAGAATCCACAGCAGATGTTGAAGGATTTGAGGTCACAAGGTTTCCATGTATGTTTGTGGCAGTTGCCTTATTTCACTCCTAAAAACCGTTATTTCTCTGAACTGATAGAGAAAGACATGTATGTGAAAAATGGAAATGGTGAACTTCCCTACGAAGATGTGGTGCTTGATTTTTCCAATCCGGAAACAGTAAAGTGGTATCAGGACAAACTGGCGGGATTGCTGAATATCGGTGTCAGTGCCATTAAAGTAGACTTTGGCGAGGCTGCTCCACTGAATGGTATTTACGCTTCCGGCAAGAGCGGATGGTATGAGCATAACCTCTATCCAGTGCGTTATGATATGGCAGTGTCCGAGATAACCAAGAAGTTGCACAACGAGAATATAATGTGGGCACGTGCCGCATGGGCTGGTTCCCAGCGTTATCCATTGCATTGGGGCGGTGATGCTGCTACGACGAATACGGGTATGCTGGGTACACTCCGTGCCGGTTTGTCCTTCGGTTTGTCGGGTTTCTCTTTCTGGAGCCATGATATGGGAGGGTTTGTAAAATCTACTCCCGAAGATCTGTATTGCCGTTGGTTGCCGTTCGGTTTTCTGACTTCTCATACTCGTGCACACGGTGCACCTCCGACAGAGCCGTGGTTGTACGACAGCAAGCGTGTACAGGATGTTTTCCGCAAAAGTGCAGAGATGAAATATCGGCTGATGCCTTATGTTTATGCCCAAGCTAAGGAATGTACCGAGAAAGGTTTGCCGATGTTAAGAGCCTTGTTCGTGGAATTCCCTGATGACCCTGGAGCATGGAAGGTGGACGATGAATATCTCTTCGGTTCGCAGATTTTGGTCGCTCCTTTGCTCGAATCAGGTATAACCGGTCGCACCGTTTACCTTCCCGAAGGAAAGTGGATAGACTATCAGACAGAGAAAGTGTATGAAGGCGGATGGCATAAGATTGAAGCAGGCAGCTTGCCGATAATCATGCTGGTGCGTGACGGTTCGGTGCTTCCTCATCTGAAGTTGGCGCAGTCCACCTCTGAAATGGATTGG
>OLQA01001163.1_pt1 | contig 23908 bp, 22 predicted proteins | sample 1673151 | NCBI WGS metagenome assembly OLQA01 (sample SAMEA3136760, study PRJEB25190) | human gut metagenome | biome: human gut; feature: human-associated habitat; material: faeces | place: Austria | collected 2013
GATCAGTCTGAATTGCGAGAAATTCAGACTGGCCGGGCGGCCCCCTACAACGTGGAAATGATGGGGTTCCTCTATATAGAAAAACGCACCTGCAGAATGGGGTATTACCCCAAACGGCAAGTGCGTTTCTTTTTAGTTCGTGTAAATCATGGCATACTAGTTCAGTGTGAAGGGCGTAAAGCCACGATGAACAGCAAGCGGCTTTTTTGATAGCCTACGCCCTGTCGCATTATGTCGAAACGCTCTTTGTTTCATGGCGGCTCCCTCCGTAAGCCGCCGTGTCAGCGTGTAGGCGTCACTCCTTTGTCGAGGGCATAAGGAACGGCGGCCTTGATGTACTCAAAACCGCCGCAGTACCCTGAAAATCCATTATGGGCGCACGAAGCTACCTGCCCTGCAACGGTTTTTTTCTTTCCCCGTTTAGCGGGGCAGGATAGCTTGGCTTATTCGGTTTATTCTTGGTCTTGTGCGGCTGCCTCTTTCAGCCGGGAAAAGCTCTCATCGCTGATGATGTGTTCAATCCGGCAGGCATCGGCCTCCGCTGTCTTGGGGTCAACGCCTGCGGCGATAAGCTGCTCGGTGAAAAAGCAATGGCGCTCGTAGATTTTTTCGGCAACCTCGTGGCCTACATCGGTCAGATGGAGGAAGTGATCTTCGTCCATTGTGAGAAGGCCGCTATCCCGCAAGATCGCCACCGCATGGCACACGCTGGGCTTTGACACCTCCATGTGCCGGGCCACATCTACGGAGCGCACCATTCCGAGTTTCTTTTGGAGAACAAGGATGGCCTCCAGATAATCTTCACCGGATGCGGTGGTATGTTGCTTTTTCTCCATGTGTTCCTCCCATGCCATTCGTACCAGCAAAGAAAACATATTGGCTCCTTTTTGTTACTGTGTTTTATCACCGGACAGTTTCCAGTTGATTGCCTTTTCTCTAACATTCACAAAATCGGCATAAATGCCGGGCTGCTCCATCAACTCCTGATGTGTACCTCGTTGGACAATTCCGCCGTTTGCAATAACAACAATCTGCTGGGCATTGCGAACCGTTTTCAGTCGATGAGCAATGATAATAACAGTCTTATCCTCTGTCAGTTTCTCAATGGCCTGCTGGAGTTCCGCCTCATTTTCCGGGTCCACACTGCTTGTTGCTTCGTCCAGAATGATGATAGGGGTATCCTTCAAAATAGCCCGCGCAATCGAAATCCGTTGCTTTTCGCCACCGGATAGAGTAGCGCCGCTCTCACCAATGACGGTATCATAACCGTTTGGCAGTGCCATGATAAAATCATGGCAACACGCACTCTTTGCAGCTCGGACAACTTCTTCGTGAGTGGCATCCGGTTTACCAAACTTGATGTTGTTCTCGATGCTGTCTGCAAAGAGAAAAACATTCTGAAAGACCATGCTGATATTGGAAAGCAAGCTGTCCAGCTTATACTCCCGTATGTCGGTGCCTCCCAGTTTGATACACCCTTCATCTACATCCCAAAAACGAGCAATCAAGCTACACAATGTCGTTTTACCAGAGCCAGACGGACCGACTATCGCCGTAGTGGTTTTTGCAGGGATCGTCAGATTGACATGGTTCAAAATTCGGTGATCGCCATAAGAAAAGCCAACATCCTGCAATTCAATCGTGGTATCTTTCGGAGTAATATCTTTGCCGGACAAGTCCATTACTGGTGTATCGTCAATAGCGTCCACCTTGTCGATGGAACTTTCGATTAACCGAAGGGCAAAGGACTTTCCTCCCGCGGCCTCCAGTTCGCTGAAAATCAGGAAGGACGCAACACACATCAGCAGGCAGTACACCAGTGTCATGCTGCCTTGCAGATAGAACAGGATAGAGCAAAACATGATTGCCACACTCGCCAATCGCAAAACAAACAGTTGCACCATTCCGTAAGGTCCGAAAACGGTTTCCAGTTTGGTATTGCGTGCCCGGCTTTCCTCAATGGCCTGTTTCATTTTCTGATTCGATCCGCCACCGAGATTAAAGGACTTTACAATACCCATCCCCTGGATATATTCCAGTGTGGCGCCTACCAAGTCCTCCTGTGCCGCCTGCCGTTTAGGAGATACTTCCTGTGATTTCTTTTGAAGTGCGGAGTTACAGAGCAAAAACAGCGCAATCCCCAGGCAAGCCAGCAGACCAATCCTCCAGTCAAAGAAAAACATCACAATGGTAATAACCGTTACATGGATAAAACCGTGGATTACTGTAATTAGAACCGATGGCGCATTATTCTCCACATCGCTGATTGTCGTGGTGACAGTGGAGGTCAGGTCCCCCAGGCTATGGCTGTTAAAGTAGCCCATCGGCATATACTTCATCCTGTCGCCCACATGGATGCGCTTATCCGCGCACATAAAATAGCCAACTCTTGTTTGTGAAAAGTCTGAAATATAGCTGCAAACGATTTTTCCAATCACCCCTGCCAAAAGAAGCAGAAAAGCGAACAGAATATCCCGCCCTTTGGTTCCTTCCACCAGTCCATTGAGGATCAGAAAAAGAGCGCCGATCTGAAACATATCAAAGATTGAGTGCAGCAGGCTGAACACCACTGACTTTTTCAGAACCCTTTTCCAGCGGCCAGAAAAAGCATAGATTTTCTTTAAGGCAGTAATCATGCCGTTGCACCTCCTTCATCACGGCTCCCAATATGGGCCTGCCACATTTCTTTATAGAGCGGGCATTTTTGCAGAAGTTCCTCATGCGTGCCGGTTGCCTCGATTTGCCCCTGATTCACCACCACAAGCTGATCCGCTCCTGTCACCGTATAAAGTCGATGAGCGACCATAATCAGAGTCTTGCCCTGTACCAATTTAGAAATAGCCTCTTGAACCAGACTTTCATTCTCAGGGTCAAGGTAAGCTGTTGCCTCATCGAAAATAATAATAGGGGCATCTTTCAGCATGGCTCTGGCGATGGCAATTCGCTGTCGTTCACCCCCCGACAAGTGGCCGCCTGCACCTCCCACAATCGTGTCATACCCATGCTCCAGACCCATGATGAAGTCATGACAACCGCACTTTCGGGCAACATCTTCTACTTCCTGATCGGTGGCCGACAATCGCCCCATACGGATGTTTTCACGGATACTTTCATCAAAGAGGTAATTATCCTGCGATACATAAGACACATAAGAGGAAAGCTGCGACAGGGGAATCTTCTTCAAATCCACCCCGCCAAGAGTAATCACGCCGGATGTTGCCTCCCAAAAGCCGGTAATCAATTTAGTAATCGTTGACTTGCCAGAACCGGAAGGCCCTACTAAAGCTGTCATCGTTCCAGGTTGTATTGTCAGATTGATATGATCCAATATGGGCTTCGGGTCCTTTAGGTCATAAGAAAAGGAAACATCCTGGAATTGAATAGACAAATTGTGAATATCAGCATCATGGTTTGGCCGCACCATTTCCGGTGCATCCAGCAGATTTCCCACTTCTCCGACAATCGTACCAAGCTGCGAAATATTGTCAGTAAATTTAATTGCTCCCAAAATCGGGCCGACAATACCCAATGACAAAATCATAATGGTCAGAAAGACCGGGGCGGACAAGGTTCCATGTTGATACAGAACTGCACCAATGGGAAGAACAGCCAGCCAAACACTGGGCCAGATGGTATTGCTCATGGACATAAACAACTGCGTGTCCTTCATCCAATCGACCGCATAACTGGCGTCATCATTTACCGCATCGGAATACTTCTGATAAGAGTTAGCCGACTGATTAAATGCCTTGATAACCTCAATACCACCCACATACTCGATAATGGTAGCGTTCATTTTTTGAACCCGTTTCATCAGGCCGGAAAAGCGTTCGCTATACCCTCGCGACATTCCCATATAGCATAGAAACCCAATAGGCAGTGTCACAAGAGAAGCCAGCGCCATGCGCCAGTCTAAAATAAACAAATAAACAATGATGCACAGGGGTACGAACAGGTTTGAGGTCATTTCCGGCACCAGATGGGCCAGAATCGGCTCCATGCTCTCTACCCGATCAACGATGACATCTTTGAACCGGCCAGAGGACTGATCCATGATGTAACCCATTGGCACCCGTGAGAGTTTGTCGGCAATTTTAATACGGACTTCTTTCAAAGTCTGGAATGTCGCTGTATGAGATACGGTTGTTGAAAGGGTAGAAAAGAGCAGTTTCAGTGTGAAGCCGAGCAATATTACGCCGCACCACAACGCATAAGTGTTTAGGGCAGTCACGCCATCGATCAGACAGAGCATGATATAAGCGATGGCGAAGTATGGGACCATCCCGCAAGCCACACCTAAGATAGCCAGGATGATGGAGAGCGCGTAGGCTCTCCGATGTGCGCCAGCCAGCTCCCATAATCGCTTGACTGGCGATGGTGTTTGTTTCATCATCTTACCCTCCATAAAGCAATACGGGGCAGTCGGCTCCTCCCGACCACCCCGCATCGCAAAACTATGTTATTCTGCCGGAGTGATCTGTGTCACATCCAGGAAAGCATAATCAGAAGCAAAGTTATAATCTGCAATCTTGTCCGTATTGTAGACAATCATATCCATCTGGTGAGTGAGAGGAACATCCAGCACCTGGTCAAGATCTGTATTGATGAGCAGTTCAAACAACTCCCGCAGCCGGGTATCATCGTTGCAGGTCTTAAACTCGCTCAATGCGGAAATAAACTCATCGGAATTATCCAACAGAGGGATGGAAACATCTTCCGGCATCTGAGCCATCATTGCAGAGAACCAGCATTGCGGCATAGCATAGTTGAAGAAACCTGCGGTCATAGCGGTAATATCCCATCCCGTGGGTTCCATATAGCTTGCGTACCATTCCATCTTTTCCATGCTCTTGATCTCAACTTCAATTCCAACTTCTGCAAGCTGGCTCTGGATCAAAGTGGCGATGGAGCCGATGGTGCTGTCATCCGTGGGGCAGGTAAAGACTATATGAAGCGGTGTTCCATCCTTTTCCCGGATTCCGGTGGATTCGTTCATGGCCCATCCGGCCTCGTCAAGAAGCTGATTGGCATGATCCACATTGTAGGTATAATCTATCGTGCCGCAAATATCCGAGTATGGAGTTCCATCAGGTACAATGGTATCAGCCACAGGCTCATAGCCATAGGTCAGGCCCTCGGAAATTGCCTCTTTGTCAATGGCATACGCCAGGGCCTGGCGCACACTCAAATCAGACAGATTTCCATTGAAATTCAGAATGATATTGCGGACCGTGGAGCCGGAAGGAGCAAATTTTCCTTCAATCCCATCAATAGCAATCGCCTGGTTATAGTCCTCATAGCTCAACTCAGCGGATCCGTAAATCAGGTCAATCTCACCGGTCTGTAATGCCTGCACACGGGAGGCATTGTCAGGAATGTACTTCGCTACGATTTTGTCGTAGCAGGGCTGCTCACCCCAATAGTTTTCGTTGCGGACAAAGGTGGTGTACTGGCCCGCCACATATTCATCATAGACATAAGGACCGGTTCCGGCATAACCGTTGACGGTCTGGAAGTCTCCCTGGGTAATCAGTTTCGGAGAAATCATAGTGCAGACATCCGGCCAGCAAAAATCGTTGATGTATGCAAAGTATGGCGTATCATAGGTCAGACGGATAGTATATTCATCCACCGCCTCAATATTGGTATAGTTGACAACACCGGGCAGCGATGCGAAAGACGGGTTGATATGCCAGGACTCAATATTGGCAATCGCTGCCTCTGCATTAAAAGGTTCTCCATCATGGAAGGTCACACCCTGACGTAGATAAAAGGTAAGCTGTGTGCCATCTTCACTCAGTTCCCAATCTTCCGCCAGCACCGGTTGGATCTCCCCATCCACATATTTCACCAGACCCTCATAGAGCAGTTTCTGTGTGGGGCGGTTGTCCGCAATCATATAGAGGGGAGAAAGGGTTGTTGTTTCGCCAATCGTGGCGATGTTCAAGACCTTTTCGCTCGTTTCCGTTCCGCTTGTTTCATCTGCGGTGTCGCTGTTGCTGGGGGTTCCGCCGCAGCCGGCAAGCAGACCCATACACATAACAGCGGCAAGAGCGAGGCCCAAAACACGTTTGGTTCGTTTCATCTCGTTTCGTTCCTTTCTGTGATTTTATATTTATCGAACGGCCTTTTTAGTAAATTTGCCGTGTTCGATCTCATAAATGACCTCGCAGAGCCGCGAGGCAACTTGAATGTCATGGGTAATGACCAAGTAGGCGCAGTCATGCTCCTGCTCATATTTTTCCAAAAGTTGAAGGACCGCTTCTGTTGAAATCAAATCAAGGCCTGCGGTTACTTCGTCCAGAATTAGAAATTCCGGTGATATAGACAGGGAGCGCAGCAATGCAAGCCGCCGCTGTTCCCCGCCGGACAGTTTTCGGACCGGAGTATCAAGGAGGCTTTTGGATAAACCGGTTTGTTCCATCAATTCAGCAATACGGTTTTTTCGCTGCGACGGAGAAAGATCAGTCAGATTTACAAGGGCTTCCTCTACATTTTTGGATGTACTCCATGATGGATTTAGTGTTCCGCCAGCATCCTGAAATACCGCTTGGATCTTGCCTCGATATTTTCTCCATTCACGCAGACCCCATTTTGTGGTATCAACGCCATTGATAAGGACACGTCCCTCAGAGGGACGTTCCAGTCCAATCATCAATCGAGCCAGGGTGCTTTTTCCGCTGCCGCTTCCGCCCATAATGGCGATGCTATGGCCCTGCTCCCATATCAGTGAGGCGTGATCCAATGCACAAAATGTTTCCCCCTGCGCATCATAGTAGGTTCTGGTGAGGTTATCTAATTCAATGCGGTCCATTTCCAGTTCACCTCCTCCCGGTGGCAGGCGGCTTCGGCAAATCGTTTGGTCCACGGCTGCTGCGGGTGGATGAATAGCTGCTCTGTCGCCTGCGTTTCAATAATTTTTCCATGTTCCATCACATGAGTGATAGGGCATAGGGCTTTCATTGCCTCAGTATCATGGGAGATGAACAAAATCGCTGCTGTTTCTTGATATTCCCTCAGTAACTCCAGTAATAAATCCCGATTTGCTTCGTCAAGGGCGCTGGTCGGTTCGTCTGCCAAAACATATTTAGGCTTCGTCCCCAAAATCAGCGCCATAGCAATCCGCTGAAGCATACCACCGGATAACTCTCCAGGATATGCACTCAGCACTCGCTTCGTATCGGTCAGGTTGACTTTCCGCAGCACATTTTCCGCAAGCGCGTGGGCCTGTTTTTTATCCAAACCAGTGTGCATACGGAGCGTTTCAATGATCTGCCGCTCCATCTTTGCGTGTGGGAAAAACGCTGTCATTGGGTTTTGCGGAATAAATCCAATCGTTTCCCCGCAAAGCATTCGGCGCTCCTTCGCACTATGCGTCAGCAAATTGTCTCCATCCAGGAGAATTTGACCCTGTGGGATTTCCAGATCGCCGCCGTTCATCCCCATAATGGATTTAATCAAAGTTGTTTTTCCGGAGCCGCTGGCTCCAGTCAGTCCAATACAAGTCCCTTCGTCAATAGACAATGAAACATCGGTTAAAATCGGTGCGTTATTTTTTACTTTCACGGTCAGATTTTTGATCTCAAGCATCAGGCACCCTCCTTTTCCAAAAGCCGCCCCAAGTAGTTGAAACAGAGGGAGCTGATAAAGATAAAGAGGATCGGATAAAGGAGCAACTGCGGATGAGTTCCGGCCAATGCCCTTGCATCGGAAAGCATAACACCCCAATCAATTACATCATCGCCCAGAGAAAGGCCGATGAATGAGAAACCGGAAATCGCAATAATCATTTCTGCGCAGGAGAGGCAGATAAATTGCACGATGTCACGGATAATATTGGGAAGGATATGTACCAGCATGATCCGCACCTTGCTTGCACCGCAGGCAATCGCGCACATGATGTATGCTTTGTCATACTCAACTTCAATCAAAGTTTTGACCAGCTTAATCATCCGAAGGATTAAAGATGCCGTCAGTGCCACCAGCATGGTGGGGATACTGTTCCCCCAAATACCGATGAAGATAATCAGATAAGCCACCGGCGGTATCGCTGTAACTGCGTTCAAAATACTTTCTGCAAGAATATTTCTACGGCGGCCTGTCTTTGCCAGTAAGATGCCAAAGAGGATACCAAGTAAAATGACAATGGCCGATCCGACCAGCACAATACCTAAAGTTGTTTTCCCTCCTTCAAGGATACGCGAAAACTCGCAGCGGCCGAAATCGTCTGTTCCAAACGGATATTCTGCGCTGCTGGGTAGATATTTGTCCCGAATATTTGTGGCCGTCGGATCGTGAGGAGCAAAAAACGATCCGAACAGGAAAAACAGCAATATTACAATCGGAATTGCATACGAGAGAATATGTTTTGTCCGGCTCATAGTCTGGCCCCCTCTCTCGCAGAAGCATCCCGTTGCAAAATCCGCCGTAGTATATCCGAAAGAATATTGAACATTACCAGCGAAAACGCAAGGAACAGAATTGTTGCGTGGATAACAGGCGAATCCCGATACAGCACGCTGTCAATGATTAAGTAACCAAGCCCCGGCAGGGAAAACACGCGCTCTACAATCGCAGAACCAGCCATACAAAGTCCGAGCATCTGGCAGAAGCTGGGTAGAAGTGTTACAACCGCGCTGGGAAGTGCGTATCGTAACAGGATTTTCCCTTCAGATAAACCTCTGCAACGAGCGTAGAAAGCACTGTCTTGCTCCATTTCTTTTTGAATGTTATTCGCCAGCATGGGCGAAAACAGGGCGATACACCCAATGGCGATACAGACCGCTGCCGGGAGGTACCGCATCAGTCCCGTGTTTCCTACCACCGATGTCAAACCGAGCTTGACAGCAAAAATATCGAGGTAGGAACTGGCAAAGAAAAAGGATGGGATGGACACTCCTGCAATACACAGAAAAATCAGCGCATGGCCAATCATTCTTTTTCTTGTCAGATAACAAAGACAGCCGAACAGAAGAATGAAAACTGCTTGAATAATGGCAGAAATCAATACAATCGTTACGGTAATGCCAATAGCTGTTGTGACTTTCTCAAACACTGGCTGCCCGCTTACAAAAGATTCCCCAAAATCTAAATGGAGCGCATCCCGTACCCAAGTCACATACTGTACGGGCAGCGGGTCATTGAGGCCCATATCTTCCCGCAGCGCCTCCATCTGCTCATCCGTAAAGCTAAATGCGGCAAATGACCGGCGAGCATACGCTTCTGCCGGATCAATGGGCGATAGGCGCACAAGCAGGAAAGAAATCAGCGTGACAACAACGAGCGTTATAAGCATTTCAAGGACTTTATTGACGATAAATCGCCTTGTTGCCTTGCTCATTCGTTTCCCTCCTAAAAAAATAAGCTTTGCAGTTAGACAATGCTAACCGCAAAGCTTATAATACCCCATATTGAACTATTGCTCCACTCCAAGAAGCCTCAATCTATCCAAAAAGCCAATCAATTTCTGCTCTTTCGGTATTCGCTGGGTGACCGCCCTATAATTTCCTTAAAGGCGGTAGAAAATTTATTTGGATTTTCGTAACCAACCATTCCCGCTATTTCTGCTATCGACATCTTTGTAGTAACCAGCAGCTTGGTGGCAGCTTGCATTTTGTACTCGCGCTGAAATGCATGGATCGGTTTTCCATAGACCGCCTTGAAGCAGTCTTTCAGGGCGGTAAGGCTCATTCCATATCTATCCGCCATACTTTTTAATGTTTCTCGACTATCTAATTGATTTGCCAACTCACATTTTAGTGCTTTAACTTTTTTGATTTGGTTAGCAGAATAGTATGCAGCAGTCTCAAAATTCTCTTGCGGGAGCATCTGGGAAAGCAGAAAAAGACTTTCCAATACTTTTAACCGTAAGTACCCCATAGGAACTGTATCTCGTACTTCACAGATTTCTTGAAACACATGACGCAGATTGGGAGGTGTCTTAATAACCGAACAACAGTGGCCGACACAGAATTTATCTATCAATTCTTTCAGATTTATTGAAACATCCTCCACAATATTTTCAAAAATCAGTCCGGTTATATCTAAGTCGATAATAAACGCAACTCCATCGTAATATCCAATAGGAAATTCTGGTGGTTCTCGTTCAGGAGATAGAAGGCTAACAGCAAAATCTCCTTCACCCAAGTAGGTAATAAAGCCATGCTTATACTCACATTCAAATCTTCCGGCGCGACAATATGCTATTTCTAAAATGTTTGGCATTGCTCTATTTCTCATACGGCATGACGAAGCCTCAAAAGTGGAATACGCTAAATCAATACCAGGAAATAGATGGTAGCAGTGCATAAATCCGTTTGGCGTATCACATTGCATTTGGTATTTAGTTTCATTTTCGTTTTCTTCCATGACTTTTGCTCTGGTTCCAAAAACATCCGGCTTTACTATTTCTGCGTTTCCCATTAACCGCATTTAGGAAAATATCCCCTTTCCTTTGGTTAGTTGTGAGTAACTCAATATCATATTAACACAATCACAGAGAAAAGTCTATTTTTACCGCTAACATAAATGGATATTCATATTATGGCTGAACTGCGCATTATGATGTGCAAATTGGTATTTTGTATCTTTGCTATGTACCCAGCCAGAAATTCGGCTGGGTTTCTTCTTTTTTGAGGGAGTTAATAAGCTGGGGTGCCGTACCCGTAAATCTCATAGTAGCCAATGGGGTAGCTGTTCTGGCGCACAGAGTCGCCAGAGTTGCCTTCTACGGTGTAGACACGGCCATTCTCAACTTTCTCCACAATACCCACATGGTCAGATTGCCCGTCTTGGCCTCCATCGTCCCAATCAAAAAAGATGATGTCACCGGGGCGCGGCTCATAGCTGTTATCCTCCCACAGCCCACGCTCTTGGAACCAGGGAACCCCCTGGGACGTACAGGCCGCAAACTTCGGGATCACGCCAGCTTCGATATAACCGCACTCATTGGCGCACCAGCTCACAAAGCAGGCGCACCATTCCACACGGCTGCCAAAACCATACCAGCTCCAGTACGGTTCGCCGCCGATGTTCCCCACCTGGGAGAGCGCCACCGTGACGATCTCGCCATCCCCTCCGGTAATGCCGTAGAGCACTTGGGACCACAGGGAATTGTTCTCGTCGGCCAGTAGCTCCGCCATCTGTTCCCGCTGGTCCTCGTTAAAGCCGAACTGATCGGCCATTTCCTCGGCAGTCTTATGGCTGACGGTGATATACAGATAGGTGCGAGTGACGGTTACTTCCGTTTCCACGATATTTCCGTTACCATCATCGGATGTTTCAATCACCGTTTCCGTCTGGGTGGATGTGCTGGACGAAATCTCATTCATCTGCCAGAAGATGTCCTTCAAAAGCTCCAGCTTCTCATCATCCATGGTGGCTACTTCCTGGGCATTGTCCGGGTCGGTGGTGGTTTTGACAGCGTAAACCGCCAGAACCTCTTTCCACACAGCGCGGGAGCCGGACATCTCCAACACATCATGGCTGTGAGACGCTTTGATTTCGTCCAGGTTCTCCTGGTAATCCGTATTGATCTCCTGCACGGCAGTCTGCATGGTCTGCCCGGTGCCCGAATCCTCGCCGGAAAAGAAAATCCCAAAACAGGAGCCGATAATCATACCGATGAGGCAGATCACAATAATCACCAGCACAGCAATCCAACCGCCAGCGGCGATTGCCGCGATCAGCGCCTTGGTCGCGGCAATAATGGCTTTCACCGCCGCAACCGTAGCCTTAACTGCCGCCTTTGCCGCAACCACCGCAGTCCGGGCCGCTACACGGGCGGCATGGGCCGCAGCCCTGGCAGCCCGCGCCGTGGCCTGGGCAGTCCTCTGGGCAGCTTTGGCCGCCTGCTGGCTGGTCTTGATACTGGCCTTGGCAGTCTTTTCCGCCGTTTTGATAGATTTGCTGGTGGTTTTTATCGTCCCCTTGGCTGTGGAAGAAGCCTGCTTGATGGTTTTGCGGCTCCTGTCCACTGTCTTAATGCCTTTCTTGCCGCGGTCCAGGGTCTTGATGGCCCTGCGCTCCTGACGGACCGCCTTGGCCGGCTCGGAAACCGTATCCGCCGCCTGACGCCCGCTCCAGCGTGTGGTAGGCTGCCCAGCCTGCCGAGCCGCCTGTTTCTCCGCTTGTTTTTTCGGCTGTTCGGCTGCGGCTTTCCGCTTCTGGATTTTCTCCTTGACCTTGGAGATGTTCTCCTTGGTCGTTTGAACCCCCTTGCGGCCCTGTTTATCAAACTGGTGAACCGCTTCATGGGTGACGTTATCCACCCCAGCGGAAAGACGGTCGGACGCATACTCGCCAGGGGAGCTTTCCTCCGCATACAGGCTGTGGTCGGCCTTATCCTTGGTGCGGATATACGCCTCCTTCATCCGTTCAGAAGCAACCGCCGCTTTATCAATCGCTTTAATGCCTTTTTTCTCAGAAACTCTTGTTTTAATGCCCTTGCCCATGGGCTTCACCTCCTTCCCAGGGCGGGACCCCCTTATTCCTCCAGCAGCTTGGCCACAACCACCATCCGCCCGTTGGTCCGGGAATACTCGCAGGTGGAAAGGGTGATAAGCTGGTCGCCGTATTCCGCAGTCACACCCGTATCATAGAGCGCCAGTTCTTTGCACTTGGCAATAAACTCGTCAAAATCTTCTTCCTGCTCGGCCCGGACGAAGTGGTAATACTTGAACCCTTCCTCCGAATAGGCCACCGTCTTGAAGGCGGCAATTACCTCATATTCGCCAAAGCTGTCCAGGGTATCAAAACGGATGGTCTTGTGCTCCTGGTAGAAATCCTCACTTTCATACTTGCACAGATCGGAGAACATACTGCCGTTGTTCATGTGATGGCCGTACAGCACCAGATTGTCGGAAATGCCGATGTCGCAGTTTTCCTGCATATAAGGCACCCCATAGCTGCTGTACGACTTATCAAAAGCATGCTTCAGATAGAAGTTGGGGTTATCCTTGGTCTGCATGACGGGGTAATCAATCCGGGTGCCGGGAATGGAAATCCAGCCCACCAGGTCGCTGTTCTGGGCGTACACATCCGCATACTTTTCAAAGGTCGTGAGTTCCTCCGGCTCCTGGGCTGAGTCGTCGGCCAGCTCCAGCGTGGGCAGCTCCACATCTTCCTTGACCAGCCCGGCCACCTTGTCAAAGGCTTCGGCGCTTTGCTTCTGGTCCAGGTATTCCCGGCAGAGCATAGCCCCGGAGAAAAGGAAAAGGGCGGCACAAAGGGCCGCCCCCGCAATCATCAGTCTGCTTTTTACTTTGTCACTCATATTTAACCCTCCTGTACTTATCGCGCCTGTTCTTTACTGGCCGCTTGGCGGCGCTGCCCGGCCTGGGCTGATTTCAGCCCCTGCAGCTCGGTTTTCACCGATGAACGCCCGCCATTGATTCGCTCCACCGTGAGCGCCGTGTCACGATCCATCTCAGAAAATGCCTTGCCGCAGTACAGCACAAAGCTCCGCAGCTTGGCAAGCACACCCTTATCCGCAGATAATTCCTTGCTTTCCTGGGGTTCCTTCCCAGCAAGGGCAAGCCCGGCGTTTTTGATGTGGCCGCCCGCCTGGTGCAATTCTTCCCGCATAGCGTCCAGCCTCACGGCAAGCTGCCCCATGCTTTTTTCCGCATGGGCAAAGCCCCGCCCCATCCGTGAGAGAACAGAGGGGATACGCAGCGCCTGTGCCGCATGGCATAAAGCGGAATGGCCTTTTTCCCGGAAAGTCTGCACCATTTGTTTCGCGGAAAAAATGAAGTTGCCTTTGGTTGTGGAAACCATCGACTTAACCTGATGGATCTTTCCTTCTGCCGCAGCCAGCACTTGGGAACACCGGGCGCGGATTCCCTTGTCATGGAGCTTGCCCACCTCCAGGCGCATTTCCTTCATTTCGTCCATCATCTGCGACAGCTTTTCTTCCATACCGTCGATATAGCCCACAAGGGCCTGCACTTCTTCCTTCTGCTTTACAAGATTGTTTTGCTCCAGCACGGAAAGAAGCTCAATGATCTGGGGATGTTCCCCCAGCGTATACGTTAATTCTGCCATGTTTCATTCCTCCCATCTGAAATCATCGCGCCGGTTCCGCCTGTTTTCTCACAGGGGGCAGCTCCCGGCAGTATTCCGGGTAACGGATTTTTACCCCCTCCATAAAGTAGGGGGCGAACTCGCAGCAGAACAAGTCCTCCGGGGAATAGGCGTTGCTGTGCTCCGGGTCGGTGTAGCCGTTCCAGAGATTGAAAGCAAGGCGGCACACCCGGACGGTGCCGCTGGTCTGCCAGCCGCCGTGCATACCATCCGGTTCAATGCAATCCTGCTTGAAATCAAACATCTGGCGGATGTTGGCCCGCGTTTCCGGGGCAATCCCCATCACATAGAAAAAGGCCCGGTGGTAACAGTCGTTCCGCCGCGCCTTGCTCATCATATCCAAAAAGAAATCCCGGTGTTCCGGGGACGCAAAACGGATATTGCTCATGCCGGCACCTCCTCGCCGCCGAATACGCCTTCACCGGGCTTGGTGGTCATCAAAGCATAGAGCTTTGTGTCACGGGGGAACCGGTTGATGAAAGGCACCAGGGCGCTGCCATACCGGATGAGGCCGCAGCCCGCGTCCGCGTTGGTAACATAGCTCATCTGCTCATTGGAGATGTTGAGGAGCTTCGCCAGCTTTGCCCGGTCAGAAGCCGCCTGGTTCAGCATGACGATAAACTCTGAGTTGGAAAGCATCGTACTGGCCTGGACAGAATCCAGCAGGTATTCCACGTTTTGGGTGATAGCGGTCGGGTAGGCCCCGCGCTTTCTGAACTGTCTCCATGCGCTGTTAAAGAAAATACCGCTCTGCTCATTTTCAAACATGACATGGAACTCGTCGATAAATACATGGGTGCGCTTGCCACGTTTCCAGTTGAGGGTGACGCGGTTGAGGATCGTATCGGTGATAACCAGGGAACCGGCAGGTTTGAGCTGCTCGCCCAGGCCATGAATGTCGAATACCACATAGGGCTTGTTCAAATCTACTGTGCTTTCCCGGCCAAAGATGTCCAGGGAGCCGGTGGTGTAAAGCTCCAGGGAAAGGGCAATCTCCTTGGCCTTGTCCTCCGGCTGCTCCAGCAGCTTATTCCGCAGGTCGCAGAGGGTAGCCACCCGCCCAATCTTCTCCGCCTCCGGGTACACCAGGGCGGTGCAGCGGTCAATGATGGATTTATGCTGCGGTCCCACGCCGCGCTTGTCGATCTGCTCGATGAGGGACATGACAAACTGGCTCTTTTCCACGATGGGGTTTTGCTCGCCGTAGCCCTCCACCATATACATGGCGTTGAGGCGGTCTTTGCCGCCTGCCACCAGATGGGCCACCGTCGCTTTTTCTCGGCCCAGGGCTTTGACGAGTGCGCCAAATTCTCCCTCCGGGTCGCAGATCAGGATGTCATCATTGGCGTAATCCGGGTGGAGCATGAGAAACGCGATCAGTTCTTTGGCGCTGAAGGATTTACCCGCACCGGGTACGCCCAGCAGGAAGGCCGACTGGTTCAAAAGGTTCGCCTTGTTGCACATAATGAGATTGTGGGAAATGGCGTTCTCTCCAAAGTAAATGCCGCCTTTATCCTGGATTTCCTGTACCTTGAAGGGAATAAACACGGCCAGAGATTCCGTAGTAAGAGTGCGAAACGCATTGATTTTCCGCACCCCGATGGGCAGGGCGGTATTCAGGCCATCAAGCTGCTGGAACTTGAGCACCGCAAGCTGGCACATATGCTTTCGAGCCACGGAGAGTACGGCTTCGGTGTCGCTGTCAAGCTGTTCTTTGGTATCTGCGGTGATGGCCAGGGTCATTACCGCGAACATCATCCGCTGGTCGCGGGTGGTGAGGTCGTCCAAAAACTCCTTGCTTTCTTTCCGCTGCAGCTCCATATCATAAGGAACTACGGCGCTGAAATTGTTGTTGGCATTCTGGCGGCGCTGCCAGTTGGTGATGTTGGTTTCCACACCCAGCAGGCGGTTTTCCACCTCCCGCACAGCTTCGTCCGTAGGCACCGGCACAATGTCGATGGAGAACATCAAATTGCGGTTGAAATCCGTCAGCTCAGTCACCATGTTATCCTTAATATAAGAGGCGTAGTCTTTGAGGAACAGCACACGGCAGAACTTATCGCCCAGCTTCAGATAGTCGCTGTTTTTCTCGATCCCGTCCGGGCAGATATAGTCCTTAAAGCTGTGGCCCCGTTTCATCATCTCGCGGGCATTGAAAACAAATTCGGATTCCTCGCCCTGGCGGTAGAAATCGTGCAGGATACGCAGGCGCTCGGTGGCGTCCAGCTCCACGCACTTGGAGCCAAGGGCCGAAAAGTGGGAAATCAGGTCGGCCCCCACGCGGGCAAAGTAGGCGCGAGCCTCCTCGATGTCCTTCTTCACCACGGAGATGGTGATATACTTCTCCTGGGTAATGCCGTTGGCTCCGGTGGCCTTGTCCAGCAGCATTTGGTTGTACTCCTTACGGTACTCATCCCGGAAATCCCCCTGCATGGGCATGAGGATGGACGTTTCAAAGTTGGCCTTGTTCATACGGCGGTTGTTGATGGTGATTTTTGTCACCGCGCCGGAATCCAGGGAATTGAGCAGCTCCGAGTAGGTGAGGAACATGGATTCCTTGTCCTCCCGGCTGGCCACCAGATAGTTGATGTCGCTGAATTTATAGGTTTTGGAGAACTTATTCCCCACAAGAAAAATGCCGTCCGGCCAGATACGGCGGACGGGGATCACATCCTGCACCTTCCGGGGGACGGTGTAGCGTTCTTTTTCCTGCTTGGACATGGTTTTGATGGTCTTAATCATGCTTTGCCTCCTTCCGTTTGCTAAAGTGTTTCGGCTCTTTGGGCTGCCGCTTTACGGGCCGCCCGGTTTGCAGCCCTTCGATGGTATCTTTCAGAGCCGCATAGTAGTAGTTGCTGTCCTCGAACTTAAACTCCTTCGGCTCCAGCATTTCCGAGCGCAGCCACGCCCAGATGAATTGTTCCGCCGTCATGCCGTGGTAGGTGATGAACCCCAGCATGGCAAAGGGGGCTGCCCCCAAAATGCACATCCAGGACAGGGTCTCCACGCCGAAGTAGGGGCGCAGGATAAAATAAAGGCCCACGGCCACGCCGCAGGCGAGAACAGAAAAGATGAACTGCCGCATACTCAGCCCGAAAAACATGGATTCGGTGTAGTTGCGGATTTCCCGGTTGATTTTGACTTCCAAAATATCACCTCACAATCACATCGCCGGTTTCCAGGTAAACAATGCTGCTCTTGGGAATATAGGCAAAGCCCAGCAGCCGGTCGCCCACGGTAAAAATCTCGTCTGGAGCCGCTTTGGAGAAGTGGCCCACAATTCCCTTTTCGGCGGGCAGATCGTAATCCTCCACCATTGGGATGGCGGTTCCATCAATCAAGTGCAGCACATAGGTTTGATAACGCATTTGTTTTCCTCCTTTTTTACAAGCCCATCATCTCGCGCACCACGCGGTCGGCCATTTTCACCGCGCCTACGAGCACTAACATGTTAAATACCAGCTCCCCGATATAGCTCCATACCTGCGTGACAGCCGCCGCATTGGGGTCAATGGCAGGCGGGGACGCCGCAAACAGGGAAAAGATAATGCAGGCCAGCACAATGATGGCACCTTCCAGGCAGACAGCGGCATAGCTCTTGATAAAACTCTTGCCCACGTTTTGGGTCGGTTCCCCGGCGAAGGTGGAGAGAGGCACCGGCGCGATGGCCGTATATAGTAGGGTAAGCGCCCAGCGCCTTGCCGCATTACTGCGGTAGGTTTCCAAACGCTCCCCTCCAAACCGGACGTACACCTCTCGATGTATCCGGCTTTCCAGATATCAGTCTAACTTTCCATTGTGCAGCTTTACATGACAGGAATGGCACAGAGCCATTGTCTTGCGTTTGCGCGCAATCATTTGGCGTTCCCATTCTGCCTTACCACTTAAATCTTTCAGTTTTCGGACATGATGGATTTCAATATCTTCTGTTTCGGTTCCGCAGAACTCGCAGATATGGCCTTGCAACCGGTCTGTCAGCCGGGTATAGCGGCGGTTCTCGTTAGCCCTGCCAATAATGTCCGGGTTTTCCGTTACAACGACTTTGTCGTTATGACGCATGCCCTGATTGTAAAACACCACGGATTTAGTCCCGTTTTTCGTTGGATACGATACGGTAAAATCCCCGTTGTGGCAGTATTTGCGAATAATTTTCCGCATGCTCGTCCGATATTTTCCGGCGAAGGTCTTGTACATGCTGAACTTCATCACATAGAGGAAGGCGTTCAACACCGTTGCATTGTTTGCCAGCCGATAATAGTTGTACATGCCCCGTACTTCTGCGTTGTACTGGTTCAGAATCTCAATATCATCCAGACGTATCAACCCCGGACGCCGTACCGGTTCCCATACCTCTTTGTTCCCATGGGTTTTGTCATAGCTGATTTTCAGCGCGCCATAGGAGAGAAGGCGGTTCAGCCATTTCTCTTTGGGCACATACAGCTTGACTTTTCCTACATAGGTTCGGCGTGTAAAACCCGTCTTTGTCCGGGTACTGTTTTGTTCCCGGCTGACTGTAATCAGATATCCGAGGAAGTGGGCGAAGTCGTTTCCGTGGGTAATGAGCGTTTTTTCCGGGGACATCTCCAAGTGAAGATGTTCCTTGATGAACGCTCCCACATCGGATTTGACTTGCCTCGCATCCTCTTTACTCCCAATTACACCAATCAGGAAGTCGTCGGCGTAGCGGACATAAACAACCCGTCTGTATTCCGTATCCATGGGGTCGCTGTAAGGGATAGAGCGCAGTTGGCTATTAAGTTCCTGTATCTGCGCCATGACCTCCCGGCGTTTTTCCTCACTGATTTTTGCTTCATTGCGTTTCAGCCATTCCTGTTTTCCGCGCCGGACATCCAACGGCTTTTTGTAGGCCGGGTTGATTTTCCGATTTGTACCGCAGTTAAAGGATTTGGCATACTCCGCCATGAACACATCCAGTTCATTGAGGTAGATATTCGCCAGAATTGGGCTAATCAGTGACCCTTGCGGGGTGCCGGAATAGGTGTTGTAGTACACCCAATTTTCCATATATCCCGCTTTCAGGAATTTCCAAATCAGGCCGATGAAATGCTCATCCGCAATGCGCCTGCGCAGTATCTGTACCAGCACATGATGGTCAACGTTGTCAAAACATCCTTTGATATCACCCTCAACAAACCATTTGACCCCCGTGTAGTTCCGCTTGATATATTGCAGAGCCGTATGACAGCTCCGCTTTGGGCGGAATCCATGGGAAGTAACGTGAAAGGTGGGTTCATAAATGCTTTCCAGTATCATGCGCACCACCTCTTGCACCAGCTTGTCGTCAAAGGACGGAATACCAAGAGGGCGTGTTTTGCCGTTTGCTTTTGGGATATACGTTCTTCTGGCAGGTTTTGGCTGATAACTGAAATCCTTCAGTTTTTGAATGAGGGCTTCAATTCGCTTCATACTCATGCCATCGATTGTTTTCCCATCGCTTCCGGCTGTCATGTTGCCGGGTTTTGCTTGGATACGCTCATACGCCAGCAGAAAAAATGCAGGATTGTACAAGTTTCGATAGAGCCTTTGATAGTGGTAATCTTTGCTTGCTGCTTTTGATGTTAGACTTTCCAAAACGTTCTTTGGATTTCTCATAGTGCCTCACGCACCTTTCCATTGATAGTTTGGTTGATATCCTGCCGCCCTTCGCCATGTGCAAGGCTTTCCCTTGCTCGGACTACTACGGCGGCTCCGTTGCCATACCGGATTTTCAGGCTCTGAAAGCCATAGCCTATAGGGGCGTTCCGGGTTAGGCAATCCCCGGTTAGGCAGTTTGGGACAGCGTGTTGTGATGTCGGAATGGGTTTTCGTCCGTTATCCGCTTACTGCGGTTGGCTGTCGTGGGTATTTCGCAATCGGCGTGTACCTGTCACCGATTGCCACGGCATGCGGCGAATACAACTATCCTGCGCCGCCGGCTCAAGTATGCCGCCTTGGACTGCCCTTCAAGCAATCCAGCTTTATTCCTCATTCACAACGTTTCACCTTGCCGTTCAGTAGTGGTTCGATAGTTTCCCAACTTACGACGTTACCGATATGCTACACTCCCCATCGGGTTTCCCCGCCGGATAAATCGGTTGGTGATAGGGTAATTTGCACCTCCCTTCGGAATACCTTTTCCTACTGCCGCGCTACTGGCAGAATCCCAAATGGCCCGCGAGCTGCTTTGGCTTACGCCGCAGCCCTTCCGGGCGCACAATAGAGCTTAAAAAACCGCCCGTAAACGGTCATTATCATAATGAAGCTGAGGACTGTAATGAACAGCCCGCCAATGAGCGTCACCGCCCAGAGGGGGATACTCTCGAAAAAGCCGCAGCTTTCCACCGCCGTGACAATCTCCTGGGGGAGAACCGTCTGCTGCGCGGTTCCAAAGCCCGCCGCGTTCATTATTGTTGAAACGAGGCCCTGGACGATATTAAAGAGGGCCATCATCAGCTCCAGCCCATAGGTCACGACACCTTTGGCAATGGCAAATCGGATAAACAGCTTCAGCGCGTGCTCCGGCTTTTTCACCTCGGCAAAGCTGCCGCAGGTACGCATAACGCCCACCACAAAGAACAGCACCAAAAGCGCAAGACCAATGGCCCGCACCGCGTCGTGGATGTTGACAATAACGCCCCAGATGGAGCCGCCCTTAAACTGTTCCGGGCTTTGGGTAATGAGCTGCCAAATCTCAGACAGGTACTTGTTCCAGGTATTTAAAGCGTTTTGCAAATTTTGTACAACCCAGTTATCGGACATTCAACAACCTCCTTTCCGGCAACGGTAAGGGGCAGGCCGCCATGGGCCTGCCCCTGCACTGCCGTTATTCGAATCAGCCGGTAATCAGGGTCAAAATCTCCTTCGCAAACGTAATCACAACGCCGCCGGCCAGGGTGAGAAAACCGTTGGCCCGCTGGCTGGGGTCGTGGGATTTCAGGGACAAACCGATCTGTACCACGCCGAAGCCCAGCAGGATCATACCCACGGCGCGGATCAGGCCGAAGATGAAATCGCTGAGGTTGTTGATAACCGTCAACGGGTCGCTGGCGGCAAAGGCCGTGGTGGTGCAACAGCACAGCATGAACACCAGGGCCGCATAAACGGCAAAGGCGCTCCGGCTCTTTTTGTTCATGGGCAGGCTGCGGGTTTCTTTCTTCTTGTTTTCCTTCTTAATCAGTTTCATTTTGGGTGTCCTCCTTGAATTGAAAGATATTCTCCATGTCCTCATCGGACAGAAGCTCGTAAAGGGTTTCCGGCTCCTGGATATTGGCAAAGTCGCCGGGGGTGAGGCGGCCAATGACCATATCCGCCACAGCGTTTTCGGTGCCGCCGTGGGAATAGACGGGCGCGCCGCCGTCGGTGGTGTACTTGATGTTGGGGTGTTTCAAAAGGTCGTACTTTTCATCCATCAGCGGCGCTTCGCCACGGATAAAGAGCAGAGCCAGGTTGTTGTCCAGCATACGGACCTCATCGGGCGTCATCAGCTCCCGGCCCGTGATCTGGTTGTTGGTGGAATAGCTGCCGGAATGCCCGGTGCTCTTGCCATAGGTGTCCAGCCAGAGGGTGCTTTTCCCCAGGTAGTTCTCGGAGATCAGCTTGTGGGTGGACGTTTCATTGCCGCCCAGGTACAGAAATTCATCGCAGTTGCCGATGATGGATTCCCATTGCTTTTCAAACAGCGCCTTGAGCTGGGCAATGTTCTGGATGATGATAGAAACACTGATATTCCGGGAGCGCATGGTGGCCAGCAGCTTGTCGAAATCATCGGGCAAGCTCACGTTGGCGAACTCATCCATGAGAAAATGCACCGGTGTGGGCAGGCTCCCGCCGTGTACCCGGTCGGCAGAATAAAAAAGTTCCTGGAAGGTGCTGGCATACAGCAGGCTTACCAGGAAGTTGAAGCTGGCGTCGTTGTCCGGGATCAGCGCAAAGAGCGCCACTTTTTTCTCACCCAGGCTGGAAAGGTCCAGTTCATCCGTGGCGGTGAGGGCCGCCACCGAGGAAAGATTGAATTTCTCCAGGCGGGACGCCAACGTGATTTGAATGGATTTCAGCGTTTTTGCAGAGCCGGAACGGTAATCCTTGTAATACTTCACGGCGATGTGGTCCGGGGAACGCATTTCCAGCCGGTCAAACAGCTCATCCAGAGGGGATTGGTAAGAATCATCGTCCTCCCGTACCTCGCCGGCACGAAGCATTTCCATGACCATGGGGAAATTCTTTTCGTCCTCCGGCGCTTCGTACCACAGATAAAACACCAGCGCCATCAAAAGCATACTGGCCGCCGTATCCCAGAAGGGGTCGTTAGACTGGCTCCCTTTCGGGGTGGTGGCTTTGAACAGGTTCGTCACCATCTTCTGCACATCGTTGTCGGATTTCAGATAGGCAAAGGGATTGTAGCAGTGGCTTTTCTCCATGTTCAGAAGATCCACCACCTTGATCTCATAACCCATCCGTTCCAGCAGGCCGCCGCAGTCGCGAAGCAGTTCCCCCTTACAGTCCAAAATAAAAAGGGACGTATTGCATTGGCAGATGTTCACTTTGGCGTAGAACCGACTTTTTCCCGCGCCACTGCCGCCCACCACCAAAGTGTTGAGGTTGCGGCGGTGCTTCCGGCCATCCAGCCCCATGCGGACGTGCTGGGTAAAAATGCGGTTTTTGAACGGGTCCTTGTCCCGGTATTTCTTATTCACGGCCCGCGGATCGCCCCATTTGGCGGAACCGTGTTCTTCACCTCGTCTGTAATTGCGCCGGGAAGAAAGATAAATGCCAATGCCCAGCCCATAGGCGGCAATAAAAATGAGGACAGTTTTTACACTGTCCTCACACCACACGATTTTGAATGGATGGTTCATTGCCGCAGGCAGGGCGCTGACGATCTCCGAAAGTCCCCCGGAAATGGCAGGCGCAATCAGCAGGGCGAACCAGATCACCGGGACCAGCCCCAGGGCATAGAGCCAGGGGCCGCCCGCCTTGTTATCTGGCTTCATCCCGGCGTCTTCCTTTCTTGGGGGTCCCCGCAAAGTCATCAGACTTTGTGGGGAGAGGAGGAGCGGCGGAACGGTCGAGCTTTTGCCCGCCTGCGGGCGAAACGAGAGAGTGCAGCCCGCGACGACGAGGGGCGTCAATGGTTTTCAGCAGAACGTCCTCCACCGGGCCGGGGTCACGCTGTTCCTCCAGCATATCGTTGCGCAGTTCGTTGAGGGCGCGAATCATGATCCCATGCTCATAGCTGTCCAGGGTGAGGACGACTTTTTCCTGTCTTTCCATCTCTCATACCTCCTTTACCGTTCCTGGTCTTTTTGCTTGCTGTCGCGGGTGAGGCCCATAGCCCTGGCCATACGGCCATTGAGGGATTTGAAGGCATCCCGCATATCGGTGAGGGCCGCAGGAATATCCTCCCTTGGAACCTGCCCCTGAAACACGCCGTCCAGCTTGGAAATCTCATACTCTTTGGCGTCCACGCCATACCGCTTGCAGAGCATATAGCTGACCGCATAGGCTTTGTAGCCGTCCGTTTCCCTGGAATAGCCGTCCATGCTTTGGGCAAGCTGCACGTTGGCAACCTCCAGCGAAACACAGCGGAAAATATCCGGCGCGTCCATGCCCTTTTTCACCAGGATGGCGTTCTGCTCTGCAGAAAACATGGCCCCACGGCCCTGTGGCAGTTCCTCCACGGCCCGGATGGGCACCGGGGAACTGGCAATCAGGCCCTTTAAGAGCAGACGGTCATCGTAGCGCACCTGGGGCTGAACCTGATCCCGCGCCGTAGTCTGGGAAATATCATAGACTTCCTTGGCGTAAAAGTTCTGGCCCACGCTGCCAT
>OLQA01001171.1_pt1 | contig 23795 bp, 14 predicted proteins | sample 1673151 | NCBI WGS metagenome assembly OLQA01 (sample SAMEA3136760, study PRJEB25190) | human gut metagenome | biome: human gut; feature: human-associated habitat; material: faeces | place: Austria | collected 2013
GTCAGCGGTCTGGCCTTCTTCTTACCGGTGGCTTGGCAGCTCCCGCAGTCTCACACTGCGGGACCACCACAACCATCAGCGACAATCACAACAAACGACACCCACGCGCGGGCACGCCCGCGAGATGTGATGAAGAGGGAACCATGAAGAAAAGCCTGCTTGCCTTGGCTTCCGGCGCGTTCATCCTCGGCGCGGCCGAATTCGTGATGATGGGCATCCTGCCCCAGACCGCCGAGGCGATGCACGTCGATATCCCGACCGCCGGCCACTTCATTTCCGCCTATGCGATCGGCGTGTGCATCGGCACGCTGATCCTGGTGTTCGGGCGCAAGATCCCGCCGAAGCAGCTGATCATCATGTTCATGGTGATCGCCTTCGTCGGCAACGCCCTGTCGGCGTTCTCCGTCAATGCGCCCATGCTGCTGGCTGCCCGTTTCATCTCGGGACTGCCCCACGGCGCGTTCTTCGGCACTGCCACGCTGATCGCCAAGACCGTGGCCGACAAGGGCAAGGAGGCGCAGGCCGTCTCCGCCATGGTCACCGGTCAGACCGTCGCCAACATGATCGGCGTGCCGGCCGGCACGCTGATGTCGGAGTTCCTGTCATGGAGGCTTGCGTTCATCGTGCTCAGCGCCTGGGCCGCGATGACCGTGTTCCTCGCGCTTGCCTGGGTTCCCGCCATCGCGCCGGTGAAGGACGTCGGTCTGGCCGGCCAGTTCAGGTTCCTCCGAAAGCCTGGACCGTGGCTGATTCTGGGCGCGGTGTTCACCGGCAACGCCGGCGTGTTCTGCTGGTGGAGCTACGTGTCGCCGTGGCTGCAGAAGACCGGCGGATACGACAGCGACATGGTGCCGTTCCTGATGATGCTCGCCGGATTCGGCATGGTGGTCGGCGGCATCATCGGCGGGCGTATCACCGACAACTGGCGTCACGCGGGAACCGCAGCCCTCGGGCAGGCGATCTCCGGCGTCGGCCTGCTGCTGGTGTTCCTGGTGCCCGGCAACCATGTGAGCGCCGCCATCTTCACGTTCTGGATCGCGTTCGGCCTGTTCTTCATCTCCGCCCCACAGCAGCTGCTGATGACCGAATCCGGCAAGGGCGGCGGCGAGCTGCTGGCCGGCGCGGCCGTGCAGGTGGCGTTCAACTTCGGCAACGCGGTCGGCTCGATGGTCGGCGGCGGCATGCTGAACTTGTCAGGCATGAACTACCACTTCACCGCATTGGGCGGCGTGCCGTTGGCGGTCATCGCGGTGGCGCTGCTGACCATATACTCCATGCGTCACGAGACGCACACCGACGCGCTGGAGCGTATGCGCGAGATCACGGTGTGAGTTTCGCGGGATATAGGCTCTCAAAACTCGCAGATACAAGTGGAATTTCGCGGAATCACCGGTATATCTGCGAGTTTTGAGAGCGGGGGTTTGTTATATAACTCACATCACACGCCGAAAACGTCATCACCAAGGCTTCCTAGACTGGTAGAAACCGGTTTCATGGCAAGGAGATGACATGAACGATGATGCACTGATGGCGAAGCTGATGGCCGCGTTCGACGATGACGCGGCACCGGACCAAGCCGGGGACGAGCCCCGACCTTCCGAGCAGCCTTTTGACACGCAACGGTTCCTCGCCGGGCTCGACGCGATCTTCGACGCGCACGCCGCCGCCAAGGCAGGGCCGTACCTGGAGCAGGCCATGATCGACGCGGAGAACGCCGGCGATGACGCCGGGCTGCTCACCGTGCTGAACGAGACGATGGGGTTCTACCGCTCGCAAGGCCGACACAAGGAGAACCAGTGGATCGTGCAACGGGCGCTGGAGCTCGCGACCCGTATGGGCATCACGGGCACCGAGGCATGGACGACCACCCTGATCAATGCGGCCACCGCCATGCGGGCGGCCGGCCAGTACGACCAGTCCGAGGATCTGTACAAGCAGGCGCAGACGTCCAGCGAGCGCACGCTCGCCCCCAGCGACCGGCGACTCGCCGCCCTGCACAACAACCTGTCGATGCTGTACAGCGAGACCGGGAAAACGCATCAGGCCGAGGTGGAGCTGGGCGAGGCCCTGCGCATACTGGAATCGTCGAGCCCGGATGCCGAAACCGACCTCGACGTGGCCTCGACGCACACGAATCTGGCGTTGACGCTGCTCGCCGAAGACAAGCTGTCCGCCGCGAGCTGGCATGCGGCGAAGGCGTTGGAGATCTACCGCAACGGTCATCTTGAGCACAGCGCCCATTACGCTTCGGCGCTGGCCGGCTACGCGCAGGTGTGTTTCCACCAGCATGATTACGGGCAGGCGGCGAACCTGTACTGCCAGGCCCTGCAGGTCATCGAGGAATGCTACGGCAAGGACACTGATTATTACCGCATCACCGAGAGCAACCTGCGGCAGGCCGAACACGAGGCCTCCGAGCATGCCCCCGCGAATGTTTCACAGGATGTTTCACAGGATGCGAGCGCAGGTGGGAATGGTTCCGGCACGCCCGGCACAGCACCCGCCGGCACCCCATCCGCCGCCGTTCCGTCCGCTACCGCCTCACCCACCGGCACCTCACCCATATGCGGCCTCAAGCTGGCACGCGAATGCTGGAACGCCTATGGCAAACCGCTCATCGCCGACAAATACCCGGAATATCAGGGGCGCATCGCGGCGGGACTGGTGGGCCACGGATCGGAATGCTACGGGTTCGACGACGATCTCTCGCGCGACCATGATTTCGGCCCACGCTTCTGTCTATGGCTCACCGACGAGGATTATGCGGCGATCGGCGAGCGCCTTCAGGCCGATTACGAGGCGCTCCCCCAATCGTTCATGGGATATGGCCCGCGCGAGTCCACCGCCAGGGCTCAGGGTGCAGGCAGGCGCGACGGAGTGTTCCGCATCGGCGATTTCTTCGAGTCGATCACCGGATACCGTCAGGCGCCAAGCACCAACAACCCGCATGAGTGGCTGATGCTGGATGAGGCGACGCTTGCCGCCGCCACCAACGGCGAGGTGTTCGCCGACCCGTTGGGCAAGTTCCTCGACACCCGGCAGGGGTTCAAGACCATGCCGGAGGACGTGCGGCTGGCGCTGATATCCAAGCGTCTGGGCATGATGGCGCAGGCCGGGCAATACAATGTGCCGCGCATGCTCGCGCGCGGCGACGGTGCGGCCGCCTGGCTGTCGATCGGCGAGTTCGTGCAGGCGGCGGCATCACTGGTGTTCCTGCTCAACAATCCGATCACCGTGGGATACCTGCCGTATTACAAGTGGCGGTTCGCCGCGCTTCGGCGGCTGTCGTCCCGCATGGCGACGAGGCTCGCCGATGTGTGCGGGCAGCTGGAGACGCTGCTGCGGCTGAGCTCCGCCGCCTGCTATGGCGGTGCCGGTTTCGGCGAGGGCGGCAAGGCGTCGGCACCGGTCGCCGAGAAGATATCCCAGACCATCGAGCACGTCTGCGCCGAGGTCGTGGCCGAGCTGCGCCGAGAGGGACTGACCGGCAGCGACGAGACGTTCCTGGAGTGGCAACGGCCATATGTCGAGGAGCACATCGCCAGCGACGCGGCTTGTCTGCATTCCCTGTGACAGGGCGTGACCGGCACGGGCGATGACGGCGGCAACGACGATAACGGACAACAGGAAAGAGACGGCGGATGAGCGACCAGCTGATCGAGCGGATAGTGCGTCATGAATGGGATCAGTTCCAGCGTACGAACAACGAGGGCGGGCGGGCCGCCTGCCAAGGCAATTGGCCGGTGTTCCGGCAGATGCGCACGAGCCAGTTCATGACATGGCCCGATTCGCTGCTGGACAGTTATCTGGCCGATCTGGTCGAAGCCGAGCGCGTCGGGCGCAATCTGGTCACGGAGAAGTACGGTCGCATGATGGAATCCACGGCACCGCAGGATTTCCATGACAACATCGAACCGTACATACCCCGGTTGAGCGATGAACGTATCGCGACGCAGGAGCATGTCATCGCGACGCAGGTGGCGTGGGCCGAGGACTTCCGTGCCCGCTACCCGAAACTCGGCCGGGCCATGCGCGTGCTGCGCACCGCGGAGGACACCGCGCAATCCACGTCGTTCGAAACATATCTGCGCGGGGAGCTCGGCACCTACTCGGAACGCACGATGGCCCTGTACCGGCGTTTCATCGACGATCTACTCCGGAAGGGTCGGAACCTGACCGAGGAGACGATCGCCCACACCGTCGCCCTCGCAGGTTTCGCCGATCTCGCCGAAGCGGAGGCCGCACAGGGCTGACGCGGGAATCGGTGCCTTACCGGCAGGGTCGCCGGCAAGGCACCGGTCGATATGTCACTCGTCATGGGGCGTTCGCGCGTTGCGCGCTATCTTTGCCAGAGACCAGATGATGGCGATCAGGATCAGTGCCCCGCCGACCACCGCGCACCCGATGGCGAACATCACGCGGGGATCCATATCGAACCATGCGAGCACGCCATTGGGGAACCTCACTCCGAACAGGATCGCCACCGCGCCGACCAGCAGCATGAACACACCCAATGTCAGTGTGGCGGCGCTCGGCCCCGTCTTGCGGATGACCGGACGCACCGGCACGTCCCGCGGCACTTGCACGTAATTGGAGCCCGCGCCCGGCTGGGCCCAGGGACCGGCCGGAGCGGCGTATGCAGGACCCGCATCCGGGCGGTTCGGTCCGTATCCGTCATGCTCTTGCGGGGGCTGCGTGCTGTACAGCGGAATCTGCTGAGGTGCCGGACCGGGCTGCTCTGTATCGCCCGCGGCGAAGGCCGTGGCGGCATCAGGCTGTTGCGTGGCGCCCGCGCCTGTGGATGGCGCGGCGGCAAGAGGCTGCCCTTTGTAAGGAACATCGCCGGCCGTTGTGGCTCCGGCCGGAACATCGCCGGTTCGCCGATCGGAAGCGGCGGCGGGACTCCCGAATGCGTCGGCGGCAGGCTCGGTCTCGGTCTGGCCGTCATCCACGGGGGCCGCCGATTCGTCCGAAACCGCCCCGGCCGCAAGTGGTTCGGCAGACAACTTCTCGGTCGACGCGGAGTCAACCGGCAACGACTTGGTCTCGGTCTGCGGCACCGCGACCTTTTCTACCGGCATCGCCTCTGTCTCGGCAACCGGCAGCGTCTGTGTCGGCTCGACCGGCAACGCCTGCGTCGGCTCGACCGGCAACGCCTGCGTGACGGCAGAAGCCTGTTCGGACACGCCGCCGACCAGTGTCGGCAAAGCCTCGGTCTGCTCGAAATCCGCAGGCATCGCCTCGGCATTCGGAAGATGCCGTGTCATATCGTGATCGTCATTCATGATGTGCTCCTTGTATCATTCGCCCGCAGTGCTCACAGGGCGTCATCGGATGAGCATCCGCCGCTGTCATCGACATAACGGACGGCCACTTTCCCCTCGATGGTGTACGGCACGTTGATGATCAGTTCGGGCCCGCCTTCGGGAATGGTGCTGTAATCGAGGTTGGATGCGCCGCCGTCGCACGCCGGCTTCTCACCGGAACGGCCCGAGAACGTGTTGTCCAGACGCAGGAAATCGTATCCCCACTGGTTTCTGGTGATCGTATACCGGCCTCCGATAGAACCGACGAGCCGATACCCGTCGCTGCGCTTGCCGAACGCAAAGCTGCATCCTTGCGGCAAAGTCAGAATCACCCGGGCCCGATAGGCCGAGATGCGCAGGTCCCCGACCGGACACGTCGATTGCCTGACCTTTCCGTCGACATCCGTCACCTTGTGGGGGCTGATGCCGGGCACGCCATCTCGCGTCAGATCTATGCTGACGCGGTCGTCGCCGTAATTCGTGCCGACGAACCGCACGCCCTGTTGCAATCGGGCGATCTGCTGATCGGTGGCGCCATATTTCGTGACTCCGCGAACATTGACCAGCGTGCCGCCTTCGGACTGCATGGCATCCACCGTATAGCTGTAAGCGACGTTGACGCCCAGTACGCAGACCGCGACGAACGCGGCGGTCCAGGCGAGCGGAATCAGGCCTCCGGAGCGGCGTCCCATCAGGCCAAGCACCGTTATGACAGCACCCAGAGCCAGGCAGACGCCGCCAATCCACAGCGTGAGCACACGGGTCATCGATTCGATGGATGAGTTGTCGTTTGCCAGCATCAGAACCGCACTGGAGACGAGCATCAGCCCGATCATGCCGATGACGATGGCGAAACCGGCCGGCTTGCGGCGCTCGTATTTCGGCGGAAGAGGCCCCGCCGATGGGCGATACGGAGACGACTGGTACGGCATGGGAGGACGTGCGGGCCGATCGGCGGTATGGGGCTGGCCGAAGCCGTATCCCGGAGCGGGCTGCTGGAACGGCTGACGCACCGACGCTCCGGAGGACTCCGCTGCACTTCCCGCGGCTTCCGGCGCGGCGGGCCCTGATGAGCCAGCCGTGCCGGCATCGGCCGCCTGCTCTCCCGTGTCCGCACCGTCATAGGCGTATGACGAGGCCGGCCATCCGCGCCGGTATGAGCCGTTCTCAGAATCGCCGGTACCGCTGGCACTGCTGACGCCGCTGCCCGACCCGTATCCGCCATGCCGCCGGTTGGCGTTCTGCACCAGGGCCCACAGCACCAGCGCCGCGCACAGGGCCGCCGCGAGACCGGCACCGGGGACGGCGACCGCCAGCATCATCATGATTATCACGCCAAGCATGTTCCAATCCCAGCGCCCGTCGATCAGCTCCTCGCCGAGGATACGGCCATCCCGCGCATCGGGCAGCAGCGCCCATGCGATGGCGTACAGCGCCAAACCGAATCCGCATAGCACCACGCTCGCCAGCACCAGTGCCCGCACCAGAGTCGGGCTCCATCCCACGCGCTGCGCGATGGCGCTGCACACGCCGGCGATCCACCGGTCGTCGCCGCGCTCCATCGCGCTGCCGCGGATCCACGAGAAGAACCGGTCGCTCTGCCGCTTCGGCTTCGGCTGGGGTCCGGGCGCAGGAGAACCGTACGGATTTGAACCGTACGAATCCGAACCATTCGTGCCGGGGCCGGCGGCGCCACCCGCGTCATAGGCATACGTTGTATCGTTCATGCTTCCATTACAGCAGCAACCGGCCGCCGCACGCATCGGGGGACACCCTGATTGTTCCCTGAACCGGGGCGTTATGCCCCATGTCGTCTTCCCCGGAGGCGCACAATGGAACCATGACCCAGCCGAACAACCCGTACCGGCAGCCGCACGCGCCCCGTCGGACGCAATGGCAGGCCCGCCGCGCCCAACCGCCGTCCGCCGCGCCGAGCCTGCCATTGATGCGCCCGCGGAACGGGCGCGTCCTCGTCGGCGTGTGCCGTGGCGTGAGCCTACATCTGGGAGCGCCCGTATGGCTGGTGCGACTCGCGTTCGCCGCGGCCGCTCTCGCGTTCGGGGCCGGCGTCATCGCATACGTGTTCCTGTGGATGTTCATGCCGGTCGGCGATCCCGTCGCCGCCGCGCAGGCCATGTCGGATGCGGCCTCGACAGGTTTCGCCGAGCCGCTCTCCCGCGGCAATGCGGCATACGCCGGCACCGCGGGTGACAGTGGCCGCAGCGACGCCGACGACTCCTCGGAGGGACTGGCGGCGGCTCTGCGCCGCGCCCCGAAACCTTCACTGGTGGCATTGGCCGGTCTGGTGTTCATCGCCATAAGCGTGCTGCTGTCGTTTGCCGGCGGACGGGAGCTGATCGTGCCGCTGGCCGTCGCCGTCGGCGGCCTCGGACTGGCATGGTCGCGGTTCGACGCGGACGAGGGCAAACTGCCATCGATGCTTGGCGGCATCGTGCTTCTGTTCGTCGGCTATGCGATCTTCGTGTTCACCAGCACGGTTCCGGGGTGGGGCGCGTCCCCTCGCCGCATCATCATCGGCGGGTTCGTACTGCTGGCCGGCACGGCTCTGGCGATCGTGCCTTGGGTGAGCACGCTCATCCGCTCCCTATCCACCGAGCGCGCACTCAAGGAGCGTGAAGAGGAACGTGCCGACATGACCGCGCACCTGCACGATGGCGTGCTGCAGACGCTCGCCCTGATCCAGCTGCACAGCGACGACCCGCAGACCGTGTTCTCGCTCGCCCGGCAGCAGGAGCGCGAACTGCGCGAATGGCTGTATCAGGAACGCACCACATCGGACCGTTCGGTCAGCGCCGGGCTGAAGGCCATCGCCGCGCAGACGGAAGACGAGCACGGCAAACCGATCGAAGTGGTGACCGTGGGCGACGCGAGGCCCAGTGCCCAGACCGACGCGCTACTCGATGCCACGCAGCAGGCGCTCATCAACGCCGTGACGCATGGCGGCGAGCCCATCTCCGTGTATTGCGAGGCCGGCGCCGACAAGGTTGAGGTCTTCGTGCGCGATCATGGCGATGGGTTCGACGTGAACGCGATTCCCGAGGGTCGGCTCGGCATCCGCGAGTCGATCATCGGGCGGATCCGACGACGGGGCGGTACAGTGGAGATCGTGTCGAGGCCGCATTGGGGCACCGAGGTGCGCATGCACATGCCGGTCGCAGGCGGACGGCAACCGAACCAGCGGGGCGATGCCACGAACGCCGGCGGGCAGCATGGACGACCGCCATCCGGCGCGGCATCATACACACGCACGCAGAGGGAAACATGATTCGACAGGTGAAGCACATGGGTCAGGCAGACAGCACAAGCATCGGACCGGCATCAGGAGCGGATGTGAGGCAAGGGGCGGCCGGTGAGTTCGGCAGCGTGGAGTTCAACGACGTGGAGTCCGGCAGAGCCACTGATACGGATACCACTCCCCGCGAAGCTGCGGCGACGCCGATTCGCGTGGCCGTCGTCGACGACCATGAGATGTTCCGCGCCGGTGTCATCGCCACGCTGCAGCCGTACTTCCACATCGTCGGGCAGGCAGCCGACGTGGAAGGCTCGATCGCGATGATCGCCGACATCAGACCGGACGTGGTGCTGCTCGACGTGCACGTACCCGGCGGCGAGGGAGGAGGAGGCGCGGAGATCCTCGCCAAATCGCAGCCGCTCTCCCCCGCTTCCGCGTTCCTGGCGCTGTCGGTGTCGGATTCGCCGCAGGACGTCGGCTCGGTGATTCGTGCCGGCGCACGCGGATACGTTACCAAAACCATCACCGGCGACGATCTGATCTCATCCATCAAGCAGGTGCACGAAGGGTATGCGGTGTTCTCGCCGAAACTGGCCGGATTCGTGCTGTCCGCCTTCCAGGGGGCGCCGATGGACGGGGCCGGCGGCGCACGGGGCCGCGACGAGGAGCTGGACCTGCTGTCAGGCCGCGAGCAGGAGGTCATGCGCCTGATCGCCCGCGGATACACATACAAGGAGGTCGCCGCCGAATTGTTCATCTCCATCAAGACCGTGGAGACCCACATGTCAAACGTGCTGCGCAAATTGCAGCTGTCCAACCGCACTGAACTGACCCGCTGGGCAGCCGACCGCAGCATCGTATGAGGCAAGGCACGACCGGCGCGGCGACATTCCCATGCCGACGGTGAAACGGACGCCACCCACGTAGAGCGTTCTTCATACACTGGTAACGAACACAACCCTATCCTCGTCGGAAGGAAACAGCATGACCGCTGAAGCAAACGTCGGTGTCGTCGGACTGGCCGCAATGGGAGCGAGCCTCGCCCGCAATCTCGCCCGTCACGGCAACAAGGTGGCGGTGTTCAACCGTCACTATTCGCGTACCGAGAAACTCATCACCGAGCATGGCAGCGAGGGCGAGTTCTTCCCCGCGAAGACGATGGAGGAATTCGTGGCGTCGCTGAAGAAGCCGCGCACCGCGATCATCATGGTCAAGGCGGGCGAGCCGACCGACGCGATGATCGACCAGCTGGCCGATCTGATGGAGCCGGGCGACATCATCGTCGACGCCGGCAACGCGCACTTCCCCGATACGATCCGCCGCGAGAAGGCGATCAGCGCCCGCGGACTGCACTTCGTCGGCTGCGGCGTGTCCGGCGGCGAGGAAGGCGCCCTGCTCGGCCCCTCGATGATGCCCGGCGGCAGCGAGGAGTCCTGGAAGACGCTCAAGCCGATCTTCGAGTCCATCGCGGCGAAGGCCGAGGGTGAGCCGTGCGTGACGCATATCGGCGAGAACGGCGCTGGCCATTTCGTGAAGATGGTGCACAACGGCATCGAATACTCCGACATGCAGCTCATCTCCGAGAGCTACGACCTGATGCGTCGCGCGCTCGGTATGACGCCGGCTGAGATCGGCGACGTGTTCGAGGAGTGGAACAAGACCGAGCTGGAGTCCTACCTGATCGAGATCACCGCCGACGTGCTGCATCAAGTCGACAAGAAGACCGGCAAGCCGCTGGTCGACGTGATCGTGGATCACGCGGGCATGAAGGGCACCGGCACGTGGACCGTGCAGTCGGCGCTTGATCTGGCCGTGCCGGTGACCGGTATCGCCGAGGCCGTGTTCGCGCGAGGACTGTCCGGGCAGGCCGAGCTTCGCGCCGAAGCCCAGAAGCAGGACTTCGAGGGACCGTCCGGCGTGGTGCCGATGGCCGAGGAAGACAAGGTCGCGTTCATCAATGACATCCGCGAGGCGCTGTACGCTTCGAAGATCGTCGCGTACGCCCAGGGCTTCAACGAGATCACCGAAGCCGCCAAGGTGTATGACTGGAAGATCGATCTGGCTGCGGTGGCGCGCATCTGGCGCGGTGGCTGCATCATCCGCGCAAAGTTCCTGAACCGCATCTCCGACGCGTTCGAGAACGGCGAAGCCAACGTGTCTCTGCTGTTCGCCCCGTACTTCAAGGACGCGATCGAGACCGCCGAGCGCTCGTGGCGCCGCGTGGTCTCCCGTGCGATTACATTCGGCATCCCGGTGCCGGTGTTCGCCTCCTCGCTGGAGTACTTCGACGGCCTGCGCTCCCCGCGCCTGCCCGCTGCCCTGATCCAGGGCCAGCGCGACTACTTCGGCGCCCACACCTACCAGCGCACCGACATGCCCGGTGCCTTCCACACGTTGTGGGCTGAGCCTGGCCGTGAGGAAATCATTGCGTGATTTCCTCACGAGGTGACAGCCGCGAGGAGACACCGAGCCTCGCGAAGCGAGACCCCAATCGTAGGGGCCGAAGGCGAGCCTGGTCATAATCAAACACCGAGCCTCACCACAAGCCCCTCTCTACCGCTCGCAGATCGAACGCGAACCATACGAATGATGGCGCAGGCTCCCCTAGGGGCGTCTGCGCCATCGTGATTCATCGGCACACCATTCATATCGTGTGGTTCCCATTTTTCACACAAACGTTTTTCGCGCACAGTAATCGCAACCAGCCGCATCCCAACATCACCAATCAACGCCCAGTCACCGCCGGCGGTGCATATCCTCCTGTACAACGCGCGCATTGTAGGCAAACGCAGCAGTTGTACATACACCTTCCCGAGAGACCTCGCACGCCATTCCTCATTTCGTTGAAATTCCAACGTTTCCAGGAACTTCGTCGGTGTACAACAGTGGGCGCAATCGTTTTCAACGGCTGTTGTACAGATTCCGCCCTGTACAACGCGCGCATTATGCCATTTCGCGGGAGTTGTACACGCATCGGCGTCGCAACCCTGCGCGCTTCTTGCGCTGCATCCCATTCGCATGCCGGACCGCACCCCGGGCACGCAATGAACCCTCGGTCGGAGTGAACGAAATTCGCAATACGACCGGATTGTCCAGTACGATCGTCGAACCGCATCGCCATGATTGACAGACCGGCCTCAATCCCATGCCATGATGAACACCAATCAGATCTGATTTCACGACGGGAGACGCGGCACGAAACGGCAAAACCATGCATCTTTGCCGCTTCGTGCCACGGAATCCTCGAATTGTCTCGTTATCCGAAATAACAATCTTCAAATACCGAACTATCCGATAGCCGAGACAAACCTCACAGCTTGCTGGCGGCGTCCTGGTCGATGTACCAGACGAGTTCCTCGCCGTCGGCGAAGGAGCTCGGGGCCTGCGGATTGCGCGGCTGAGCGAAGGCGGCGGCGACCGCATCGGCCTTACGCTCCCCGGACGCGAACACCCACGTGTGCCGCGAACGGGCGATCATGGGAACGGTGAGCGTCACGCGCAGCGGCGGCGGCTTCGGCGAATCGCGCACGCCGGCGACCAGCACATGCGGGTCGTCGATCAGCACTTCAGGCCGGCCGGGGAACAGCGACGCGAAATGCGCATCCGGGCCGACGCCGAACAACGCGATGTCCAACGTGGGTTCCTCCCCCAGCTGCTCGATCAGCTCCTTTTGGTAGGCGGCGGCCGCATCGGCCAGCACCGCATCGTTCTCCTCGTCGGTGGCTGCGGCGATCTGTGCGGCATCGCGCGTGTCAGCGGGCATCTCGTGGATGTTCTCCTCCGGCATCAGCCCGCGCTCCACCAGGATGTTCAGGAACCGCCGCGCCTGCTTGGCGTTGCGGTCGTCGCTGCCCTCGGGCACGAACCGCTCGTCGCCCCACCAGATGTGCACGCGCGAGGCGTCCAGGTCATCGGCCAGCGGGTCGGTGCCGATCGCGCGCAGCACGCGATTGCCGTCGGTCCCGCCGGTCAGCGCTATATCCACGCGGCTGCGCCCCGGTTCGGCGAGCAGGTTCCTGATCGTGGTCAGCACGCGCACAGCCACAGCTTGCGCCAGAACATCGGGGTTCGGGCATGTTACGGTTTTTCTTTGCGACATCAGTTACAGCTCCTTTGTCGTTCTGATTCGGTCTTCACGCGTCCGAAACCCGCGCCCGGGCATGGGCGCGTGACGGTTCCGTGACGCTCACGCATCGTCGTTCATTCGTTGATTCACCGCTTGCCGTCGGGCCGGCGCCTTGCAGCCGGTCCGACAGTGCTTATTCGGCAGGATGAATCAGATTCCATCCCCGGGTGATGACTTCAGCATACACTTCATCCGGGTCGAGCTGACGCAGCTCTTCGCTCAGGCATTCCTCAAGCGTCCTCGTGGGCACGCTGATGGATTGCGGCGACTGGCCAGGTGTGCTGATGACGGCGATGCCCTCCTTCGCGTCCGGCCGCTCCAGACTGAGCATCCCGTCCGCGCGCGTCAGGTATACGCCGGTCACGGCGGTCGCGCCGGGCACCTCCTCCATGATGACGGGCACGTTGAGCTTCAGCCGCAGCCAGGCCGCCAGCAAATCCATGGGCAGGAAGCCCTTCGGACCGGAGACCTTCACCGTGCTGATCGGCAGGTGCGGCGGCTGGTCGAGCATGGTGGCGAGCATCGCACGCCACACCGTCAGGCGCGTCCATGCCATATCCACGTTCTTCGGCGACCAGTTGCGGCGCAGATCCTCGATGGTGCGGTAGGGGTTCGACGAGTGCATGGCGTCGGTGATGCGACTCCTCGCCATCGCGCCGAGCAGGTCCTTGGACGGGTTGGCCGGCGCCTCGTTCGGCCACCACGCCACGACCGGCGCGTCGGGCACGAGCAGTGGGATGACCAACGTGTCGGGATGATGGACCAGCCCACCACGCGGGTGCAGCACGATGATCTCACCCGCACCGGCGTCCGCGCCGAAGCGCACCTGGGCGTCCAGATTGGAATTGTCGTACGCCGCATCCGCGTCCTCGGCGGGCTTGGGCGCACCCTCGACAGGCTTGCGCGCGCCATTTCCACGCCGCGGGGAGATGGCGATGACACGGCACGGGTGCTCGCGGCTGGCGGCGTTGGCCAGTTCCAGCGCCTGCTCCAGCTCGTCCTCGGTGGTGGAGATCAGCAGCGTCAGCACGCGGCCGGTCGCCGACTCGCCGCGCTCCTCGTGCAACTCGTCGATCTTCTGCGATATCTCGCGGGTACGGGTGTTCGGCATTTCGATAATCATGGCATCCTCCAGTGGCGTCCGTCGCGTGCGAGCATTTCATCGGCCTCCGTCGGCCCCCATGTGCCGGCACGATACGGCTGCGGCTGACCGAGCGTGGACCAGAATTCCTCGATCGGGTCGAGGATCTTCCACGACAGGTTGACCTCTTCGGTGGTCGGGAACAGCGGCGGGTCGCCGAGCAGCACGTCGAGAATCAGTCGCTCGTATGCCTCCGGCGAGCTCTCCGTGAACGAGCGGCCGTAGCTGAAGTCCATCGAGACGTCACGTACCTCCATCGCCGTGCCGCCAGGCACCTTGGAGCCGAAGCGGATCGTCACGCCCTCGTCGGGCTGTACGCGGATCACGATCGCGTTCTTGCCGAGCTCGCGTGTTGCGGTCGACTCGAACGGCAGGTGCGGCGCGCGCTTGAACACGACGGCGATCTCGGTGACACGCTTGCCGAGACGCTTGCCGGTACGAAGATAGAACGGCACACCGGCCCAGCGGCGGGTGTCGATGTCAAGCCGGATCGCCGCATAGGTCTCGGTGGTAGACGCCGGGTCAATGCCCTTCTCCTCCAGGTATCCGACGACGTCATGCGAGCCCTGCCAGCCGGCGGCGTACTGTCCGCGAGCGGTGTGTGCGGCGAGGTCCTTCGGCAGACGCACCGCGGAGAGGATCTTCGTCTTCTCGGCGGTCAGGTCGGAGGCGGTGAACGAGACCGGCTCCTCCATGGCGGTCAGGGCCAGCAGCTGCAGCAGATGATTCTGGATGATGTCGCGCGCTGCGCCGATGCCGTCATAGTATCCGGCGCGGCCGGCCACGCCGATGTCCTCGGCCATCGTGATCTGCACGTGGTCGACGTAGTTGGCGTTCCAGATCGGCTCGTACATCGCGTTGGCGAAACGCAGCGCCAGCATGTTCTGCACGGTTTCCTTGCCGAGATAATGGTCGATGCGGAACACGCTCGACGGGTCGAACACCTCGGAGACCACACGGTCGAGCTCCTTGGCGCTGGCCAGATCGTGGCCGAACGGCTTCTCGATGATCACGCGTCGCCATGCGCCCTCGGACGAGCGGGCCAGTCCGCAGTCGGCGAGCTGACGCGCCACCACGGGGAACGCCCGCGGCGGCACCGACATGTAGAAGGCATGGTTGCCGCGCGTGCCCCGGTCGCGGTCCAGTTCAGCGACCGTGTCGCTCAACCGCGCGAACGCCGCGGAGTCATCGAACGTCCCCTGCACGAAACGGATGCCCTTTGCGAGCTGCTTCCACGTCGATTCGCGGAACGGGGTGCGGCAATGCTGCTGCACGTGCTCGCGGACGAAATCCCTGAAATGGTCTTCGGTCCAGTCGCGGCGTGCGAAGCCGGTCAGTCCGAAGCTCGGCGGCAACAGGCCGCGGTTGGCGAGGTCATAGATCGCGGGCAGCAGTTTCTTGCGCGACAAATCGCCGGTCACGCCGAAGATCACGATGCTGCACGGGCCTGCGATGCGCGGCAGGCGCAAATCGCGCGGATCGCGCAGTGGATTGGTCCACGCGGTTGGCGTGGCGGAAACGGAATCAATCATACGCACCATAGTAGTGATGCGCGTGCATCTCATGGCCCATTCCTCTCAGAAAGAACCATGCAATGCATCATATCGCGGGATTTTGGCACGGCGAGAACCGCTCCGGGACCACCCCCAGTCGCTACGCGACAGTCCCAAGCTGGCGTCAGAGCGTGGGATGGTCCGTCTCCCCGCTCTGCTCGCCGGTCTCGCCCTCATCCTCCCGCAGTCCGGATTCGAGTCTCCGGTTGCGTTCGCGGAGCCTGTCGTTCTCCGCGGTCAGCTCGTGGATGTACCGGATCTGCTGCGCTATGAGCATATCGCGCAGGTCCTTGGCCTCCGATCCGCCGAAATTCTCGCGGATCGTGGCCGTGCGAATCGGTGCCGGCGGAATCAGCGGATTGCCGGTACGCGGGAACTTGTCAGCGGATATCGGCTCGGCGTCGTCATCAGCCGGTTCCATCATCTTCCAGCGCGCGATGCACCGTTCGATGCGCTTGTATCCGATAAGCGACGGGTCAAGCCCGACGTCGCGGAATATACCCGTCGGCGAGTCCCCCGCACGATACCGCTGCATGCAGTATTCGCGGAACTGGTCGGTGTATCGGATGCGGTTCCGTCCGACGCTGTTCACGGCAGGCAGTGAACGCAGGTAGTCAATCTCGTCGTCGTCAAACTCTCTGTCTTTCATGATGGTGCCCTCCAGCACTCTTCTCATCGATAGAGACGCACATGAAACGGAGGTTCGCCGGGATTCACTGCACTGTCTTCCCCGCAGTATCCTCCGAATCGGGACGCCGCCCTGCCTCGTGAAAGGCAGGCGGATGGCCGAGTCAGCCGCCGATATACGATTCGCGGCGTGCACGGGTCATCATCGGCGACGTGCCTGGCAGCCGTGTCTCGCCCAAAACAGTCGCGACGGATGTCACCGCGGCGTAGGTCTCCGACTTCACAGGGACTTCCGAGGGTTCGGGGGTGTTCGGCGCGTCGGGGGTGGAGGTTTTCAGCACGGGCTTGGCATCGGCCATGGAATCGATCATGTGACCATCGACTTCGCCGGTCAGGATGACGTCGACGCCATTGGCGATGTCAAGCGTTGCGGCCAGAGCGATGTTGGCGGCCGGAGCGGCGGATCCGGCCTTGGGGGCGGTCAGCGGGGCCTCATCACCCACGCGCATGACTGGGGATTGCGCCTTGTGCACCGCGTTTGCGGCGGCGGCATCGCCTGTATATTTGCTGGATGATATTGATAATCGTTGCCTGAACCTGACGACGAAACGTCGATTTTCCCGAAACATGATACATCCTTCACTTCTTGCTTCGGGAGGGTTCATCCTACGCAAAAAGCGCAAAACAAGCCCCCCGTGATTTCGAAGTGTAGCGCCAGCGGGAAGATATTTGGGGGACTATGTTTCTAAGGGGTTATGACGGGGAGTTACGGGGGTGTCTTTGGCGGCGCGATATGGTCATGCAGGAGACCCATATGTGTGCGCGAGCACGTCGGTATGGACGGGCACCCCATACAAGTGCCCGGCCATACCGCAGCCGGTCACCGGCGACGGGAGCGCGCCGTCGTGATGGAGAATCCCGCGGCAAGCATGATGCACGCCGTCACTGCGAGCAGCAGCGTCTGGGCGCCCGTCTTCGAGAGGGTTTCCGTGCCCGCCGTGCCAGGTTTGGAGGTATTGGCATTGCCGCCGGCGCCGGGCTTGACGCCACCGGGACGCTCGGTCTGCCCGCCGCTGCCAGGCTGCTCGGGATCCTCGCCACCTCCTGGTTCCTCACCGCCGCCGGGCTGCTTGCGCTCCAGCCCGTCGCGAGCCTGAGTCAGGGCCTTTACGGCCTTGTCCAGATCGCCCTGCGTGGTGGATCGCCGTCCGCACTCCTCCTGCGCGGCGGCCAACGCCTCGGCGAACGCCTTCCACGATTCGGCAGTGTAATCGCCTTCCTTGAGAGCCTGAGCCGACGCGATGGCGTCAGACAACGGGCCACGGTCCAGACGCGCGTCGAACAGCGCGGCGATGGCATCATTCAGCCGTGCCGCAAGGGCGTCCACGTCGGCCTGGGAGATGTGCGCCATGTCGGTGTCTCCGGCGGCCGCAAGAGCCTCGCGCATCGTCGCCCACGCAGCCCTGTCGTACTGCGATTCGACCAGACCGGCCGCCGCCCGCTTCGCCGCATCCAACGCGGCCGCATCGATGTGCACGATTGACTCGTTGAACGCGGTCGTCGCCTGGCGCAGCGCGTCCGCCGCGGCGTCCACCTTATCGGCGTCTCCGGCGGCCGCATCGTGTGCGGCCTTGGCGTCGTCGATGGCCTGGCGCAGAGCGTCCGCGGCGCTTTGCGGATGCTGCCCCTCGTATTCGCCGACGCTGCCCGCCGTCTGCGCGTCCTCCAGCGTCTTGACCGCCGCATCCAGCACGACCTGATAGCGCTCCTGCGCGTCAAGCTGCGCGAGCGCCGTGTCGGCCGACCGCCGCAACGCAGCCGCGGCGTCATCGAGATCCTGTTGCGTCACCGTACCGTAGGCGTCGGAGACCTGCTTGGCGCTTGCCCTCGCCTCGGCCAATGCGGCCGACGACGCGGGCAGGCCATGCGCGTCCAGAGACGCGATCAGCGCCGCGGCGTCATCGATCGCCACATACAGCGCGTTGCGGTCGAGCGACACGTAGCCGGTGCGGTAGAACTCGGACACCGCGTCTTCGACGGTCGTCGTCCACCGGCCGGCCTCGCGCGAGGTCAGTCCGGCGTCCAGCGCCGCCCGCGCCTGCTCCAGCACGACTTCGAGCTTGGTCTTCGCCGCCCGGGTGACGTTGCCGGCGTATTCGCCGACGGTGAGCTTGCCGAGCACGGTCTCGACGGACGAGAGGTAGCTTTCCAGAGACGCCCCTGCATCCGCCTGATACAGGTACAACTCGTTGATGGCGACGGGGTTCTCGTTGAGCACGGTGATGCGTACCGCGTCGGTGTAGACGGGCCGTGCAAGGCGGGCCACGATCTCCGGCTTCATCTGCGCATTGCCGGAATAGTCGGTCAGCGTCTTCCACTGGTCGGCTGCACCATCGCCCGCACCGTCGCCGTCCTGCGGCACCACGCGGTATTCGGCCTTGAACCGCACCGGCTCGCTGTTACCGGAGGCCAGCAGGCCGAGCATGTTGATGTCCGCGGCCTTCGCGAGCGTGAATGTCAGGGTCTTGTCGGCCGTGGCCGTCAAGGTGGCCGCGCTGTCGCGGTCTCCGTCCGTCAGCTTGGCGAGGTCGGCGGCCGTGAGCGTCGAGCCGTCCGAGGCCGTCGTCTTGGCGTCGCGAGCCACGTTGCCGGGCGTCGCGTAGACCTCGATCTCGGACACCAGCGGCCATGCGGGCGAGCCGCTGGAGGGGATGCGGGCGTCGGCGATGTCCATGCGGATGCGTGTGATGCTCATGCCGACCGGCACGTCCATCACGATGCCCTGCTGTTTGCTCAGGTCGGCTTCGGTTCGTTCGGCGACCGTATGTTCGTCGCCGTTCGCGTCGATCACCTTCAACGTGAACTGCATGCTGCGGTCGGGCTGGCCTTCCTCGAACTTGAGCCGTATGCTGTCGACCTCACGGGCCTTGGCATAGTCGAGCTGGAACCATGCCGGCGTGGCGCCGTCGCGGGACACCCATGCGGTCGCCTTGCCGTCCACCAGCGCGCCTGCGTTCTCAGGCGCGTCCTTGGTGGGCGACGACGTGATGGCGGCCGAGGTGGCGATGTTCACGCCTTCGATGGTGTCGCCGGCCTCCTGCAGCAGTTCGAGTTCGGCGAGCGCCGGCCATGCGGTGCCGCCGACCGACCCCGTGAACTCCACGGTGACGTGTTCGACCTCCTCGCCAAGATTCGCCGCATACACCTGATCGAGGGCGCCCTGGTTCTGCGTCTCGTCGATCAGTGTCCGCTCGGTACCGTCAGCGAGCCCCGCGACGACCCTGAACTGGAACAGGCGGCCGGCCGTCTCGAACACGAGCCGCACGCGGTCCACACGCTGCGCCGACGCCAGGTCGATCCGATACCAGTTCGGGTCGGACCCGTTGCCGACCCACAGCGTACCGTCGTCGCCGTCGTTACCGTTCGACGCGGGCCGCTCGCTGGGGCCGGCGCTTGCGGCGCCGCTGAGCGCCAGGTTCGTGTACTCGGGCTGCGGTTGCGCGGCTCCCCAGACGGACAGCTCGTAGATGCCGGTCAGGTCCCGCCCGTTCGTCGAATGCAACTTCCAACGCACCTTGGAGCCGAGTATGTCGGCGGCGACCTCGTTCTTGGAGCTGACGGCATCGGCTTCGCTGCGGCCTATCTCGACCCATCCCGAGCCGTTCCAGACCTCGATCTCGTAGCGCAGCGGGAAGTCGGCCGCGATCTGCTGCAGGGTGATGCCGGCGCCGGTGATCGAATACGTGCCGCCGAGGTCGACCACCAGCGTGGCGTCGGTCTTGCCCGTCTGCGTCCAGCCGGTGTCGGTGTTGCCGTCGGTCACGTCCGGGACGACGGTGCCGGTGTCCTCGTCGGTCACGTCATGTCCCAGCGCCAGGTTCGTGCGTTCGACCGCGGTGCCACCGTCGGTGACGTCGTCCATCGCGGTGACCGAATACTGGTCGAGGATGATCTTGCCGAGCGCTTTCTGGTCGACGTCATCCGCGGCTTCGGTCGCGAAACCATACCCGTCCTCGTCGCTTTTGCGGTTCGCCCACTGCCAGCCGTAGTCGAACCAGTCCGGGTCGGTGAAGTCGGTGCCGTGCTCCAGTTTGTTCAGCCGGTTGTCCACGTACGTCTTCCACCGCCGATAGTAGTAGTCGCCGGTCAGCCCGGCCCACTGGCGGTTGGAATAGTCGATGAGCGAGCCGTTCTTGTTCAGACCCCACGTGGTGACGAGCGCACGCGCGTTGAGCTCGAACAGGTCGGCGGTCCAATCGTCCGCGCCGTCGAGCATCGTGCGGGCGTCGTCGATCCATGCGCCCACGAGGAAGTCGTCCGAGCTGGAAAGCAGCTTGTCCTGCGCCTTGATGATGTCCAGCATCCGGGACGACAGTGTCCGGAACGTCTCCAGATCGCCCGACTTGTACGCCTGCCCGGCGAGCGGCTGGTATTCCTGGAAGCTGTTGGCCAGCACCTGCCGCATCACGTCGACGTAATCGTAGCGGAAGCCGGCCGAGTCCTTGTACGAGTCATACGCCTGCTCGAACAGGGCCGCGGCCTTCTCGAACTGCCGCTTGTCGTAATCTATGTCGCTGTGGCCCCACGTGGACGCCGAGCCGATGGTGTTGTCGGACGGGCGGGCGTTGATGATGGATTCGCTCGCACCCTGATAGTATTCGCCGTCCGTGTGCTTGTAGGCGGTGTCAAGCAGGATGTCCCACGCCTTCTCGATCGTCCCGTCGGTTCCGCCGTACCGGCGCTCGGCATACTCCTGCGTCCAGGAGCGATAGTCGACCGGATCCTGTTCCCAGGTCATGTCGAACAGCAGCTCGTAGACGATCGGCGAATTGTCGATGGCTTCGGGCGTGATGCCGATGCCGCGCATGTAACCGCTGGAGTTGTAGGCTTTCGTGATGTCCTGGGAGATCACCTCCGGCACTCCGTCAAGGCCCATGCGTCCGCCGAAGTTGTGCAACATGTTCCACACCCACGGCACGCCCTGGTTCTCCATCGGGCTGGCCTGCGAGCGCAGGTCGCTTTGCAGGTCGAGCACGAGCGCCTGGCCCTTGTCCGCGAGCCCGGAGAGCTTCGTTTCGTCGATGCCCCACTGCCACTGCTGCATCACCCACACGGCCGCCGGGTCATGGTCGAGCATCTTGCGCTGCACGGTGCGGTAGATGTCGACGATGTCGAAGCCGTCTGGAACCATGCCGCCCTCATGGAACGGATCGACCGCGTAGTAGTTCGACACCTTGCCGAACACGCTTTCCTGAGCTTTGTAGAACGTGTCGCCGACCTTCTGGAAGTAGTCCTCCTTGCCGGCCGCCTTGTCGGCGTCGGTCAGATACGTCTTGATCATGTACGGGCGGTCGAAACCGGACCATGTGCCGGACGACGCGGCCACCGACGTCGGGTTCTTCTCCTGGAAGTCGACCGGCACCTGACCGCCGAAGCCCTGGATGACCGGCGTGATGCCGTACGCCTGCATGCGGTCGTGTATCCTGCGGCCGAGCTCGACGCGCTGCTCGAACCATGCGGCGGGCAGGGGGCCTCCGACCGAGTACAGGTTCTGCATGTAGAACCATGCGTAGTATCCCGGCCCGGACAGGTATTCGCGCACCTCGTCGTCGCTGTAGCCGTATTGGGTGAGCGTCTCGCGCAGCACCTCCTCCTGTCCGACGATGTCGAGCATGAGGTTCACGCCGTTCATCGCCGCCCAGTCGAGGAACGGCTCGTAATCATCCCAGTTCCAGAACGCCATCGTGTACGAGTAGGTGCAGAAGTTGAGCGCGTACCGGTACTCGTAGTTCGTGTATTTGAGGATTTTCCGGCCGACTGCAGGCAGGCTCTCCGGCATGGACAGCTGGGAGCCGAACAGCGGGTTGTAGTCGACCTTGCACCAGTGGCGCAGATAATAATTGAGGCCGGACGCAAGCGAGACGCCGTTGTTGCCGCGGATGGAGATCCGGCCGTCGCCGGCGTCTGAGATTTCGAACACGTCCTTGCCGTCGGCCTTGCCGCGCAGCTGGAAGTCGAACTTGTCGACCCACCGCTCGCCGATCACGCGGCCGACGAGGTTTCTGACCTCGGTGACGGTCTTCTCGGCGGCATAGTCGGCGTCGGTCTCTACGCGGGCCCACTCCCGGCCCCACGAGCTTGAGTCGAAGTCGGTGACGGAGATGGCCTTGGGGCTGGCCTGCTCATCGGAGACCTTGGTGCCGTGGAAAGCGACTTCGGCGAGGTTGACCTGCTGGGCGGCGGAGTTGTAGCTGACGCTGATGCGCGCGTATGCGGCTTCGGTGGCGTCGATGGGATGCGTGTCGGCGGCACCGCTCGCGGGGGCGTCATCGCTCTTGTAGGCCACCTTGCCGTAGTCGGCGCCGTCCTTGGACAGATAGACCTCGTAGTGGTAGTACGAGCCGGCGAGGTTGGTGATGTCGATCTGCGAGATGCTGTATGCGCCGTGCAGGTCGAAGTCGAGGAAGCGGCGGTAGTCCTGCATCGACGAGTCTGCGGGTGACTGCCAGTAGGTCGCCGGATCGCCGTCGACTGCGGCGGCCGCAGCATGGCCGTCCGCGGCGGCACCGCTCGCCGTGACGCCGGCGATCGCCGGTTCCACGGCGCGCGCGAGACGTCCGGATGTGATCAGGCCGCACATGAGTGTCGCCATGGCGACGAGCAGGGCCGTCGCGCGACGCCGCCATGATCGGTGGCAGGTCGGAGGATGTTCGGGCGAGTGCCCACGACGATGACGAGCGGATGAAACCATCATTGGTTGCCCTTGTCTTCTCTTGATTTTCAGTAAGAACCGCACCGGCGAACATTCATTGCCGATTTTGTTAAAAATATATACAAAGAATGGGACATGGCGCGCCCGCGTCACGCCGCGCGACGCCGCTTCCACGCCGCGCTGCGCCGCTTTCAACCGCCCCTGTACCACACAATGCGATTTTTGGCGGTTTTTGTGCTGGTGTGGTACAGCGCCGATTCAGGGCAATTCGGGCGAATTCCTCAGATCATTGGAAAATGGCGGTTCCTGAATTTTTGTTCGTTGCCATACCAGCTCAAAAACGCGTCGAAATCGCATTGTGTGGCAAACGCTGTGCCACACAATGCGATTTTGACCACAAATTGACGTGGTGTGGCACAATCCCCAGATGCCGGACCGCGGATATGCCGGCAATAGACAAAAAGGGTTCCAGGCGATGCACCCGGAACCCCGATATGCGGACAGGGCGAGATTCGAACTCGCGGTGGCTTGCACCACAACGGTTTTCAAGACCGTCTCTTTAGGCCGCTCAGACACCTGTCCTTATGTGCGCCACGAAGCGCACAAGATTCAATTATACATCCGGCGCGGATGTTCTCCGCCACCGGATGCGGTCGACGCCGAAGCGATCAGGCTTCCCACTTGGTCGGCTCGATGACTTCCTTGCCGCCCATGTAGGGGCGCATGGCCTGCGGAATCTCGATGGAGCCATCCTTCTGCTGATGGTTCTCCAGGATCGCGACGAGCCAGCGCGTGGTGGCCAGCGTGCCGTTGAGCGTGGAGACCGCGCGGGTGGAACCGTCCTCGTTGCGCTCGCGGATGTTCAGGCGGCGGGCCTGGTACTCAGTGCAGTTCGAGGTGGAGGTGAGCTCGCGGTAGCGGCCCTGGGTCGGGATCCACGCCTCGGTGTCGAACTTGCGGGCTGCGGAGGAGCCGAGATCGCCGGCGGCGGTGTCGATGACGCGGTACGGCACCTCGACCTTGGCGAGCATCTCCTCCTCCATGCTCAGCAGGTGCTGGTGCTCCTTGTAGGAGTCC
>OLQA01001174.1_pt1 | contig 23788 bp, 29 predicted proteins | sample 1673151 | NCBI WGS metagenome assembly OLQA01 (sample SAMEA3136760, study PRJEB25190) | human gut metagenome | biome: human gut; feature: human-associated habitat; material: faeces | place: Austria | collected 2013
CGGGCTGCTTTTCCTGAAAAAGCTGCCGCAAAAGTTGTTCTTTGTTGTTTCCCTTTCAGCAGGCTTGTCTGAGCACAGGTTGTTATACGTTGTACTTGTTGTTAAAGTTGTTTTCCCTATATCAGCAAGAAGACTCAGCAACGACGGGCAGCTTTTCCTGAAATGCTTAATTTTAATTAAATGCGGATGTTCTTGTGGCATGAATACGGAAAAATCCGTACCTTTGTCAGAAAGAAACAAAGTGCTTAGAATATGGCAACATTGACATTGCAAATTGACAACCCCTCCATCATGGCACATCTGAAAGCTGTACTTAAAGCTATTCAGGGTGTTAAGGTGTTGAGTTCGGATGAGACGTTGGTCGATGACGCAACTACCGACCAGCCCAATGCTACGACTTTGGCAGCTATGAAAGAAGCTGAAGGAAGCACAGATGCTGGAGTCGTTCGCATGGATAGTTTGCACAGTTTTATGGCTTCAATGGACTAAGCATGAAAGAAGTTCGTAAAACCTCTCAGTTTAAGAAAGATTTCAAGCGTTTTAGCAAAGACCTGGAGAAAGTCAAGTTGCTTTATGAGATAGTTGACAAACTAGCAAATGGTGAAGAAATTCCAGAAAAGTTCAATCCCCATCCATTGAGGGGTGAGTGGAAAGACTTTATGGAATGCCATGTGCAAGATGATTACCTTCTTATATGGTATGACAAAGAGGACGATGTCATCAAATTAGTTCGTTTAGGCTCTCATTCGGAATTGTTTGGAAAGCGAAAGAAGCGATAATTTCTTTTCTATTCATTTCTAAGAAAACAAACTCTGCAAGGATATAGACAGTGCAAACTGTCCTCTTTGTTGTATTTTGTTGTTTCCCTTTCAGCAGGCTTGTCTGAGCACTGGTTGTTATACGTTGTACTTGTTGTTCAAGTTGTTTTCCCTATATCAGCAAGAAGCCGCAGCAAGGACGGGCTGCTTTTCCTGAAAAAGCTGCCGCAAAAGTTGTTCTTTGTTGTTTCCCTTGCAGCAGGCTTGTCTGAGCTCACAGGTTGTTATACGTTATACGTTATACGTTGTACTTGTTGTTCAAGTTGTTTTCCATATATCAGCAAGAAGACCCAGTATAAAGTATTGACGAATAGGTTAACGCGCGATTAACGGTGGTTAACGTTAAGCCTCGTAAAGTTTAAATTTAATTAAACACGAGCGTCCCCAACGTTGTGGTCACGAATCTTTTCGTACCTTTGGAAAATTAAAACAACAAAGGCCTAATGACACTGACCACACCAACAGAAAACGACCAACCCGCTCTTTTGCCCCATCCGAACGATAGTGCAAAGCAGCCCAAATACACGAGCCTATGAAGCGTCACCCCGTTCATACCCTCCTGTGTTTGACACCCCTCGCCTTGACCCTCGCCTCCTGCGAGAAAGTCGAGGTGGTCGACGAAGCCCCCGCCGACGGCGAGACCACCACCGTCCGCATCCTCGCCCGCGCCGCCTCCCCCTCCGACGATCTCTACCCGCTGCGCCTCTATGCCTTCACCAATGACGGCACCCTGTGCTCCAGCCAGACCGTCACGGCCGCCGACGAGAAGATCAGCCTGTCGATACCCCAAGGCGTGGAGACCCGTGTGGTAGCCGTCACCGCCGACGAGGCCACCTATACCATCCCCGCCTCCCCGACCATCGATGGCGTCATCACCCCCAACGCACCCCAGCTTCCTTCCGACGCCCCCGACTTCGCCCGCACGATGGCCCGCGGCTATGTCACGTCCCACCCCCTTCAGGCCGCCCTCGCCGACCTCTCGCCCAGTTCCCCCACCGCCGCGCTCAGCATGCAACTCCACTACCAGATGGCCTCGGTCCGCTTCACGCTCTCCGGCCTCCCCGCCTCCTGCGGCAAAGCCTACGTCCGTGTTGCCTCCCCCTACGAGGCCCTTGCGCTCAGTGGCGAACTCACGGGATCACAGAAGTCCGTCGTCCCCCTCACCCGCTCCGCCGAAGGCCGCTGGGTCTCTAACGAGGCTTTCCTCTTCCCCACCACGGGCGCCCAGACCGTTTTTACCATTGCCTACGAAGATGACGCCGAGGAGCAATATGCGCAAGTCACCTACCAAGCCCCCTTGCGTGCCGGCGTCCCCTACGAACTCAACGGGTCCCTCTCTGGCGGTACCCTCGAAGTCACGGGTAGCGTCACGCCCGCCCAATGGGGCACCCCCGAGTCGCTCTCTTTCACCTTCTCCCCCGATGTCCCGACCGTTATCGGAGGCACAAGCCCTGGCGACACTCCCTATGAGGTGGAAACCCTTCCCGCCCCGCTCTCGCTCTGGGACGGCCATGTCGTCGTCGATACCACTTTGTGTGGCGACGACAGCAGTACCCTCCTGCTACTCTCCGTCGCCGATTATGACGGCCTCACCTCCGCCCTCAATGCCGAGACCCCGGACATGGCCTCCGGCCTGGCTACCAACTACCAAGAGGGCGCCCTCGCCTCCTGGCGCATCCCCACGGATGACGAAGCCCGCCAGTTGCGCGCCGCCTACCTTGCCCATCCCGATTCCTTCGAAGACCTGCTCGCCCAGTCCGGTGGCGACCCTGTAGCCATCACGGACGGCAAGGGCAACAACATCCGTTACCTCTGTGCCGAGGCACGCCATACCTATAGCTTCAAGCCCGGCTCTGCCTACAACGCCATCAAAGAGGCGGGCGCCAGCGTCCGCGACTACCACCTCCGCCTCGTCACCACCGTGCGAGTCAAACAAAAACAGCGGTAGCATACCAATGGAATAACTAAAAACAAGTATTAACGCCCGATTAATCTATGATTAACGGCAATTAAAATTTAAAACAATGAGAATAACCCACGCACTTCTGCTCCTTTCCCTGACGGCCCTCTTCTCCTGCTCCTCCGACGAGGACGCCACGACCGCCACAGAGCTTGAACCCACTACTGTGAATGTGACCTTTACCGGCCTAGACATTTCTATCACCCCCGACCTGAAAGCCAACGCCCCCTTGCGCGCCTCCGCCACGCAGTCGGGTGTCACACGCATCGCCTTCAAGGTCCTTGATGCCACAGGCAAGGAGGTCTATAGCGAAGACAAGAATGTCGGCTCCGACAACGACTTCGACCATGTCGTCTGCCCGCTCCATGTCGGCAAATACACCTTTGTTGCTGTTGCCCACAAAGCCAAAAACCTTGATTCGCCCGTCGCGACTGTCACCTCCACCGACAAGGCCCTCCTGACAGAAAGCTACGTCCCGAAACTCGTCTATGCCAAAACCATGGACGTGACCGTAGCGGGCAATACCACCCAAAATGTCACGATGGACTTCGACAAGCGCATCACTTCCAGTTTCAGGCTGAAAGTCTTAGATGCCTATCCCGATGAAGTCACGAAGGTGCGTCTCACCGCCGATGCCTCCAAGCCCAAGGCGACGAGCCCCTTTGCATTCAGTCCCGCCACGGGTTTTGCCCCGTCAGCCCTCAGCTACACGAACACCATCTCCCGTGCAGAAAACAACCTCTCCAGTTTCACGGGAAAGGAAATAGGACTCCACTTCTTCCTTACCAAAGACGAGCAGCAGATGGACATTGTCATCGACATGCTAAACGATAATGACGAGGTGCTCTACACGCGTACCCTTAGCAATCTCACCTTCTATCGCCACAAGGAGACACGCGCCACAGGTACATTCTTCACGAACTCTACCACTACCACCTTCAACTTCAACACGTCCGACGATACCCCCATCGACGTCCCGCTGAATCCCTAATAGGCAATCATATCCCCTCCCGAATGACGGCATGCGAAGAGCGATACTTCGGAGGGGAACAAAACGTATCAACGAATAAATCAACTTTTACAACGATTTACAACCAAGAAATCTTAGCAGGAAATGACAGTGCAAACTGTCCTCTTTGTTGTTCTTTGTTGTTTCCCTTTCAGCAGGCTTGTCTGACTCTCAGGTTGTTACATGTTATACTTGTTGTTCAAGTTGTTTTCCCTATGTCAGCAAGAAGACTCAGCAGCGACTGGCAGCTTTTCCAGAAAATGCTGCCGCAAAAGTTGTTCTTTGTTGTTTCCCTTTCAGCAGGCTTGTCTGAGTCACAGGTTGTTATATGTTGTACTTGTTGTTCTAGTTGTTTTCCCTATATCAGCAAGAAGACCCAGCAAGAAGCCGCAGCATAAAATATTAACGAATCAATTAACGCCCAATTAACGGCGATTCATGTAAAACGGCAGCTCGCCTGCCAACCACTATTCCCAAAAACGAATTTTATGAGCAAACAAAACATTGCCCTCATCACGGGCGTCACGGGCCAGGACGGATCCTACCTGGCAGAATTCCTCCTCGACAAAGGCTACGACGTCCACGGCGTCATCCGCCGTTCCTCCGTCGATTACCGCGAGCGCATCGCCCACCTCGAGGGCCGCCCCCACTTCCACCTCCACTATGCCGACCTCGGCGACTCCATGTCCATCGTCGGCGTCGTCGCCGACGTGCGCCCCACGGAGATCTACAACCTCGCCGCCCAGAGCCACGTGCAGGTCAGCTTCGACTCCCCCGAGTTCACCGCCGATGTCGATGCCGTCGGCGTCCTCCGCATCATCGAGGCCGTCCGCAAGGTAGGCCTCGCCAATAGCTGCAAGATCTACCAGGCCTCTACCTCCGAGCTCTACGGCAAGGTCGAGGAAGTGCCCCAGAACGAGAACACCCCCTTCCATCCCTTCAGCCCCTACGCCGTCGCCAAGCAGTACGGCTTCTGGATCATCAAGGAGTACCGCGACGCCTACGGCATGTTCTGCTGCAACGGCATCCTCTTCAACCACGAGAGCGAGCGCCGTGGCGAGACCTTCGTCACGCGCAAGATCACCCTCGCCGCCGCCCGCATCGCCCAGGGCCTGCAGGACAAACTCTACCTCGGCAACCTCGACTCCCTTCGCGACTGGGGCTACGCCAAGGACTACGTCGAGTGTATGTGGCTCATCCTCCAGGCCCGCCAGCCCGAGGACTACGTCATCGCCACGGGCGTGCAGCACAGCGTCCGCGAGTTTGCCCAGCTCGCCTTCCACTATGTCGGCATCGAACTCCAATGGGAAGGCGAAGCCGAGCACGAGAAGGGCATCTGCGTCAGCGGCCCCGACCACCTTGTCGGCAAGACCCTCGTCGAGGTCTCCCCCGACTTCTACCGCCCCACCGACGTCGTCAACCTCTGGGGCGACCCAACGAAGGCCCGTGCCAAACTCGGCTGGAACCCCAACACCACTACCTTCGAGGAACTGGTGAAGATCATGGTCGATCACGACATGGCGAAGGTTGCCTCCGAGGGCGCCGCCGCCAAGGTGCGCATGAACCTCGCCGAATACCTGGAGAAAGGAATTGTGAAATGATGAAAACGATCGACAGACGCCACGCCGTTCCCTTCGCGCTGGTCACGAGCATGTTCCTGCTCTGGGGCCTTGCCAACAACATGACCGACACGCTGCTTGCCGCCTTCAAGCGCATCATGTCCATGAGCGACACGCAGACCTCCCTCATCCAGTTCGCGTTCTACGGCAGCTACTTCTGCTTCGCCCTGCCCGCGGCACTCTTCATCCGTCGCAGGAGCTTCAAGTCGGGCATCATTCTCGGCCTGCTCCTCTACGCCGCTGGCGCAATGCTCTTCCTTCCCGCCGCCCGCGTCGCGAGCTACGGCTTCTACCTCGTCGCCATCTACGTGATGGCCGGCGGCTGCAGCGTCCTGGAGACGACGGCCAACCCCTACGTCATGAGCATGGGCGACCCGCGCACCGCCACGCGCCGCCTCAATATCGCGCAGAGCTTCAATCCCGTCGGCTCCATCCTCGGCATCCTGATGAGCAAGTACTTCATCCTCGACGACATCAGCCTCTACTCCATCAGCGGCACCTACGCCGCCCTCGGCCTCGTCCTGCTCGGCATCCTCGTGGTGATGCTCTTCGTCCGCATGCCCTCGGGCAAGGACGACGATCGCAGCGACAGTGTCGGTGCGAGCTTCCGCCGCCTCCTCTCCAACCGTCTCTACCGCCGTGGCGTGGTCGCCCAGTTCTTCTACGTCGGCGCGCAGATCGGCGTGTGGAGCTTCACCATCCGCCTGGTGATGCAGGAGACGGGCTGCCTGGAGGCTGCCGCCAGCAGCATCTACCTGATCTCCATCATCGGCCACTGCCTCTCCCGCTTCATCTACACGGGACTGATGCGCTGGTTCTCCCCCTCGCGTCTCCTCACCTTTGGCGGTGTGATGTCCGCCCTGCTGAGCCTCACGGTCGTCCTGAGCGCCGGCACGGGCTGGCTCTGCATCACCTCGCTGGTCCTCATCAGCTCCTTCATGAGCCTGATGTTCCCCACCATCTACGGCATCGCCCTTGGCGGCATCATGCGTGGCGATCACCCCGGCGACTCGAAGATCGGAGCCAGCGGCCTGATCATGTCCATCCTCGGAGGCGCCCTCCTCACCCCGCTCCAGGGCATGGTCTCCGACCACACCAACATCTATACCTCCTACGCCGTCCCCGCCTTCTGCTTCGTGGTCGTGACCGCCTACGCCGTCTATGCCCACCGCTGCAAAGCCACGCTGTAGCCGTCTGTAGCATCCGCGCCTTGATCCCCGAAGCAAGGGAGTTCTAACGACCGCCTCGTTGTTCTTTGTTGTTTCCCCTGCAGCAGGTTTGTATCACGCGTAGCGTGTTGTCCCGGCGAAGCGTTGTAATATATTGTACTTGTTGTTCTAGTTGTTTTCCCTCTATCAGCAAGAAACGTCTTTATACTCCCGCTCCGCATGAAAGCAAGGACACGCCTTGCGCGGATCGAAGGTATGATGCGACACGACGATCGCCCGTGGATACCGCCCCTTGAGCTCCCGCACCAACGAGATCAGCGCACGCTTCTGTGCCTCCGTCCGCGTGTCCGCCGGCCTGCCTTGGGCGTCCAAACCACCCTCGTAGCACACCCCGATGCTATGCCTGTTGTGGTTCAGGCAGTGCGCCCCCACTTTCGCCTCGGGCCGCCCCCGCTCGACGGTTCCGTCCCGCCGCACCACATAGTGGTAGCCGATACCACTCCAGCCCCGCTTGCGGTGCCAAGAGTCAATCTGTTGCGCGCTCGACGTCTGGCTGGGCCGTACCGCCGAGCAATGAATAATGATCAAAGTGATAGTTCTCATAGAAATTCAAGTGAGAGGTCACGACCCCTCCATCTTCCGTCAACGAGTTGAGGGCCGATGAGCAGAGGCCGTGACCACGAGTTAGAGTTTAGAGTTGCGTGATGGCCCCACCCGCTGCGCCGGTGATCACCATTTCAATGATTCGCAGCACATACAGTGCCACACGTTTCCAGTTCACTTTCATACGCGATGTTTTAAGATAGATGAATAGAATAAACTTCATACACTGCTTGATTAGTCACCCAAGGTGCCACCGTCCTCGCCACTGCTCGGCGGATTGGTGATTCCCGTGTCCGTCTTGCCGTCCTCACCCGTGTTGCTTCCTGCGCCACCCGACGGGTTGGAAGGCTCACCGGTGTTCTCGCCCGTACCCTCAGAAGGGTTAGAAGGCTTTCCCGTGTTGCCACCACCGTTGCCAGGACCCTTCTTCACGGCCTCGATGTCGATCACGTTCTCGCCCTTCTTCTCTGCCTTCAAGGCAGCAGTTTGCAGCGATCGGCTCGCTACCGGGTTGAAGGCCGCGCGTCCGATGAGGTTCTCGAAGTCCGTACCCGGCGTGAAGATGATATTCACTGCCGTGATGTTCTTCGAAGTGAACGTCTCACAGCTCTCCGCCCCTTCGCTGCTGATGGACAACCAGAAGTTGCCGAGCTCATCGAGCATCACCTTCTTGCCCTCTAACAGTTGCTCCACGAGACACGAGCACATGTCGCTCAGCACGCCCTTCACCTGTCCACGCTTGTAGCCACCATGCTCGGCGATGTGGGCTACGAAGTCGCGAAACGACATCACCTCCTTCACCTGCGCCTTGGCATACGCCTTCTCGGGGAGATTCGGCTTCAACGAATTACGCATCATGTACACACTGTAATTGATCATACGCTTGCCCATCGTCGGTATGGGACTTGATGTTTACGCAAGCAGTCATTGCGCCCGACAGAATTGGATGTTGTTTCCTGACTGCGATGCAAAGGTACTAAGTTGAGAAGCCGAAATCAAATCTATTCATAACCGTTTACAATCCGTTTACAATCCATTCACAATTCGTTCATAATCGGTCTGATTTTGCTCAGAAATCACCCTCGATGGACGTGAAAGACGGATTTCTCGGTGCCTATATATAGATAAGGAGAAAAACCTCCCCAACTACCCCAAAAAATGAAGTTATATTCATCGGCCTACGAAGTTATATTCATTGGCCTACGAAGTTAACTTCATCGGGCTTCGAAGTTAACTTCATCGAGCAGCGTACTTCAGACCCTCTATCGAGTATTCATCATCCAAAACAAATATTCAACCTTCCATGTGTGATTTGACCATCAATATTTACGGCGGAAACAACCAAATTCTGCCCAACGCCACCGAGGCAGTACAAAACCTCTATGTCTATGATCATGCCAACAAACTGCAGGTCGTCCAGACTACCAGCGACGCGCTTTCTTCCGAGGCAGAAAAGCTCTCTCGCTACATCGACAAGGACCACATCCCGGCGCACCTCAACAAGATTCGCGCGTGCAACAACGCCACCGATCTGGCCCAGGTCGTCGTCTCCCTGCTCGATCAAGAGTCCAAGCTCACCGAAGAGACCATTGTCAAAGAGAGCTTCATCCAATGCCTGCTTCCTTTCGCCATCAACATCACCACGGGAAGAAGCGTGAACAACATTCGCGCCCGCATCAACGATGCCTTGGAGGCCCGTCACAGGTCCCGTCCATGACAAAAAGTATTAACGACCAATTCATGTCCGATTAACGGCGATTAATGTGAACTCCGTGGCGGCTTGCCCGCCACCAACACCCCTTATGCTATAAGCGCGCGTTAAAAACCGAGAAACCCTTGGCCGTTTAGGAATAAAGTCGTACTTTTGCCAAATTAAAGAAAGGAATAATCGTCATGAAGACAATAGATCAGATATTAAAGATAAAAGCAGTTGTGCTTTACATTTTGAAGGCATTCCCAGAGGGAGTGGACTACATCCACCTCTTTAAGGTCATGTACTTTGCCCAGCAAAACCAGCTGAAAGAGTACGGCTTGCCCATCATCTACGATACTTTTGTGGCACGGAAGCATGGCCCTGTTCCAACATTGACCTACAAGGTGTTGCGTGGAGTAGAAGGAAAGGCTGAGATATCTTCACCGGAGTTGAAAGACTTCGCCGACTCATTGAAGATAGAACTATCACAGGACGGCCATCAACTTATTCTTGCTTCAAAGCAAGCTGTTTGCGATATGGACGAACTCTCTGTAGCTGACGTCAAGATGCTTGATAAGTGGATTGACAAATGCAAAGGCGTGGATTCCTTTGATTTGTCAGACAAGTCACATGAGGACAAAGCATGGAAGCGCGCAAAGCGACAAGCAGATAAAACTGGCGAGGATACAAAGATCACGATGTATGAAATGGCAGATGCTGCAGGTGCCAACAAAGCAATGTTGGCCGTTATTCGTGAGCGTCAATCCGTTCAAAAAGCATTGGCATGGACTTAAGGGAAGTGCTAGGACATTGTCCTTGCGAAGCCTTGTTCATGTTGTTTCGCTTGCAGCAGGATTTCTGTCCATCCAAGTGTCTTGCCGAAGGCGTTGTTATATATTGTACTTGTTGTTCTAGTTGTTTTCCCTATGTCAGTAAGTAATATCCCCATCCGAGTGGCGGCAGAGCGCAGAGCGATACTGCGATGGGGAACAATGTCGTATTACCGTCCGAATGACGGTATCCCAAAATATTAACAACAGATTAATGTCCGATTAACGGTGATTAATGTGAAAAACCCTTTGGCGGCTTGCCCGCCAACCCATCCTTACCCCGCAAGATCTCAAACCATTAGACGTAAATGACGCTATTTGTGTTTCTCCATCATGAAACCTAAAAACAAACCCACACAAACGATTCATGTTCAATCGCTTGACTGGGCAGCCGAAAATCAGCAGCTTCGCAAAGAACTTCTATCTCGTGAAAAGCGAATAGAGGAACTTGAGGCTATGGCTTCAAGCCTGAACAAACAGCTAGCTGAAAAGATAGACCAAATTAACGATATGATGCAGAAGATGATCTCCTTAATGACAACCAATGGGGACGCAACCTTTTTGGAGTCTCTTCGCCAATCTGTAGTCGCTGAAATTAACGCAGAATTTGAAGCCCGTGAACAAAAGTTGGAAGAAGCATACAAACATGAATGCGAGAACCTGACTTCTTACTTCCATGCCCGTTTAGCCGTCTGTCAAGGCGAGCTAGATCGTTTAAAAGGCTAACTGATGAGGATGCAATTAATAGCTAATTACCAAAACGCTTGTAGAGTTGTTGCGTAAAAACTCTAGTGTAATCGTTGCTTCGATACAAAACATGTCATTTCTGTTTCGTTAGAAGTTATAGTCGAAAGTTTTAATATTATCTTATATTATGGTGCCGTTTTCTGAAAGATATGGTTATGTGAAGCCTCGTAAAGCTCTTGTGCGTGAGGAAATCAATATTGATGTTCAAAATGCAATATGCAGTGCTTTTGACCAGCTATGTAATCTGTACGCTTGCGCAGACTTTAAAGGCGGAAACACTGAATGTTCTTATACAGAAATGGAGAAGATATTATGGATACACTTCCTAAATAGACGGTTAAAAGATTTTTACACCAACGGTGGTCATCAAGTTGTTGCAACTACCTTTATAGCATCAAATGATGTTTGGTACAGGAAGTTGGACATGCTTGAATATGCGATAAAGATTATGTTAGTGAGCAATGGTGGTAAAGCTCATCAAAATGCTTTGAAATCCTTTATTCGATATCTTAATACGCGTTTTCAAACTCTTGGGTTTGCATATCGAATAGTAAATAATCAAATAGTAGAGGTTACGTCAGAAGAAGAAATAAAAGAGATAGAGAATGCCTTGATGGTGATAGAGCCCGTTGCAAAACACTTAAGTTCCTCAATGGCATTGCTTTCTCAACGACCTAACCCTGATTACCGCAATTCTATAAAAGAGTCAATTAGCGCTGTAGAATACATCTGTAGAGAAATAACTGGGAAAACAACTCTTGGGGACGCGTTAAAAGAATTGGACAAGAAAGGATTGCGTCTATCTAATATGCTAAAGACCGCATTTGAAAAGTTATATGTCTATACAAATGATAGAGCTACGGGCATACGTCATGCTTTGATGGACGAGAAGGATGCCCCAGGTTTTGATGAAGCCAAATTTATGCTTGTGGCATGTAGTGCATTTGTGAATTATATTAATGCAAAAAATAAAGGGGAATAATCTTGTAAAAACTCAACTTGGGGGGAGGGGATTTTGAAAGAAGTAACTATGTTGCTGACTTTTAGCCATGATTTGTGTAAAGTAGGGAGAAATTGCTATCAATGTTGGACTTCGGTAATGCCGAAGGGCTTCTATTGAACAGTTCTGTTCTCGTAAGAAAGTTCCTTGTAACAAATTTTACAGATGGTACAAAGACATACGCGACAAGATTTTGTGATTCGACGTATTCTGGGGTTACAATCTCAACTTGCTGTTAGTAATAAAGATACTACTGTAGATACTTACTGTTGTATTAAAGAATATGCAATATGAAACGCTGAAAATTAATAAAATACAAATATATGAAATCTATAGCCGTATTTAATAATAAGGGTGGAGTCGGAAAAACAACTCTTTTGTGCAATATCGCTTCTTGTTTAAAAGACAAAGGAAAACGTATATTGTTGATAGATGCTGACCCTCAGTGTAATGCAACTATATACTTGTTTTCACAAGAAGAGATAGAAACGCTATATAGTTCTAAAGATACGAAAACAATATATGATCTAGTGGCTCCCATTAAAAAGGGGTATAAGGATCCAGAGTATTCCACTATTCCAAAAGTACACTCTGAAGGCTTTGACATAGACGTAGTGCTTGGTGACACGAAATTGGCAATAGCAGAAGACCTATTCAGCAAAGAATGGATAGACCTTAATACATGTTTCAAAGAGCGGGCATTATCTTCCACTTTCTTCTTGAAGACTATTTTTAAAAGTCTTAGTAACGAATATGATTATGTCCTATTTGATATGGGGCCGTCATTGGGTTCTTTGAACAGGCTTGTTTTACTTAATTGTGACTATTTTATAATACCAATGTCTTCTGACATATTTAGTTTGAAGGCTGTTGAGAATATAGGTACATCCTTAGTGGAATGGCAAAACACGATTATTAAAGTCTTGGAAGAAATAGAAACCGAAAACAATGGAACTAAATATGAAATTGCAGGAAAAGAGTTGACGGTGTCGCCTGTCTTTTTAGGTTATGTGAGCCAACAGTATAATACTAAAACAAGAGCAGGTGAAAAACGTCCTGTTAAAGCTTATGACCGTATTATACAAAAAATGCCCGAGAAAATATCGTCTTATTTGCAGAAATTTTACAAAGTAGACCCTTTGGAGTTACAGATTGGGAGCATACCAACAATGAATAGTCTTATACCATTGTCGCAAATGGCCTCAAAGCCTATATATAAAATGGGTGGTGCCGATGGGGTTGTGGGGGCGCATTTTAAGAAGGTACAAGATTGTAAAGTTGTCTTTAATAGTGTTGTTGATAAACTTCTAAAAACTATTGACTACTATGATTGATTGGCCTGAAAGACTTGTTGAAGATATCGCACGTCGTAGGTGTGTCTTGTTCTTAGGTTCTGGCGTCTCAGCTAACTCTGTCAATAAAGAAGGCGAGCGTCCAAAAACTTGGACGGAAGTGTTGAAAAATGGGGTCTTGAAATTACCAAAAGCGATCACTTGTAAGCAGAAAAAGACTTTAGAAAGTAAAATAAAGAAAGGAGATTTGTTGCTCGCTTGTGAACTGCTTCGAAAACATTTAGGAGCAGATGAGTATAAGGATTTTCTGAAATCGGAATTCTTTGATAAACATTTCTTGACAGCAAAAATTCATGAAGAAATAGAACAACTTGATTCGAGAATAGTTATCACTCCCAACTTTGATCAAATATATGAGAAATATGTGCATTCTATCCCTGGTAATGATGTAGTAATAACAAAATATAGTGATTCCAATATAGTTGATGCCATTAGGTCTGCTAGAAGATTAATAATAAAAAGTCATGGTGATATAACTGCTACAGATGAGGTTATATTCACAAAAGCAGATTATGCAAAGGCGAGAAGTCAGTACGCGAGTTTTTATAATCTATTAGATGCATTATTGCTTACCCATACTTTTGTTTTTATTGGGGCGGGTGTCCATGATCCCGACATACAGTTATTGTTGGAGGATTATACATTTCGCAACAAGTATAAAAGAAAGCATTATTTTGTTACTCCCAAAGATAGTATGTCCTTGGAGGAGTTCTCTATTTTAGAAGACACATTAAGTTTACAGTTCCTGAAATACGATAAAAAGGATGGACATAAGGAGTTAACTGATAGTATTGTTTTACTGCATGAATTAGTTGATACAAAACGAGAAGAATTGAGCGCTTCAAAAGATTGGTGATCTACTTCTTCGGTGGCAATCATATCGTGGCCCCCAATGCCCAGGAAGCCTATCAGCAGTTCCTTTCCTCCTCCCAACCCCAAAAGGATTGACGTCAGACAGATAGTAATAAAAGGTAATTTATACTTTGATAACTCAGCAAACGGTTACTTACCCATGTGTATGTACAAACGCAACACCCTTTATTGAGTATTAACTAATCATTTATTATTATATCTTTATGAATTCAGTATCAAAAAATCAAGAAACTAATTCCGCTCTGCTTTCCCACGCAGAAATCACAAAAGTTATGAACAAGATGTCAAGTATAATAAAACTAAGTTGTTCATATAAAATTGGTAAGACTGGTGAAAGAGCTGATGAACGCTTTAAAAACGGGTACGAGGACGAGTATGATGAAATAAAAGTCCTCTACACGGATAAGAGTCCGAATAAGGTTTCTAGAATGGAGTCAATCTTGATTGATTCTTGCAAAGAGGACCCGAAGTGTCAGAATGTCAAAGATGGAGGTCATAGTGTTAATGATTGGATGACAGATAAGAACGGTGAGTATATCACTTATATCGTTTACAAGAGACAAAATCATAACAATGAGGGTATACAACAAATAGTGGATAAATGTAAATATCTGTCTGGGTATAAAAGTGAATTACTCTAATAGAGTATTTAAAGTCTGATTGACGACGATTAATGTGCCCCCTTGGCAGCTTCTCCGCCAGCTATATCCCTTACTACGTAAGGATTTGGTCTATTAGAAGTAAACCACGATATTTATGTCTCAGCCATAATGAAGCCTGAAAACAAGTCCACACAAGCGATTAGTGCGCAAGTGCATGATTGGGCAGTCGAAAACAGGCAGCTTCGCAAGGAACTTCTATCTCGTGAAAAGCGAGTAGAGGAGCTGGAGGCTATGGTTTCAAGCCTGAACAAACAGCTGTCTGAAAAGATTGACCAGGTAAATGACATGGTGCAAAAGCTCATGGCTTTTATGACAGGAGACGCTGCTGTAAACCTTTCGGAATCTCTTCGCCAGTCAATAGTCGCTGAGGTTCGCTCCGAATTTGAGGTTCGTGAACAAGAGCTGGAAAAAGCGTACACTTGTGAGCGGGAGAAACTTACTTCTAAGTTCAATGCCCGTTTGCAAGCCATGCACAACGAACTCAATCAGGTGAAAGGATTACCCGACGGGGACAATCCGATATCTATTTTAGAATGAGTTGCAAGAATGCAAAGTTGATGCAGTGACGGGTTGTGGCGTGATTTAGAATATAAGTAAGCACTCAAATTAGGGCTCAATTTTGAAAGTTGTAACTTTGCTGCCAAATTTTAAACATTGATTTATGTACAGCAGCGAAGATTTGGAACATTTTCGATAAATTATGAGCAAAGTCAGCTTGCTTGAACTTTGCCATAGTGAGATAATGTATGGAACGATTCTGTTTCTAGTACTAGATAGCGGCAATGCCGAAGGACATCTCCATTGAACAGTTCTGTTCCCATAATAAAGTACTAACTATTAGGAGGAAATACATCAAAACACTTTTTCCGTAAGTGCTGAAGATGTTTTGTAATACAAAAACCACGGAAATATAAACAAATATTTATGAAAACAGTAATGCTTGTTTTCGGAACCCGTCCCGAGGCCATCAAGATGTGTTCTCTCGTCAAGGAGTTCCAAAAACATACGGATGAGTTTAGAACCGTAGTGTGTGTGACGGGTCAGCACCGTGAAATGCTTGACCAAGTATTGACCATCTTCGACGTGAGGCCCGACTACGACCTCAACATCATGAAGCAAGGCCAGGACCTATATGACGTGACGGCACGCGTGCTGACGGGTCTGCGTGACGTGTTCAAGGAGTGCAAGCCCGAGTAATTTTACAAAAATGATTAAAGCTATTTTTGATGATATTATTAAACAACTATCTTTTTTTTAAAACTTACTTCGATATCTATGAGTTTAAAGAAAATTAAAGAAAAATGTCTTAATAGTAAACTTTTCAAAGACTCCTTTTGGGCAGTTTTCGGCAATGGACTTGGAAATGGCCTGATGTTGTTGGCTGGTATAATAATAGCCCGATTCCTTGGAAAAGATTTATATGGGGAATATGGTGTTGTGAAGACCACCATGTTTTATATTGCATCTTTCGCAACCTTTGGCTTAGGCTTTACGTCCACAAAGTACATCGCTCAATTCATGAATGAGAAGTGTGAGTATGTTAGGTGTATAATTAGGGACTCGTTGTTTATTACACTTATATTTAGTGGCTTGATATCTGTTGTTTTAATGTCTTTTTCTGGACCGTTAGCAAATTATGTAAATGCTCCAGAATTAAAAATTGCTTTTCAAGCTTTAGCTATTGTTGTTGTGTTTAAAGCTATTACTACCACACAAATAGGTATATTGGCTGGCTTTAAGGATTTTAAAATCACAGCTAGAAATTCTTTCTTGTCAGGATTCTTTATGTTGGCAATGTGTGTACCTCTTACCTATTTTTGGGGTCTTAAAGGATCTCTTCTAACTTTGCTTTCCTCACAATTCTTTAATGCTCTGTTGAACTATTTAACCATCCGCGAAAAAAATAGGAGTCTAACATTGCAAAAAAGTAGAAGCTTTAAACTCGAACTGTTTAAATTTTCATTTCCTGTAGCTTTACAAGAAAGCTCGTATACTATTTGTCACTGGACAGCAGTAATGTTATTGACAAAATATACTTCAGTTGGAGAGCTTGGCATTTATTCTGTCGGAGCTCAATGGAATTCGATAGTGTTAATGATACCCTCACTTCTTGGTAATGTTGTGTTGTCATACTTGTCTAGTTCTTTAGGGAATAAAAGGCAGCATGATAAAACTGTGAACAAGATGTTGTTGGTCAATCTTTGCACTACTATCATTCCCTTTGTTGGAGTCTCTGTTTGTTCGAATTTTATTGCAAGTTTTTATGGTAAAACATTTGTGGGCTTGCCTGAATTAATTCGGATAATGGTGTTTACAACAATACTCGAAAGTTGTACTTCTGTTTTCAAGTCAGAGCTCATGGCGCAAGGTAAAACATGGCTTTTATTTTTTCTAAGATTTGTTCGTGATTTGTTTTTTGTTGGTTTAGTGTACTATATGTTAGCGGTTCGTACAATGAATAATGGAGCCATAAGTTACGCTTGGTGTTATGTCTTGATTTCACTAGGTTTCTTTTTTACAATGTGGATTATCTATAACATGAGGATAAAATAGGATGAAAAGTTTGAGTTTTAATTTTGCCGTTGCATGCAGTATAGTGTCTCAGGTATTTATAGCGTTGGAAATAGGTAATAGTGATCTCCTTAAGTTATCCTGGTTTATTCCATTTGTATTCTATTTCCTTTCAAATGCGAAACAGTTCTTAGATAGAATTCTAATCCCTTATTATATTTTTCTTTTAATATTTGTTTTTTATTGCCTGTGTTGCGAAGCTATTACAAACGTTACTTATATAGGTTCTGATACCTATAATATATGTATATCAATATTTATTTTATCTGTTTCATACTGTTATGGTATGCATGTACAGTCTTTTAAAAGATCTTTAAATACTCTTGCATTCTTCTTTTTTGTTGCAAGTTTAGTGTACGGAATTTCTGTATATGTTAAATATCTTGTAGGGGCTGATATGTTTTCCACAGTGTATGATTATGGCGACAAGAACTCTGCTGCGCAAATTTTTCTTTCTGCTTGTATAATCCTTTTTACGCTTTTTAGGCCTTCAAATTTTGCTCAAAAAATAGTAGCATATAGTCTGATAGTTATATTATTGTATGTTATGTTTATTTTAAAATCAAGAGCTACCTTGTTAGGGTTCTTTTTTGTACTGGGCTACTACACGTTTGTCTATAAAAATAAAAAAGTTAGATATGTTTTTTTTCTAGCGATAATAGCTATTTGTGTATATATATTATCCAATCCATTATTCTATAGAACACTTGTAGAGGGCATTTTGTTTGCAAATAGGGATTCAACAGATTTGAATTCCCTTTCTTCTGGCAGAGTTGAGCAATTGGGAACATGTGTGGACTTGTTTGTTTCTAATCCTATTATAGGAATTGGGAATAAGTATTTTGATTGTTTTCCAATTATAATTTTAACGCAATATGGAATAATGGGTGCTATTATAGTTTTTGTTTTTATTGGGAACAGAATAAAAGAATGTGTTTACAAGTTAGATCTCAACAATCAACTTGATTTGTGTGCTTTTTTATTGATGATGACTTATATGTTAAATAGTTTGTTTGAGGCACAACCACCTTTTGGACCAGGAGTTAAATGTTTCCCCTTATGGATGATATGGGGTATAATGCTTTCAACTAAAGTAAGAAGCTACCGAGTTAATAATGAGTAAGAATTCGTAGGAGTCCGTATAGTTCGCCTTGAAAAAGCATAACGCTTTTACGTCGTATATTTAAATTCTCAATCTTCAGTGCGAGTCAAGAAACTATCCAACCTGCTAAACACAAAGTTCCAGAGTTGCAGTAGTAGCATTGATCCGAAGGTGTTGCGCTTGGCAGCGAATGATCGCATATCCCGTAAGCACTCAAGTTAGGACTCAATTTCTATGTGATCCAAAATAATTATATTATAACTGATTATATGAATAAAATGATGAAGAAACTATGTCTAATTTTTAATTCTGCCCCTCATTATCGTGAGGCTATATTCTCTGCTATTGATGCAGAATATGAATGTGATTGGTTCTTTTGTGAAGCAAAAACCGATATCAAAGAAATGGATACGTCTTTGCTTAATAGTGTACAATACTTTAAAACTACCGGAAATCCAAATAAAATGTATTGGAAAAAAGGTATGCTTAGGCTGTTGTTCAAAAAGAAGTATCAAAATTTCTTAATGTTGGCAGAGGTGCGTTCTCTTACGGATTGGGTGTTCTTTTGGCTAGCCAATACTTTCTTTCCCAAGAAAAGAGTATATATATGGACTCATGGGTGGTATGGAAAAGAATCTGGCTTAAAAGCCCAAATGAAGTTGTGGCTTTTCCGCCATGTTTCTGGTACTTTTGTATACGGTGTAAGGGCAAAGAGGTTGCTGGTAGAAAAGAGAGTTCCCGAGAATAAACTATTTGTAATATACAACTCTCTTGACTATGCCAAGCAGAAGGAATTGCGTGAGCGTATGAGGCCCTCTGATGTCTATACAAATCATTTTCACAATAATTTTCCAACTATAATATTTATTGGCCGCTTGACAAAAGTTAAGAAGTTGGATATGGTGATAGATTCTCTTATGATGCTAAAGAAATCCGGAAAAATATATAACCTTGTGTTTGTGGGGGATGGAGTTGAAAGGGAAAACCTTACGCAAAGAGTCATAAAATTGCAAATAGAAAAAAATGTGTGGTTTTATGGAGCCTGTTATGATGAGCGAAAAAATGCTGAGCTTGTGTACAATGCAGATTTGTGTGTTTCTCCTGGTAATGTGGGATTAACGGCAATGCATGCCCTTGTATTTGGTTGTCCAGTAATTACACACAATGATTTTGATTGGCAAATGCCGGAGTTTGAGGCAATAAAGCAAAATGTAACTGGTGATTTCTTTAAAAAGGATGATGTAAAAGATTTAGTAGCAACTATTAGCCGTTGGTTTGCGACTAAACAAAAGCAGCGTGAAGAAGTAAGAAAAGTCTGTTTTGAGGAAATAGATACGAATTGGAATCCTAATTACCAGATGGAAGTGATTAGAAAGAATTTGGATCTGTTGTAATTCTTTGTTAAAGTTTATAATAATATTAGCCTGATCAGAATTTGGACTTAAATGCTGAATATCTAACGGGTGATAGTTTGAAGTATTTTAATATGGTTCAAAAGCATATGCCGACTCTCCTTCAAATTAATACTACTCTAAATTCAGGGTCAACTGGTCGTATCGCTGAGCAGATTGCGCTATTGGCGGAGTCTAAAGGATGGATTTGTTATATAGCTCATGGTGCGCGTTATGTTAATCCTAGCCAGGTGAAGTCATTTCAGATAGGTACAAAAGTTGGAAATATCATACATGCAATAATGGGTGAATATCTTGGAATGCATGGTTTTGGTTCTACATTAGCTACCTATTGGCTTATACATCGGATAAAGAGGATTAGACCTGACGTCATTCATTTGCATAATTTGCATGGCTATTATTTAAATATAGCTGTGTTGTTCAGATATTTGGCTAAGGCTAATATCCCTATAGTATGGACCTTGCATGATTGCTGGTCATTCACGGGACATTGCACGCATTTTGAGAATAAAGGTTGCTATAAGTGGAAGACGGAATGTAACCATTGTCCTCAGCTAATGGCGCAATACAAGTCTCGTCTTGTAGATCGAAGCCGTAAAAATTATCGAATCAAAAAACAGTTGTACGAAAGAGTCAATAATATGGTCGTCGTGCCTGTTTCGCAATGGCTAGGTGGTTTGGTAAAGGATTCGATATTAAATGGTCATGAAATTCGAGTTATTCACAATGGAATAGATTTGACGTTGTTTAAACCTGTAACAACAAATCTTCGAGTTCGCTTGGGAATTGCGGAGGATAAGAAAATGATTTTGGGTGTTGTTGCGTCAGGATTCAAGGGTAAAAAAGAGTTTATCGAGTTGTCCAAAGTTCCTGAATTTCAAGTTGTGGTGGTCGGTGTAAATACTAAATGGATGGATGGGATCCCAGACAATATGATCTGTATTCCCCGCACTAATAGTCAGCGAGAATTGGCTGAGTATTATTCTGCTGCAGATGTGTTTGTAAATCCTACGTATGATGATACATTCCCAACTACAAACATAGAGGCGTTGGCTTGTGGAACGCCAGTGGTTACTTATAGAGCTGGTGGTAGTCCGGAAATTATAGATCAATATACTGGATTGGCAGTGGAAAGAGGCGATATGTCAGGATTGTTCGACGCCATAAAAACTATTCTCTGTAATGGGAAGCAGATGTATTCTGAGGCTTGTAGAAAAAGGGCAGTGGATAATTATAACAAGGAAGAGCGATTCAGAGACTACATTGAATTGTACAATGAACTGGTTAAGACGAAACGCTCTTGATACTGCATCTTTATGGTGTTTTTTCCTGAGTTTTAGAAAGAAGATAGAACATTGGTGATGATAAATACTAACGTATTCGAACAAATACTAAAGGATGTGGCTGCGGAGGATTTGGATGCATTAATGCGGATAATGGGAGAGCCATTTGATAGCTTTGCTAATGCATTAGCAAAAGGAAGTATCAAGGAACTGGCGCCGCCTTTTGGGGACTATCAGTCTTTCCAAGGAGGCCTTTTGGAGTACTATGAAGAATTCTTTCTAAGATATAGACAATACCTCGATGATATAGATGATAACACTTGGACTTTTGTGAACCTTGCCATGAGTGCTTTTATAGAGCATCACAGGGGACTGAAGGTAGCATTTAATCTCGTCAATGAATATGATAGAGTGACAGATGGTATTATAAGATCGCTCAGAGCCTATTTGAATGGTTTGCCGAATGTCGCATATAATAGCCTCGAAGAGGTATTTGTGGAGAAAAATCGTCATCTGTTGAATACGTTACCGCAGATACAGTACCAAGGAGCTTTGTACAGGGTGCGTGGAGAACGGAATCTGACAAAGCAGCAAGAGTTGTTTCATACCCCCTTTGAGCAAAGAAACTGCTGTGGTAGTTATCGATATAGTGTATTAGGGTATCCGTCGTTGTATTTGGCTGGCAGCCTTGCAACTTCTCTGGCTGAATGCAGGATAGATAATAATGACTATTCTGCTGCTTGTTTCACCAGTGTTGAACCGCTTTGTTGTGCAGACCTGTCTTTGCCTTATTATGATCTGTCTTTTTGGGAGAGATATAGTCTGGTACTTTTTTACCCGCTTATCTTTGCCTGTGGGCTAAAAGTGAAAGATGAGAAGAAACCTTTCAAACCAGAATATGTGATTCCGCAAATTCTATTCCAACTCATAAGCGAAAAATCTAATCTGATGGGGGTCTCATACACTTCTACTCGGATGGAACATGTTGACTTTAGGAATCATAAGCAAAGGAATTTCGTCTTGATTGTACCTAGTGCTGACCAATCACATGGGCAATCGAAAGAATTGGCGGAAAAGTTGACATGTACCATACCTATTAGCCCAGAAGATGGGGAGAGTTCGCTAATTGTAGAGCGCAAACTCAATAGAATGAAGTCGATGAAGATTAGTGTGTGAATTCAGAAAGGGATGAGCGTTCTGAGGGTATCGTGTAAAGGATGAAAACGGAGTTTGATTGCAATGTAAGGTATTACGGGCGTTATGTGTATTTTCCGTAACTTTTAACACAAAACATTCTTTATTCTCAATAAGCGGTTGTATCTTTGCACGAAAATATGAGTGGCATGGATAGAAGTAAAATTATTGACTCGCTCAAACAGCGAGGTGGGTTCATAACCACAGGCGAAGTGAAAAGCCGTGGTGAGTATGAACAGCTTCGCCGTGCAATAGAAGACGGAACGCTTATGCGGATTCGTAATGGTGTTTATGTGGAAATGTCTGCGTTGGCAAATAATATGATAGATGTGGAGCGTATAGTTCCGCATGGAGTGCTTTGCCTGTATAGTGCGTTTGCTCATTATGGGCTTTCCACACAAGTTCCTTCCGCTACTTGCATTGCCATTGAAGCCAAACGAAAGGTGCGCTTGCCCGAATATCCCCCGATTGACCTCTATTATTGGAAAAAGGAGAATTTGGAGTTTGGTATAGTAAAGAAGAACATATCAGTATACGAAGTACTCATTACGGATATGGAGCGAACAGTCTGTGATGCCGTAAAGTACCGAAACAAGATTGGACTTGATGTTTGCGGTGAGGTGATAGACAACTATCTCAAAAAGGAGACCCGCAATGTGTCTTTACTTCATGAATACGCACAGAAACTGAGAGTGAAAAAAATATTGACTACATATTTGGAGACAAGGCTATAACAAAAAATGTAGGGAAGTCTATTAGGACACGCTTGCTGAACCTCGCCAAAAAGGAGAAGGAAGACTATATGAAATTGTTGGTGAGATACTTGCATGAACGCTTGCTGTTTCGTATCTCTGCAAGTCCTTACAAAAGCCACTTTCTTTTGAAGGGCAGTTCTTTGTTGTATGCTCTGGATGAGTTCAAGGCTCGTCCAACCATTGATATTGACCTGTTGGGAGAGCACATCAGTAATGACAGTGAAAATCTAAAAGGCGTCTTTCAAAAAGTGTGCGCCATTGAGTGTGAGGACGATGGAGTAACTTTTGATGCAGCCTCGCTAGAATTAGAGCCGATAGCCGTTGAAAAGAAATACCCTGGTACCTGTGTAAAAGTGGTAGCTCATTTAGACACTATAGTACAAAAGGTATCTGTTGATATAGGATTTGGTGATGTGGTAACGCCTTATCCTCTATCATTGGACTATCCGTTGTTGTTGCCAGATGTTCCCGCCGTGGAACTATATGCCTATTCATTGGAAACTTTTATAGCAGAGAAGTTTCATGCAATGGTTGACCGTGACGAAAGCAATAGTCGCATGAAAGATTTCTTTGATGTGTACCAGTTGTTCACCAACCATGAGATTGATACAGAACTTCTAGCGGAAGCTATTGTCTGTACATTCAAGAACAGGAATACTCCTTACCGAGAGAACCTAGCTCTTTTCACAGACAAGTTTGCAGCAGACTCAACTCGCAATGTTTTGTGGAAGGCTTTCTTGAAAAAGATACGTTGGAAAGAGCAGATTGACTTCTCAGTAGTGATGAAGTGTGTCAAAGAGAACCTACAAGAGTATTGGAGTAGGGAAACATTAGGATGATAGCTAAAGAATGCAAGAAAGAGTGCAAGAAAGAGTGCAAGAAAGAACTGTCTTATATTCAGGCTCTTATTTTAAAAATATTATCTAGGGAAAATAAGACTACTATAGCAGATTTAGCAAGAAAGACCGGTCTTTCTGCAAGAAAGATTTCAAGCGAACTAAAGGCTTTGCGAGAAGATTTTCACGTTCTTAAACGTGAAGGAGGACGTAAGGAGGGTCATTGGGTAATAGGTGACTTTTAAGGTTCTTCCGGAAAATGGAGTGATTCGACGTGGACACATAGAAGACAACTTGAAC
>OLQA01001178.1_pt1 | contig 23716 bp, 15 predicted proteins | sample 1673151 | NCBI WGS metagenome assembly OLQA01 (sample SAMEA3136760, study PRJEB25190) | human gut metagenome | biome: human gut; feature: human-associated habitat; material: faeces | place: Austria | collected 2013
GTTGAAAATTGAAAACTTTTGAATGGATGATTTATGAAAAAAAGAATTATTATTGGAATTGGTGTAATAGCAATTTTAATGTTTTTTGTAAGTGTCTGCACTTCAAAATATGCCATCACAACTTCAAAATATGTTTTCAAAAATGAGAAGATTTCCACCTCCCTCCGCATCCTTCAGCTTTCAGATTTACACAACAGTGAGTTTGGTTCGCACAATACCCGCCTTATCGCAGCTGTTCAATCGGAGGCCCCTGCTTTTATTCTTCTTACCGGTGATCTTCTGAACTCGGATGAAGAACGTACCGACATCGCAACGAATCTGATCAGGCAGCTCTGCAAAATTGCTCCAGTGTACTGCTCGAATGGAAATCATGAGATAGAGTATCAGCAAAAGTATGGAACGGATGTGGATGAATTGTATCGTCAGGCAGGAGCCGTGGTTTTGGAAAAGGAGTATCAGGATGTTGAAGTAAAAGGTCAGAAGATACGAATTGGAGGAATCTATGGATACTGTTTGCCGGGGAAATATCTGGAGACGGGAGAGGCAGATCAGGAGGAATGCACATTTCTGGAAGAATTTCAGAACACAGACCTGCCAACAATTCTGATGTGTCACATGCCTGTTTGCTGGATGATCAATGGAAGTCTGGATGCATGGGATGTGGATTATGTGTTTTCAGGGCATGTACATGGTGGAGAAGTGATTCTGCCGTTTATCGGGGGATTGTATGGACCGGATCTGGGATGGTTTCCAGGGCGGATGGAAGGAGTTTTTGGTTCAGAAAACAAGGAAAAAACATTGATTTTGTCTAGGGGACTTGGAACGAGTGAGAGGATTCCTCGCTTTAATAATATACCGGAAATTATGGTTGTAGATATTCAGGGAAAGGACTGAGTACATGGAACGAGCTGAGCAGTTATTTGTCGAGGCAGTAAGTGTATCACTGGAAAATAAATCAGTATCATGGAAGGAACCGCTGACGCTTAATGAGTGGCAGCGGATCTTTTATCTTGCGGAGTCACATCATGTATTACCGATGGTCTATGAGACGGTATTCCGATGCGATGCAGTGAAAAAAACGACGCAAAAAGAGATCAAGGATTTATTGCAATTTTACAAAAGAAAGACAATGAATCTTGTGATGCTCCAGACGATAAAGACGCAGGAATACCTGGAATTGGTGCATTTTTTGCAGAAAAAAGGAATTCGGATGCTTACTGTTAAAGGAATTATTTGCAGGGAACTTTACCCGAAACCGGACTATCGAATTTCGGGAGATGAGGACATACTGGTGGATAAAACACAGTTCGAAAAATGCCATAAAGCGCTTCTTGAGTTTGGGATGAAACCGGTAAAGAAAGGAATCAACATAGGTACAGAATATGAGGTTTCCTATATGAAACCAGGCTCTCCACTATATATAGAAGTGCATAAAAGTCTGTTCCCGCCTGAGTCAGAAGTCTATGGAGATTTTAACCGCTTCTTTATGAGAAGTGCAGAAAATCCGGCACGCATTCTGGCTGAGGGAACAGAAATTCTTACTTTGGATTATACAGAGCATCTCTTTTACTTAATTTGTCATGCATATAAACATTTTCTGCACAGTGGATTTGGGATGCGACAGGTCTGTGACATTATTATGTATAGTAATATGTATGGAGAGAAAATTAACTGGCAGTTACTGCTTGGATGGAGCAGAGAGATTCACGGAGAATTTTTTGCAGCTGCATTGTTCAAAATTGGAAAAAGATATCTGATTTTTGATGAAAAAACAGCATGTTTTCCGGAAGAATGGCGTAAAATAAAAGTGGATGAGTCTTTGCTTCTGCGGGATATTCTGGATGCCGGTGTATACGGTTATGAAGGGCGAGAGCGCAGACACAGCAGCAATCTTACTCTGAATGAAGTGTCAAGACAATGGAATAGGGAGAGAAAAAATCCTGTGTTACAAACAATTTTTCCTTCGTTAAAAAGTATGAAAAATGAGTTCGCTTTTTTGAAAAAAATCCCTTTTTTGTTGCCAGTAGCATGGCTTATCCGTATACTGAGATATGAGAAGGAGATGCGTAAAAATGCTCATAAAAATGTAACTGATGCACTGAAAATAGGAAATCAGCGCATTGAACTTATGAGAAAATATAAAATCATAGAGTGAGCAATACCTGGCGAGGTGTTGAACTCGCATAAAAGTAAAAACTACTGCTTTGGATAACTCAATAAAACAGAGGGAGACAAGCGTAGGGAAAAGAAAAATAGAAAATGAAAAAGATAAATAAACAGAATACCAGAGGAAAGGAAGGAAATATGTCATGGAAGGAAACATTATTATAGCAGGAGGCTAACATGCAGAAACAGTCAATTGTAATTGAACCTCATGAGACAATAAAAGAATTTCGTTTATATTTGTATGAAAGAGAAAACGCGAAGGCAACAATTGATAAATATCTTACAGATGTGAATACATTTTATAAATTTTTGAATCACGATTATGAAATTTCGAAACAGAGAGTTCTGGAATATAAAGAGTGGTTGCAGAGACATTATGCAGTTTCCAGTGCAAATTCCATGCTGGCAGCACTTTCACAGTTTTTGGAATTTCTCGGAGTCAGTTCCATGAAAGTGAAGCGGATCAAGGTGCAGAGGCAAATGATCCTGCAGGAAGATCAGCTGCTTTCGGAGGAAGAGTATCATACGCTGGTCAATACAGCATATAAGAAAGGACAAAAAAGTCTGGCGCTGATCATGGAGACGATTGCTGCAACAGGCATTCGTATCAGCGAACTCAAATATTTTACGATACGTGCTGTGAAGTGCGGTAATATCATTATTCAGAACAAAGGAAAAATCAGACGCATTTTAATACCGGGAGCTATCAGAAAAAAGCTTCTGTACTATTGCTTTATACACAATATCAAGGATGGAATTATTTTTATAACAAAGAATGGAAATGCACAGAATCGAAGCAATATCTGGACGCAGATGAAAAAACTCTGTAAGCTTACAGGAATTGCAAAAGAGAAAGTGTATCCGCATGCATTCAGACATTTATTTGCAAGAATGTACTATCATCTTACCAGCGATATTTCCGGTCTGGCAGATATTCTGGGACACAGTAGTATTGAAACAACACGTATCTATACTGCTGATTCGGAGAAAAAGTATCTGTCTAGCATGGAACGGCTTGAAGTACTTCTTAGTAGCGGAAGACCGTTGGAAACGGTGCTGGAATAAACAAAAAACACTACATAATAATAATTAAGTAGTGTCGTTAATGTTATAAAAAAACAAATTTTCTTCATTCTTTTTGTATTCTAACATACAGCTATACAATGTTCAAGTTTTTTTAAACTCTCTTCTGTTAATATAATCCCCAAAATCAGTTTTTTATGGTAAATCGACAACAAAATGAATGGTAAACACTACTTAATTATTATTATGTAGTGCCAGGCTTTTTTACAAAAAGCAGAACAGTCATTCTCTTTATATAATGGCATGATGCAGAAGGAAAAGCTGGAGTATATAAACGCAAATACAGAACATTTGCAAATAAAAAGGCATGATCTGTGTTTCTTTTGTGTGCCATAAAATGGATGAATACGGTTCTGGCAGTGATTACAGGGAGAAGAAAAATATTATGAAAATCGACAGAAATTTTGTGTTACGGGAAATTGCCGGTGAGTATATTATTATTCCCACAGGAAAAACAGCATTGGAGTTTAATGGACTGATCACAGTGAATGAGATTGGCATGGAACTCTGGAAAATGCTTCAGAATGAGGTGACTTTTGATGATCTTTTGAAGGGTATCATGGAAGAATATGATGTAGATAAAGAAGTTGCCAAAGAGGATATTCAGGATTTTCTGGATAAACTGATCGATGGAGGAATCCTTACAGAAGATGACAGTACAGAGAGCAGATAAAGCATTTTTTTTTACGAAAGATAATTGTATAGATAAAACATATGAATTGGAGAAGGGGATAAAAATGTTCCCTTCTATTTTTATAGAAGGAGCAGCGGCATCCGGAAAGACAGTTGCAGTCAAAATGTTTCTGGAGAAACAAAAAGATATCAATTTTGCCCTCTTTTTTATGGACAAAGAACGTGACGATGGAACTTTTATCAGGAAACTGTCTCAGATACGAAAACGTATGGAACAGGAAACAATCTGGGTGATCTGTGAAGATATGAATCAGCCTTTATCTGAGATAAAAGCAACAACCTTGGTTGACTTTGTACAGAGGCTTCAGGATAAAAACAGGTGCATTTTTGTCAGCAGAGAAAAACCGCACAGAAAGTTTCTGGAATTATTATGGAAAGAAAAAATGTATATGGTTACGCAGAAAGATCTTCTTTTTTCTATAAATGAAATAGAACAAATGAGGGCAGAAAAGCAGATTTCGGTGAGAGCAAAAGAAATATATCAGGAGACAGGAGGTTGGCCGGGGTGTGTCAGTCTGATGATGCGGATACTTGAGCGGAGAGAAGAAACTGGAGAGAAAATATCAGTTGCAGAAGTACAGGAATGCTATGAGATAGCAGAATACATTGAATCAGATATTCTGGGAACATTGTCAAAACTGGAAAAAGATATTCTGGAGATTGGTGCCTGGTGTCCATGGCTCAGTAAAAAGATGTGCATGGATATATGGAATGTATCAGGTGGCGAAGAAGTCATTGAAAATCTTGTCAGAAAAGGCTTCCTGACTGAAATTGAAAAAGGAAGATATAATACGGCAAGATTGTTCGAAAAAACGGTCCGTAGACAAATTCCGGAGAAACATTTCTGGATTATGGTTGGACAGTGGTATGAAACAGAAGATTTTATAAAAGAAGCCTTTTTCTGCATAAAACAGTCAGGAGATCAAAAGTTTTTTCAGGAGTTTGCAATCCGTAGTTATAAAAAACTTCCTTATATAAGTATGGGAACGGATGATTTTGAAGAATGGAAGGAAAATCTTCCGGAACTTTGTTTCCTGCGAGGAATGCAGTGTTGTTTTCGACAGAATATAGACGGAATGGATCGGGAAATACGGAGGCTTGAAAAACAACTGGATCAGACGAATGACCTCAAAGTAAAAGAAATTTATCTGAATTTATTGTATGCAAGACCGAATTTTCCACTTGATCTATGGCTGAAACTTCTTGAAAAAAATGAGAAGACAGATGCCAGCATATCTTTATACAACATACTCGGTGGCTCGGATTCCTATCTCTGTGGTTTGCGGGATCTGTCAGAGCTTTTTTCCTGTCCTCGTAAAGAAGAAAACAATAAAATGCGTATCTGGAAGGAAAGCCTGGATGAACAGGCAATGGAATGGTATCGGAGGGCACGGAAGGAATATTACATTGAAATTAACCAGGAAAAGTGTGAAACATTTGAAAAATGTGATGTGTCTCAGGTGATTCGAGACAGTGAAGAAGAACTTGCATTAGATGTAAATGAGCAAAATTACGGTAGATTCTTACAGTATGGAAAAGCCTATCTGAAGATGCGCCAGTATGAAAAAGCGGAGAAAATTTTTGAAAAACTGATTCCTTTTTTGAAGTTGTATCACAGAAATCGATTTCTCGCAGAAGTCCTTTTTGAACAGGCAGTATGTACCTGGGAAAAAGGCAGTCACGGACAGGCGCTTCGTTATGTGATCGAGTCATTTCTTTATAGTGAGAATGCAAGGTATGTCCTTTTTTATACAGAATATGGAAAAGGTGGAAAAGAAGTTCTGAGTGCTTATGTGGAGTGGATGAAGCAAAATTCACCGGAAGGATGGCACCGTAAAAAGAAATATAACTATGGAAATGTGCGTCGAATGCCGAAGGAGGATTATCTGGAACTGATTCTCCGAATGGCAAAAAAACAGTGTTCTTCGGCACCGGAAAGTGTTCAGAAAACACCGGAAGAACATCTGACGATGATGGAAACAGTTATTCTCACATTAATTGGAAAAGGCAGGTCAAATGTGGAAATCTGCGAAGAGCTGAACCTCAAACTTTCTACTGTAAAAAGTCATATTTACAGCCTTTACAGGAAACTTGGAGTGAAGAACCGGATGCAGGCAACTATCAAGGGAAAAGAAATGGGAATTTTAAAATAACAGACAAAAAAACTCATACTTTAGTTGGTGGGAGAGCAAGACCTGAAAGAGTAAAATTTATAGCTGTATAAATATAAATTCATGCAGGGAGGGATGAGAGTGAGCGACAGGCAAAGTGGACATGGCAGGAAAAAAAACAGGCTGTGGATCCTATTGATTGTTGTGATTGTGGTTCTTCTGGGAATTGTGATTGCGATAAATCAAGGTGGACATGAGCAGGAACCTTCCACGGAGCAGACTGATGAAAATGAGACTGTTGATGATGTACAGACAGCAGAAACAAATGAGGAAGAGGAAGAAACAGAACCTTCAGAGGAAACGGATACAGGATTGGAATTTCCATATCTCCTGGATGATGACAAGATTCAGATAGATTCATTATTTCAGTATTCCGGTATTAATCTGGATGCACAGAATGAAGAATGCGAAGATGTTGCATCGTTACAGCTGAAAAATAACTCTGATCAGTATCTGGAAAAAGCAGAAATTTCTGTTGAATTGACAGATGGAACAGCATTTTCTTTTGAAGTAGAAGACATTCCGGCCGGTAAGTCTGTGATGGCATTTGATACAGCAAACACAGCGTATGATGGAAAAACCGGAGTTGCATTGATCGATGCAACGACAACATATTCTTCTGATGCAGGACTAAAAGAAACGGATGTAAAAATCACATCAGATGATAATGGAGTCCAGCTGGAAAATATTTCCGGTGATGCACTAACAGATCTGAAAATAAAGTATCATTGCGTGATGGACGATATGTATTTTGGCGGTATCAGCAGTGAGACAGAGGTTGCCGGACTGGAAGCAGGAGAAACAACAACCGTAGATACATCTGAGAGCATTCTTGGGGATGCGGAAGTAGTTAGTATCACATACTAGAGAAAGCGTGAATAGTAAAAAACAGGAGTGTTAGATGCAACACCTCCGGATATTAGAGGTGAAAAACTATGTGGAGAGACATTAAAGACTATGAGGGGCTGTATGAAATTAATGAGAATGCAGTGGTACGCCGTGTAGAAGGCAAAGGAATTGACGGACGTAAGGTAACGACGCATGTCGTCGTGTCATCAAAAACAAGAAAAGGAACCAGATATATTGCATTGTGGAAGAATGGAAAGCGAAAGACATTCATGCTTCACAAACTGTATGCAGAGGCGTTTTATATGTCCGAAAATGAAGCATGCCGACGCCTGTACAAAGGGTTTATTGGATATGGACAGGCAGTTCAAAATGTCAAAGATATCCTGCTCAAAAATCTGTCAGATTTGGAAAAAGAACAGGCAATCGGTGAGAATCGACATGATGAGATTTTGTATATTCAGCAGTTCCTGGATGAGTTAAAAAATGACAAAGTATGTGGCGTGCGTCAGGTCGAAAATATCAAATGAAACGAGACAGAAGAAAGGAGACAGAAAATAAAATGAAAAAAGTGTATGAGAAACCGCAGGTGTATATGGAGCGGTTTGAACTGAGTCAGAATATTGCACTTTGCGATTATCAGTTGGGATCAGGAAGTCCACAAAGCTGTAATATTACTGCAGACAGATTTGAAGATGATGGTGAAGATTTCAGAGGAGGATTTGTTTCAAATGATCATTGTTCAATAATAACTTCGGTGTATTGCTATACAGATGGAACTGGTAGGGTACCAACCATTTTTGTGTCCTGATGAAAAATATTGATTTTTCTTTTGCCGGTCTTAATGGTTCTATTATGTCTGAGAATAAAGTGAAAATAACGAAGAATTTTCAGCCATTTTTAGGATATCATCAAATTTCGGATTACGTGATTGAATATGTAAGTTGTGCAAAGCTGCCGGATTTATATGGTGAATTTCTCTATACAGGCATAGAGTATGATGTTATTCAGAAAGAAAATGGAGATATCATTCGAATCTTTAAAGACGCGAAAAAAGCCGGATTTGTGTATGCTTATTCCAGAATGTTGCCATTTGAAGAACATGTCAAAATATTCTATTTGAAAGGAAATGAAGAGTATTTTGATGATATGAATAACAGCTTTTTTCATTCTGGATGGGAACAGATACTACTCTGGAAAAAGAGAATGATTTTACATGCATCGTTGATTGACACAACATATGGCGGAATCCTTTTTTCAGGAGTTTCGGGATCCGGAAAAACGACACAGGCGGAACTCTGGATGAAATGGGAAAAGGCTCGTCAGATTAATGGAGATCGGCCAATCTTGTATAAAAGTGATAAGGGATGGCTGGGGTGTGGCTCTCCGTATGCGGGGTCGTCGGAATGTTATATTAATGAATGTATACCGATTAAGACCATTATTTTGCTGGAACAGGGGACTCAGACATCGTTGCAAAGAGTAAGTATTACAGAAGCTGTAAAAAGAATTTATGCAAACAGCACTGTTTATACATGGAATAAAGAATATGTGGAAAAGCTGTTGAATCTGATTATGATACTTGTACAGGAAATTCCAGTGTACAGACTGATAAACAGAGCTGACCATGATTCGGTAGAAATCGTAAAAAAAGAATTACAAAAGGAAGTTATATGATGAATTTTCCTGAGAGACATGTAGTAGCACCACTGACAGAAAAGTTATATCAAAAAGCGGATATGGAGAAGATTCCGTTAAACGGAACATTTGAACTTTCACCAGTATGCAATTTTTCCTGTCGGATGTGTTATGTACGTAAAACGCAAAAAGAAGTTGCAATGCATGATCGGAAAATGGTTACTCTGGAACAGTGGATTCAAATTGGAAAAGAAGCCAGAGATGAAGGTATGTTGTATTTGCTTCTTACAGGCGGCGAGCCACTTTTGTGGCCTGATTTCTGGAAACTGTATGATGCATTGTACGAAATGGGACTGCTATTGTCGGTGAATACAAATGGTTCTTTGATCAATGAAGAAGTGCTAGAAAAATGGAAAACGAGGCCACCATACCGAGTAAATATTACATTATACGGTGCAACGGATGAGACATATGAAGCTCTGTGTCATGCCAGAAATGTTTGCAGCAGAGTAAAAAATGCAATCATTAAGATGAAAGAAGCTGGACTGAATGTGAAGCTTAACTGCTCTTTGACACCATATAATGCTTCGGACCTTCAGGAAATGGTAGAGTTTGCAAAAGAAAAAAAAGTTCAGCTGACAGTATCTACTTATATGTATCCACCTGTGAGACGTAATGCAGACATGACTGGAAAAAATGACAGATTCTTGCCGGAGGATGCAGCCTGGTATCATATGCAGCGTTATCGATACCAGAAAGGTGAGGATGCATATGTGGAATTCCTGGAGAATATTCAAAAGAAAATGATTATTCCTTTGGGTTTGGATGAGAACTGTGTGGATATGAAAGATGGAAGGATACGTTGCAGGGCAGGAACTTCTACTTTCTGGATAACCTGGGATGGATATATGACACCATGTGGAATGATGCCGGAACCTAAAGTAGATATGCAGGAACTTGACTTTACAGAAGCATGGAAAAATCTGCTAGAAGTAAGTTCAAAATTACATACTTCCAGCGTATGTGAGAAATGTCCGAATCAGAGTATGTGTCATTCCTGTGCAGCTATGGCATATGCAGAAACAGGAATGACTTCAGAAGTTCCGAAATATCTATGTAAGATGATAGATGCGATGAAGAAACTGGCAGATAAAGAACTTATATCCAGAGATGGATAATAACTGCAGGAAATCGTGAGAGATTGCAGTTTTTATATAGATTTTATTTAAGTGATTTAAGGAGGACGACTATGAAAAGCAAAGTAAAACAGATATTGTCCGTGATCATGACAATATGTATGTTATCAACGATGATTCCTCTTACTGCGTATGGCGCGGATGTTGACTTTGACGATGATGCAACTGTGACAGCAGAGGCTTCAGAAGATACTGAAACAGATGCAGATATAGAAGTTGACGAAGATACATCAACAGACGATGCTGATGTGACTGTGGAGGAAGATGAGGAAGAACAGATAGCAGAATCCGAGGAAGATGAATTTACTTCAGATGATGCCGAGGAAGTTTTCTCTGATGATGAGAGTGCAGTAGATGTTGGTGATACATTAGATGGATATAATTATTCTATTGTAATGGTAGACTGTGGACGAAAATATTATAGTGTAGATAGTTTGGAGAGCATTATCGACAGTGCTTCTGCAGCAGGAATGCATTACGTTATGCTTGGAGTTGGAAATGATGGACTCCGTTTTCTGCTGAAAGATATGTCACTGGAAGTAAATGGTACGAAATATTCCAGTTATGCTGTTACAAAAGCAATTCATAAGGGCAATGAAGCTTATAGTAATTTTGATATAGACGAACTGACGGAACGTGATATGGAAGAAATCATGACGCATGCAGCAAGCGAAGGTGTTGAGATTATTCCGTTGATTAATAGTCCTGGACATATGGACGCTATTCTGAATGCTGCAACAACATTGACAGGTGCAAATTGTGCATATAGTACTTCAAAACGTACCATTGATGTTACAAATGCAACTGCAACAGCATTTACACAGGCACTTCTGCAGAAGTATATCAGCTGGTTTGCAAGCAAGGGCTGCACGATGTTTAATATGGGTGCAGATGAATATGGCAACGATTTGAATGGACCACATTTTTCTGATTTACAATCTGGAAGTGGAGAAGGATATAAGGCATATATTACTTATTTAAATACAGTTGCAAAAATGATTAAAAATGCCGGTATGACACCGATGGCATTTAATGATGGAATTTATTATAATCAGAAGACCGGATATGGAAAAATTAGTAAAGATATTGTTGTATGTTACTGGTCAGCAGGATGGCCTGGATATGATGTTGCATCGGCTTCATGGCTGAGTGAGCAAGGCTTTAATATGGTGAATACACACGGTGATTGGTATTGGATTGTTGGAGGAAATAAAGTTACAGAATCAAAGGCATCAGAATTTAATGTAAAATCTTTCCAGGGTGGTACAGTAGATAATCCGGCAGGTGCAATGTTCTGTATATGGAGTGACTATCCACGGGCAGAAACAGATGCTGCTGTAGCAAGTGAAGTAGCGGGTGTTATTTCGAATTTTGGTGATACACTGCCAGAAACAAGTACCAGGGAAGCTCATAAAAATGTATCAGTATCCGATGAGGTAAAGCCAGAAATCGCATTCAATGGAACTTTGGAAAATGCCGGTGATACCTCTGTTTTATCAATGACAGATAATACAGAAGTATGCTGGACTACAAGTAATAAAAATGTCATTATGCTGGAGCAGAATACAGAAGAAAGTGCTATCAGCACCGATGCTTTGTCAGATTCTGTTATTGGAACTAGTGTAAAGGTCATGGTCGTTGGGCCTGGAAAAGCAACAGTCACAGCAGAGACTGCGACTGGAATTCAGCATACACAGGATTTTGCTGTCAATGATGCAAGTAATAGTGGAGATACAGAGAATAATGAAATAAAGCTTGAAGTTGGCAAGAAAACCACCAGAGTACAGTCAGGCGTTAATAATGCAGATAAGGTTAATGATAAAAACTATGATTCTGGCATAGCAAAAGTTACAGTAGTTGGGGCTGATGCAACAGATGGGATTTTGTATAAGCCAGTTTCTGTAGCAATAAGTAATCTGGCTACTCGTACATCGTGGACAAGGACAGATTACTATTATGAAGTAGAGGGAAATCATTATCCAGTATATGTAAAGTATAAAAGCTCATATAGAACTTACTACTATTATGGATATTCTGAAAGTGATTCCGACAATGATGTTCAGCAAATTGGCGGTTCTATGACATCTAGGAATTCTACTGTTCAATTGGAACAACGTAATGAAACCGATCCAACCCCGGCGTCCACAACAATCACATTTGAAGGTTTGATGCCTGGAACAACTTATTATACAGTTGGTGATACAAAATATACGATTATTGTTAGTCCAAAAGAAGTAAAAGAAAATAAAAATTTATATTTTAATCAGAAAGAGAAACTTAACGTCGATATACCAGAAGGTGGCTCTGTAAGCTATGAAGTTACATCCGGTGATTCAGTCAGCGTAAGTGATGATGGAACTGTAACTGCTGGAACAACAAAAGGTACAGCGACTGTTGTTGCAACAGTAACGAATGCAAACGATGATACGTATGCTGTTTATACCTATGAATACAATGTTATAGCAGAGGATTTAAGTCAAGTTACTCCGTTGGAAATTGAATATTGGATTACAAATGCACAGGTAATACCTGATGCAAAAGCTGGAGTAGAAATTTTAAGCAAGAATAGTACCAATGCAGAAAATAAGAGTTACACATATAATTATTCAGAGCTTCTTGCTGAAAAAGTATATGAGGAAAATGGAATTGAAATAAAATCGCTTATTAGTCCTAGTGGAAAACATGGAGATAATCCTGTTATTTATTGGAAGACGAGAGTTTTAACAGGAACAAAACAGGATAATAGTAAAGGAAATGATAGAACATTAGAAAATGATAATGCTGATGATGTTCAGTATATACGATATTTTGATCAGAAATGGAGCTATTCAGGAGATAGAAAGACGTGGGAAGATATTTCAGATAATGCACAAATAGTTGCATATTATTTACAAAAAACGGAAGTTACTCAGGCAATTTCTACATTGGTAAAAGACTGGGGACTTACAAAAGACAATAATGAGTCCTGGTTTGACTGGGAAAATTCATGGGCATTGAGTTTTGCGGCTGTATATGATACTGGAATGGAGCCAAGTGAAGGAAACTTAATAAATACTACAACATTTTATAATGGTGATGCAAATCGTAATATTGGCTATTTAAAATTTGTAAATACAGATGATTATGAAGTGTATAAAGTCACGGCAACTTATGGAGAAAGAACTGCAAATAACTCTAGGAAATCGGTATCTTATAATCTTTCTACTAATAAAACTGAAACTATAGTTTGGCAGGCTGGAGATAGTGAAGAGGCTTATATAAATGGAGCTGAACATCCAGAATCATGTGTATGGGGAGATAGTGGAAGTGCTATTCTGATTCGAATTTATGTTCGTGAGAAAGTTAAGACAAATACGCTTAAGGTTGTTTACAAGTTAACAGATGGTACAGAATTTTATAATCTGAACATAAACACAAAAGAAGAAAATGATTTCACAGGTTATGTTAGAGATGGAAAATTAATAAAAACAGAAATAGAAAATGCGGTAGGTAATGTTCAAGTACTTACTACAGATTTGAAAGATACTGTTAATTTACCAAATATGCCATCAAAATATAAAAGCGGAAATTATTCTTTTGAAAGAGCGGAAGTATCTAGTGATAACAAAACTTTGTATTTAGTATATACAGGTAAAAATGCTAAAACACTTGTATATGATTTTGGTTTGGGAATCAAAGTTGAAGCAAGCAATTTAGTAGATAATGCTGAAGAAGTAAAGAAAATAAGTTGGAAAGATGAGGAAAATTGTACAGTTACAAGTGGATCAAATGAAAAAGAGATAATTGTTCAGATTAATGATGCAACTGTACAAGGTGCGGATCTTACAGTAACAGTAACATATGAAAATGATAGCAGTGAATATGATTTGTTTTTAATTCCTGCATCGACTGTGTATTATGAAGAAGGATTTGCGGAAACGAATGGAGGATTTTCTGGTGCTTCCAAAGGAATTTCATCTCAGAATACTGCAATCTTAGGTGAAGATACCAATAATTATGGCTATGATGGAGCATATGCATCTGCTACTACAGCATCCAATAATACTGAAGCAAGCAGCAAGGCAAAAGGTGACAAGGCAACCTTTACGTTCACCGGAACAGGTGTAGATATTTATGCAAATACAACAACGGATACGGGATCTTTGACGATCAAAATTGCTGATAGTTCAACAAATGCTACGCAGCAGCTAGCGATTGTCGATACGAAGATGTTTGGCAACCAAATTCAGGATGTAACCAGTGGCTATAATGTTCCTGTATTTTCAGTAACGGATTTGACTCATGGTACTTATACAGTAACAATTACTCATTCTATGAATGCGAAGGAAGTCAAACTGGATGGATTTAAAGTGTACAATACACTGAGCGACAGCAGCGTTTATAAGAACGATGATGAAGATAATCCGTCATTCCTGGAAGTAAGAGATTTACAGTTTGGAACAGTTGTTGATGCAAGTAAATATGGCAAGGATGGAAGAAAAGTATATGCTATTGGAGAACAGGTATATAAAGATCTGACAAAAGATGGTACAGTCGCAAGTGCGATGATTACAGTCAATGATCAGATTAGTGCAGCTGACCAGAAAGCACTTTATGAAAATGGACCTAAAAATGAAGTATACCTTGCGAAAAATGCTTCACTTACATTGTCATTTAAAACAGCAAGAGAAGTTCAGCTGGGATTAAAGGGCGTAAATGGAAATACGACCTGTTCAATTACCAAAATAGGAACTAAAGAAGTTTCTACAACGGATATGTTCTATACGGTAAAAGAAAAAGGTGAAGCAGAGCAACGGACAATTACAATCAAAAACACAGGAAATAACATTCTTTCTGTTACGAAGCTGAAAGTATGTGACGATCCAAATGCTCTTCAGCCGCTTTCTGTAGACAGTGTTGTATCAGCATTGTATGCAGCAGGACTGAAAGATCCAGAGCAGCCAACCGCTACTCCAACACCGACCGTAACTGCAACCGCAACCCCAACCCAGAAACCAGTTCAGCAGATCAAGCTCGCAACACCGAAGCTTGGAAAGGTCGTTTCCGCAGGATACAATGCTCTGAAACTGAACTGGAGTAAGGTGAACGGTGCTAATGGATACCGTGTATATGTAAAAGTCAACGGACAGTGGAAAGCACTTGGAAATACCAAGAGTACAACCTATGTTCATAAGAAACTGGAAACAGGTAAGAGCTATACTTATACGGTAAAAGCATACAAGAATACCAAATCTGGTACAGTTTGGAGTTCTTATGACAAGAAAGGTATAACAGGCAAAGCTGCCTTAAGTGCACCGTCACTTCGTAAAGCAAAGAGAACTTCTGCAAAGAAGGCAACTCTTTCCTGGAAGAAAGTAAACGGAGCAAGTGGATATGTTGTTTACCGCAAGACAAACAACGGAAGATGGCAGATTGTCAAGAAAATTACCAAAGGAAATATAACTTCCTTCACAGACAAGAAGTTATCTAAAGGTAAGAAGTATACTTATACAGTAAGAGCTTACCGCACGGTAGGAAAGAAAAATATCTACAGCGGATACAACAAAAAAGGTCTGAAAGTAAAATAAGATAGGACTTAACCCAAAAGGGTCTGGCGAACAATGCCAGACCCTTTTTGAATTTCGAAAATAATTAACGAAAACCTCATACTTTAGTAGGAAGTAAGTACACTCATTATCAGTCGGTATATACCTCTACATCTTCGACATATACAGAGATTACGAAGGCTATATGGAAAGCAGTTAGTGGCAACCAGAGCAATACTATTTACGGAGTAACATGGTCCAGCGATGATGAAAACATTGCGAAAGTTGTTTCTGGCTCATCCTATGGTCCGTATACAACTGGTATGTGGGTTCAGGGTATTAGTGAGGGTACAACAACTATCAGATCTACATGGACACCTGAAAAATATTATAAGGGCAAGGTAGGAACTATTACTAATTCATTTACTGTTAAGGTTACGAAAGCAGCAGATACGACAGATATGAATAAGTCCTTTACATTACATGGAACAGCAACTACTCCTTCATTGACAAGCAAGACTACAACAAATGAAGAAAGCTTGTGGGGTAGGACCACAGGAATTACTTATAAGTGCCCTGCTGAGGCAAAAGGACTGGAAGACTGTGATGTGAGTTGGAAAGTGTGGTCAGATACAGGACTTATTGTGCATAGATTTGTTATTGACTTTGGTGAGATGGTAGGTGAAACCACACCATCATCAAGCAAATATACAGCATCGCCAGGAGATAGCATATCAGATAAGTTTGTACGTCCCGTAAATGCTCCAGAGGACAGCATTACTATAAGTTCTGTTTCATCTGATACAACTGGCTTTATGAAAGATGGAAATGTTGTATTTAAAAAAGCATTTGATAATGGCGGAACACCACTGCATGTTTATCTTGTTGGTGTAAAAGATAAAAAGAAGATCGACTGTTCAAAGATTAAATGGACAAGTAGCGATGATAGCATTGTAAAAGTTTATCAGGTGAATTCAGACAGGGTTCAGTTGAAAGCTTATAAAGTTGGTGGAGTTACAATGACTGGTACCTATCAGGAAACTGATGAAGAAGGAAATCCAATAGGAACTCCATTGACAATTAGTTTTCGTGTGTTTGTTAAGGGATTTTACATTGACGAGTCAGTTGGAAGCGATGGAAAAACTAAAACGGTTGAACTGTCTCTTGATGAAGAAGATGATGCAAAAACAAAAGCAATTAAATACAAATTAATTGATGGTAGTGGTGAAACTGGTGAGGCAGCGACTGCTGGATTAATTTTCTGGAGGATTGATAAGCCAACCGTTGCAACGGTTGACTCCGATGGTATTGTAATAGCTAAATCAGCAGGAGAAGCTACAGTAACAGCGGAATGTGAAAGTTCAAGCACAAAGGATACAGTTAAGATTATTGTTAAAGGATCAGGAAGCCTTGCTTTTGATGCTTCAGAATATAACATCAAGAAAACAGGAACTGCCACAATTAAAACAACAGCAACCTCTAATGGCACTACTGTAAAAAATCCTGAAATCACATGGACAAGCGATGATGATGAGATTGCAACAGTAAGCGGAGGTAAGATCACAGGTGTCAGCGAAGGTACAACAACAGTAAGAGCATCCTGGACAGCTGACAATGGCAAAACTTATACACAGAGTGCAACTGTAAATGTTGTATACGATGGTCTGTATTTATCTGACGCGCAGAATGAAGTAACTATGCCTCAGGGAAGTAAACAGGAAATCGTATGGACAATTCAGAATATGGGGAAATATTCCAAAGGTTCTACTGGAGAAGGATATAATCCGTCCTCTGATGTAACTTGGAAATCCAACGATGAAACTGTTGCAACTGTAGATTCTGTTGGTGTTATTACTGCCTGCAATCTTGCAGAAGGTAAAACAACAGCAAGTACAACGGTAACAGTAAGCTACAAAGGAATAAAAGTAAAAGATATCACAGTAAACGTAACCGAAAATCAGAATGTTGTTGTAAACGGCGATCCGGTAGAAATTGCAGGAACGAAAGGTGAAAGCAAGATAAACAGTAAAGGTGAAGACGTTACAGATACATGGAAGATCGGTTATCATGAAAATGGTCATGGAAGTCTGAATGCTCAGTTCTATGGAAACGGTAAAGATAACATTGATATTGTAAGTACTGAAGGAGCCAAAGTAAGTGTTACAGGAAGGACTCCAAGCAGTGGATATATCTATCTGAGTCATAAATATTATGTAGCAGCTGGAAATAAACAGCTTTGTGGTGTATGGCAGACCATTGCAATTAAAGTTAATGGTGAAGCCGGACTGTATCTGGATAAATCTTCCGTATCTATGAAGATGGGTGAAGCTGATACAGCAACCATCATGGGTACTTATATTAAAGCAGATGGAACAGAACTGGGAAGCGATTATTGGGCTAATAAGAGCAATCCGAAGCTTTCCAAACTTGAAATGGTTGATGGAGACACCAGCATTGTTACAGCAGAAGCAGATGAGAAAGATGGAAGATTACTGCACCTTACTGCTGTTTCTCCTGGAAAAACGACAATTACGATTAAGTGCTATCCGTTTGAGCCTACAGCAACTTGCAATGTAGAAGTAACATCTGACGCAAGACTGGTTCTTACTCCGGCAGATAAGCTGAGCGTAGTACAGGGTGATACAGCGACGATTGAAGCAAAAGCATGGGATGGTTCTGCATATGTAGAAAATCCTGAAATCACATGGCAGAGCTACAATACAGCAATTGCAACTGTAGACGACAAAGGTGGAGTTACAGGTATTAAAAAAGGAAACGTTGGTGTAGCTGCAACATGGAATGGTGTCACATCTGATCCGGTACAGGTTACGGTAGTTCCAAGTAGAAATGTCTCTCTGACAACAGAATGGAATGACAGTGACAACCAGGATGGCAGTCGTCCTGAAAAAACAACTGTTCAGTTGACTGCAAATGGACAACCGACAGGTGACCCTGTAGAACTGAATGCAGACAACAATTGGACATATGAATGGAAACAGCTTCTTGCAGAAGATGAAGAAGGAACAAATATTGTATATCGTGTAACAGCAGATGCCCCAGAAGACTATACTGCAAAAGTAACAGGTAGTGCAGATGACGGATTCGTTGTTACTTATTCACATGAAATTGCAAAAACATCCGTTACAGCATCCGTGGAATGGGATGATGCAGATGATAAAGATGGAATCCGTCCGAAGTCTGTAAGCTTCCAGCTGAAAGCAGATGGCGAAAATGTTGGTGATGCTATTACTGTGAATGCTGGCAGCAACTGGACGAAAACCTGGGAAGATCTTCCGGAGAAAAAAGCCGGAAAAGCACTTACTTATACAGTAGAAGTAAGTGACATTCCAACAGAAGAAGATCAATATACTGTAACAACGAGCGGTGATGCAGCAAATGGATTTGTATTTAAAGCATCTCACGTTCCGGCAGCAGCTGAGATTGCAGTGTCTGCGACATGGGACGATGCAGAGAATCAGGATGGCGTTCGTCCGGAATCTGTGGAAGCAGAGCTTTATGCAGACGGAGCATCTACGGGCGATAAGATAACTCTTACTGCAGAAAATAACTGGACTGCTTCTTTTGGAGAAAAAGAACTCAAAAAAGATGGGAAATCAGTTGAGTATACAATTAAAGCTACAGAAGCAGAAGGATATACAGTTGATGTCAGCGGAAGTGGTGTAAATGGTTTTGTACTGAAGTATGCTCATACATCGGAAACAATCAGTGTTTCTGTATCTACTGTATGGAATGACAAAGAGAACCAGGATGGTAACCGTCCGAATGGGTACAGCGTACAGCTCTATGCGGACGGAGCTAAGTATGGCGATAAGATTACGCTGGATGCAGCAAATGAATTCTCAAAGACATGGACCGGACTGCAGAAATACAGAACAGGAAAAGTCAGAGAAGAAATTGTTTATACAGCAGAAGCTACAGGCCTTCCAGAAACATATGAAACTTCTGTAAGTGGAAATGCATCTGAAGGATTTGTGATAACGAATACGTATGTTCCGACAACTGTTGAGATTCCAGTATCTGTAACGTGGAACGATGCAGAAAACCAGGATGGAATCCGTCCGGAAACTGTAGAGGCAGAGCTTTATGCAGATGGAACGGCAACAGGAAATAAAGTAACTCTGAATGCAGAAAACGTCTGGGCAGCAAAATTCGCAGCTGTTGATGTAAAGAAAGACGGAACAAGAATTAAATATGAAGTGAAGAGTACAGAGACAGAAGGCTATGAAGCCGTTGTTTCTGGAGACATTCTTGATGAAAGTGGTCTTACAGTTGCATATAAGCATGTACCGGCAACGGTAAATGTCAGTGTTAAGGCAGCATGGAATGATGCAGATAATCAGGATGGAATCCGTCCGACCGATACACTTCTTCAGCTTTATGCAGATGGAGAGGCACGTGGAGACAAAGCAGTTCTTGAATCCGAAAAAGACTGGACCAGAACCTGGTCAGACCTTCCAAAATATAAAGAAGGAAGAGAAATTGCGTATAGTGTGATCGCATATGCGGTTTCCGGATACACAGTGAAAGTCAGCGGAACCGCGACTGAAGGCTTCAAGGCAGAGTATACGCACAGTGTGCAGAAGATGACAGTGACAGTTAAGAATACCTGGAATGATCTGGACAATGTGGTAGATTCCCGTCCATCCAAACTTGTCGTTGAAATTTATGCGAATGGCAAGGCAACAGGCAGAAGAGTTACTTTGACAGATGCCAATAAGTGGACTGCTTCTGTTGCAAACCTGAACAGAAATGCATCTGGAAAAGCAGTTTCTTATACAGGAAAAGTAGTTGGTGTTCCGGCAGGATACAGCATCAGCGTAAGTGCAGACAGAAATGGAAATGTAAAAGTTACCAGCAAGTATACAAAGTATACGAAGAAACTGAAAGTAAAACTTTCCAAGACGTCCTATGTATATAATGGAAAGACTGCAAAACCAAAGGTTACAGTATATAACGGAAGAAAGAAAGTAAGCAGCAAGTATTATAAAGTAACTTATAAAAATAATAAAAAGGTCGGCTACGCAACCGTGATCGTTAAAGGCAAGGGCAAATTTGCAAAATACGCAGGCAAGGCAGCCTTTACGATCAAGCTTAAGACATTGAAAAAACCTTCTGTTAAAAAAGGTGCAAAGGGAACATTGAATGTAAGCTGGAAACGTGACGGACAGGCAACGAAGTATGTTGTACAGTACAGCCAGAGTAAAAAGTTTAAAGGTAAGTCCACAAAAACTGTAACAATCACGAATAATAAGATTGGAAAGACTGTTCTGAAGGGACTTACAGGCAAAAAGAATTATTACGTTCGTGTACGCAGCTGCAAGGCCGTAAACGGCAGGGAAATCTGGTCATCCTGGAGCAGCAGATCATCAAAGGTTAAAGTTAAATAAGAAATAAAATCCATTTATGTGTCAGGGGCAGCCGGGTGCTGCCTCTGAAAACGAGGAGGAAGAAAGAAATGTATAGAAAATGGCTGGGATGGAAAAAGGTTGCCGTATGCCTTGTTGGTGCTGCAATGATCATGCAGGGCGCAAGCATTGCCATGGCTTCTGACGAATATCCTACGGAACAGGAAACCACAGCTTCTGACGAAAATGCACAGGAAAGCACAGATACAGATTCTGAAGAAAAAAATACTGACGAAGAGGAAACAAAAGCGGACGAAGAAAAAAGTTCGGAAGAAACGGATTCTGAAGAACAGGATACAGCAGAGGATTCTGAATCAGAAGCTGGCAGTGAAGATGTTGAAAAAGATGCAGAAGAAACAGATGTAACAGAGAATACGATTGACCCGGAGGAGACACCGGAAGAAAGTGAAAAAGTACTTGCAGCAGAAGAGGCTGGTACAGCGGCAGAAGAAACGGGTCTTGCTGTTTCAGGTACAGTCAGTCATATTGACTTGTCAAGAGTGGCATCTGCTTCATTGACGGTTGGAGATAAAACTTTAACTCAGACAGTAGTCTTTGATGAAGGAGATCTTGGAAACATTACAGTTTCTCCGGATTATGTGGGAGCAATCGTTATGGGACAGGGACAGATCCACATTGCAGGAGTCTTTCCGACAGGGACATATGCCTGCCCGATTGAATACACAGTATCTATTACAAAAGATGTGATATTTACAGATCCGGAAACGGGAAAAACATATACACAGACAATGACATTTACTTCGTCATTCAATTATTGGGATGAAAGTAATATGTGCCCGAGCCTTGGGGGAAGAGAATACTGGTCTCATGGATTTGTGATTCCGTGGTCCGGTATGGATTTCTGCTTTGGAAGTGCAAGTGATGTGATTCCGGCACCAAGTGAAGCTCCGAAACCAAGTGAGGCACCAAAGCCAAGCGAAGCTCCGAAACCGAGTGAAGCACCAAAGCCAAGCGAAGCTCCGAAACCAAGTGAGGCACCAAAACCGAGCGAAGCCCCGAATCCAAGTGAAGTACCAAATCCGAGCGGAGCACCAAAGCCAAGCGAAGCACCAAATCCAAGTGTAACACCGGATACCACTGCGACACCAGCGGTAACAGAAATGCCGAATGCAACGGAAACTCCGGATGCGACAGATACACCGACCCCGGCTGTAACAAACGCGGATTCTGGAAATAATGGTGGAAATGGCGGTGCTTCCGGTTCTGACGGAACAAATTCTAATGGAACAAATACTGCAGGAAATGCATCTGGTTCACAGAAAACAGATGGTGTAAAAACTGCAGATGAGACAAAGGTTGCAGGCTCTGCAATGATGTTCCTGTTTGCGTTTGCTGATGTTGTACTTGCTTTCTGGGCACTTCGACTGAAACATCGCAGAGGCGAAAAATAAATCATGATCATCACTGAAATATAGTTGAAAATGTTGCCGGATTTCTCTGGAGAGGAGCAGATCCGGCAGCATTTTTTTATGTAATAGGAAATTACTCCGTAATGTTCCTATTACACAAAAACGCTCCGCTTTGAATGCTGACTTTACAGAAAAACATCGACTAATTATAATAAAAATGTAAAAAGGAAGATTCAGGAGGAACTACATGTCATATATGATCAGAAAAGCGGAAAAGGAGGACCTGCCGCGAATTTATGAGATTTATGAAACAGCGAGACAATTTATGCGGGAGAACGGAAATCATGCACAGTGGGGAGCAGGGGACAGACCGGAAGAACTGCTGGAAGATGATATTTCTCAGGGAAATCTGTATGTACTGGAAGATGCGGTCGCAGATGAAGCAATAATCCATGCAGTATTTGCTTTTATAGAAGGAGAGGATCCTGTTTATCTGAAAATTGAACAGGGCAGCTGGATGGTGGATACAGAGTATGCTGCAGTACACCGTGTTGCGAGTGATGGAACGGTCCGTAATGTGCTGGAAAAGATCATGGACTACTGTAAGGCACAGATACCGCATTTACGAATAGATACACATGAGGATAATAAAGTAATGCAGCATGTACTTGAAAAATATGGCTTTGTACGGTGTGGAATCGTGTATGTGCCGGATGGAAGCCCGCGTATTGCATATGAGTTACTGGAAAAATCCGAATGAATTTTTAATGCAAAATTCTTATAAATATACATTTTGCTATTACGTAAATTTGTGGTAGAATAGAGAGAAAATGAATAGTTATACATAGAAAGGAACTATTATTATGGAAAAAGGTACAATTTTTAAATTTCATAATGACCTTGATACAGACCAGATCATTGCATCCCAGTATCTGCTTCTGCCGAACCTGGATGAAATGAAGGGTCATACATTTGAATCATTGGATCCTGATTTTGCAAAGAAAGTAAAACCGGGAGATTTCGTAGTTGGCGGTGAGAACTTTGGTTGTGGTTCTTCCAGAGAACAGGCACCGGGCGTACTCAAAGCACTTGGGGTACAGGCCGTTATCGCCAAATCCTTTGCAAGAATTTTCTTCAGAAATGCGATCAACATCGGGCTTCCGGCAATTGTCTGTAAAGATCTTCCGGATGATGTACAGACCGGAGATACCATGGAACTTCATATGTCTGATGGTACAGCAGTTGCAAACGGAAAGACTTATACCTGTACCAAACTTCCGGAATATATGCAGGGGATTCTGAATCAGGGCGGCCTGATCGCTTCACTGAACAAGGAGGAGAAATAACCATGGGAATGACAATCGCAGAAAAAATCATCGCAGCAGCAGCCGGTGTGGATAGTGTTAAACCTGGTGATATCCATACGGTTCAGCTTGACCGTCTGATGAGTAATGACGGAACGACTCATCTGACTGTAGATATGTATAATAATAAATTAAAAAATCCGCATATTGCAGATACAAAAAAACTTGTTTTTATCGTTGACCACAACGTACCGTCTGACTGTCCGAAAACAGCAGCATCCCAGAAAAAAATGAGAGA
>OLQA01001180.1_pt1 | contig 23710 bp, 19 predicted proteins | sample 1673151 | NCBI WGS metagenome assembly OLQA01 (sample SAMEA3136760, study PRJEB25190) | human gut metagenome | biome: human gut; feature: human-associated habitat; material: faeces | place: Austria | collected 2013
AGTCTCAGGAACTGCTGCCTGTTCCTTGCGCTTGTTTTTTTCACGGGATGCGCTCATTTGGGATCATTCCTCTCATAAGTCTGGGTTTTTGCCCGAAAAAAGCGGGAAGTCGTCCCCTCAGGCAATTCAATGCGTATTATACCGAAAAGCTGCGCCATATGCAAGCATAATTTTGCAGAATACGCAGAAAAAGAACACGCTCTGCTACCGCAGAGCGCATTTTAGCAAAAACGTATCCCCGCAGAAGCCGTGCGAATCCAATTATAACCTGCACGAAAGGGCAGGTGGGTTGCCTCTTTGCTGCTTCTCTGCTTCCAACGTCCACCACCGGTCAGAGCCGTGGGCGGGAGGCCTGCAATCGACAGCAAAAGTTCCGGCATCCCCTAACTATAATGTGGGTTTAAGTGGACCCGTCACGCACCCCGCAGGGACACGTCTTTTACGATACCATATTTTATTGTAAGCTGCGGCGGCTTTGTTTATGCCTCCGGCTCGTCCTCATCTTCGTAGATCAGATCCATCAGGGCGCTGTAGACTGCTTCGAGTTCTGCGTCGTCCTCAATGGCCTCGAGGAATTCCTCACCGTTTTCTTCTACGGATTTGAGAATGCTGACCTCAAGGTCCTCTGCCTCGTCGTCGCCGGAACCTGCCGGAACGAGCGCCAGATACCGGCTGCCTTCATGCTCCAGTTCTGCTAAAACCTCGAGTTCGTATTCCTTGCCGTCTTCGTCGGTGATGCTGATGAAATCGTCGCCATATTGCTGCTCCATACGTTTCCTCCGTATTGCTTGCTTTCTTGCTCCTATTCTAACCCGAAGCCGATATAAAATCAAGAGGAATTTGCTGACCGTTTGCGCTAATCGCACTGTACAATGCCGGATTTGTTACGAATATATCTGGGTATCCGATATTTTTTGCATGAAATCCGGTCAAAAAAAGGAAGAATAAAAAGACTGCATGGATTTCAAAATTTGTTTTCAAAATAATTGACAGATGTGTTATAATCATCAGGATAGAATGCGATAATGCGACGCTGTGCGTCGTTTGCCTGTATGCCAGAACAAAACATGGAGGTTCCGTATGGCAAGACAAGAAAAAGACAAAAGCGGAAAAAAGGCGGGAGGCGCCGGACGTGTATTCGCGGTGATCGGAAAGGTTGTCGGTACGATCTTCCTGACGGCGTTTCTGACGGCTCTGATCTTTGCATGCCTGTTTGCGGTCTATGTGAAAAACGATCTGTCCCAGCAGGCGGAGTGGGCTTCCGACAGCTTCTCCATGGAGCAGACTTCAGTTATTTACTATGAAGATCCGGATACCGGAAAATGCGAGGTTCTGCAGGCCATCTACGGCGGCTCGAACAGCACATTCGTTGAATATGACGATATTCCCAAAAACCTCATTAACGCCTGCATTGCTATTGAAGACAAGCGCTTTGAAAAGCACCAGGGCGTAGACTGGGTCACAACGATGCGTGCTTGCTTTAAAATGTTCCTCGGAAAGAGTGAAGCCGGTGGCTCGACCATTACGCAGCAGTTCATCAAAAACGCTACCGGAGAACGGGAAGTGACCGTCCGCCGCAAGCTGGTCGAGATCTACCGCGCGCTGGAATTTGAAAAAACGCACACCAAGCCGCAGATCATGGAGTTGTATCTCAATATCATCCCGCTGGGTGAAAACTGCCGCGGCGTGCAGTCTGCCTCGCGCGTCTATTTCGGCAAGGATGTGAAAGATCTGACGCTGGCAGAGTGTGCGTCTCTCATCGGCATCACCAACAACCCCTCGCGGTACGACCCGTATATCAGCGCGGAAAACAATAAGGAACGGCAGGAGGTCATTCTCTCCGAGATGCTCAAGCAGGGCTACATCAATCAGGCCCAGTATGACGAGGCTGTCGCGCAGGAACTGGTGTTCACGAATGCAAGCCGTGAAAAGAAGAAATCCGACGATAATTATTCCTGGTTCGTCGATCAGGTCATTAACGATGTAGTCAACGATCTGTGTGACAAAACCGGCTATGAATACGATATCGTTTATACAATGGTCAAGACCGGCGGTTACCAGATCTATTCCACGGTCAATCCTGATGTACAGGCTGCGGTCGATCAGGTCTATGAGGATCTTTCAAGCCTGCCCGCCACGGCAAGTTCACAGCAGCTGCAGTCCGGCATTGTCATTGTTGACAATACGACCGGTGATATTGTTGCGTTGGCAGGTGGTGTCGGGAAAAAGCAGGGAAGCCTCGTCTGGAACTGTGCGACGAGAAGCCTCCTGTCTCCGGGCTCCATCATCAAACCTGTTGCAGTCTACGCACCCGCCATTGAACTCGGTCTGATTACGCCTGCGACCGTCATGGACGATACGCCGTATTCCTTCACTGATTCTGCGACATGGCCCAAAAACCTCGATTCGACCTACCGCGGCCTTGTCTCCGTGGAGGAGGCTGTCGAGCAGTCGATCAATACCGTCCCGGTCAAGCTTGTGGCGGAAATGACGCCGGAATACAGCTATTCCTTCGCCAAGGATAAAATGGGACTTTCCACACTTGTTTCCTCGTATAAGACCACAAACGGCGAAGAACTGTCCGATGTGAACCTCTGGGCGCTTGCTCTCGGCAGCCTCACAAGGGGCGTAACCGTCCGCGCTATGACAGCGGCTTATGCCACGTTCGCAAACGAGGGCGTTTGGCGCGAAGCCCGGACTTACACCGTTGTGAAGGACTCGAACGGGCAGGTCATTCTGGATAACACGCAGGAATCCCACGTTGCCATGAAGGACATGACCGCGTGGTATATCACCGATATGCTCAAATCGACTGTCGAGAAGGGCACCGGCACGGCGGCGCAGTTGGAGAACATGACCGTCGCCGGCAAGACCGGCACGACCTCGCGTGATTTCGACCGCTGGTTTGCAGGCTATACGCCGTATTATACCGGCGTCGTCTGGTGCGGCTACAATGACCCGGAAGAGATCGTGCTGACGGATTCCGACACCAATCCCTCTATTGTCATGTGGCAGAAGGTCATGCACCTGGTGCATCAGAGCCTGAAGGATAAATCGTTCAAGCAGCCTGCGAATCTCGTTGAAGTCACGGTCTGCCGTGACAGCGGGCTTCTGCCGTCCGACGCTTGTGCACTCGACCCGCGCGGCGACCGTACAGTCCGTGTCACGCTCAGTGCGCATGACGTTCCGACGACGCAATGCACGGCCCATAAGCTGGTTGAGATTTGCAATGCCTCCGGCCATGTGGCAAATGAGTTCTGTGCGCAGGTTCCCGGCAACGCTACGCATAAGGTTGCGCTGCTTGATGTGTCCCGTGCTTTCCCCAAAAACGGCGTGGTGGTGCTTGATCAGGCCTATGCAATCCTGACGGGCGATCTGCCGGCCGGATACTATGCCGCCGTTTCGCCGGATGTTGATTCCATCAATGTCGAGTGCTATATCCACAGCGAGGACGATCTGCCCGAGCCGGAACCGGAGGAAGACTCCGAGGAAGACACAGATCCTAGTCAGAGTGTAATTGACCGGATTCGGGACAGCATTGCAAACGGCGACAGAACCCCGTAATCAAAACACAAGGAGAGCAACATGTGGCTTGCTGACAGCTGGAAGGACTATGAGGTCCTTGATACCTCCGCCGGAGAAAAACTTGAACGGTGGGGAAAGTATATCCTCGTGCGCCCGGATCCGCAGGTGATTTGGAACACGCCGAAGGACGATCCGCTCTGGCGGAAGTATGACGCGCGCTACGCGCGCTCAAATACCGGAGGCGGAAAGTGGCAGAATCTGCGCCTGCCCGCACAGTGGCAGGTGCGCTATAAGGAACTGACCTTTCAGGTCAAGCCCATGAATTTCAAGCATACCGGTGTCTTTCCGGAGCAGGCGGCAAACTGGGATTTCATGATGGAGAAAATCCGAAATGCCGGCCGTCCCATCCGCGTTCTGAACCTGTTTGCCTATACCGGCGGTGCGACCATCGCCTGCGCTGCTGCGGGCGCGAGCGTTTGCCACGTTGATGCGGCCAAGGGCATGGTGCTCTGGGCAAAGGAAAACGCGAAGGTCTCCGGGCTTGAGGACAAGCCAATCCGATGGATCGTGGATGACTGCGCCAAATTTGTTGAGCGCGAGATCCGGCGCGGCAAGACCTATGATGCAATCATCATGGACCCACCCAGCTACGGACGCGGCCCGTCCGGCGAGGTCTGGAAGCTGGAGGAGAATCTGTATCCGTTCGTGGATCTCGTCAGCCGTGTACTCTCCGATGATCCGCTGTTTTTTATCATCAATTCGTATACGACGGGGCTGGCCCCGTCCGTTATGCGCTATCTGACGGAGACAATCGTCTCGAAGAAATACGGCGGCTATACCCAGTCTGACGAACTGGGCTTGCCGGTGCGCGATACGGGCCTTGCCCTACCGTGCGGCGCGACCTGCCGCTGGACAAAGGAGAAACCATGACCACAGCGATCCAAGTAAACGATCTGCACTATACTTACGAAGGACAGGACGGCGGCGAGACGCACATCGTCTTTGACGGCCTGAACCTGTCCATTGAGCAGGGAAGCTTTGTTGCCGTGCTCGGGCATAACGGCTGCGGCAAATCGACGCTGGCCAAGCATTTTAACGCGATTCTTCTGCCCGCAGGCGGCAGCGTAATGGTATACGGCATGGATACAAAGGACGAGGCGCTTCTGCTTGCCGTCCGGCAGCATGTGGGCATGGTCTTCCAGAACCCGGATAACCAGATTGTCTCCAATGTCGTAGAAGAAGATGTTGCGTTTGCTCCGGAAAATCTCGGCGTTGCTTCGCAGGAGATCCGGCAGCGCGTCGATGATGCCCTCAAGGCAGTCGGCATGTACGACTACCGTACTTATGCCCCGCAGCTTCTGTCCGGCGGCCAGAAGCAGCGTGTGGCTATCGCGGGCGTTCTTGCTATGCAGCCGCAGTGCGTCGTGCTTGACGAGCCGACCGCCATGCTCGACCCGCAGGGACGGCGCGAGGTGCTCGATACTGTCGAGCGACTGAACCATGAGACCGGCATGACGGTCATTCTGATTACCCATCACATGGACGAGGCTGCGCGCGCAGACCGTGTGATTGCCATGTCCGAGGGCCGGATCGTCGCCGACGGAACGCCGCAGGCGGTTTTCGCGCAGGAGCCGCTGCTGCGCAGCGTCGGCCTTGACGTGCCGCAGACCGAGCAGCTTTTGCTGGAACTGAAGCGGCGCGGCATTGATATTCCGACCGACGCGCTGACGCCGGAGGCTTGCGCACAGCTGCTTCAACAGCGCATCGCGCAGCGCTGAACCAGAAAACCCGGAGGAAGAAGCCTTGACGCCTATTTTAGAGATACAGAAGCTTTCCCACATCTATAGTCCGGATACGCCGTTTGAACATGCGGCGCTCAGAAACGTCGATCTTACGATCTGCCGGGGTGAATTTGTTGGCCTGATCGGCCATACCGGCTCCGGAAAATCCACGCTGGTACAGCATATGAACGGTCTTCTGAAGCCGACATCTGGCCGTGTGCTGTTTGATGGCCGCGATATCTGGGAGGACCCCAAATTCACCCGCCAGATCCGGTTCCATGTCGGTCTGGTGTTCCAGTACCCAGAGTACCAGCTGTTTGAGGAAACAGTCTACGCCGATATCGCCTTCGGCCCCAAAAACATGGGACTATCCAAAGACGAGATCGACGCGCGCGTCCGCCGCGCAGCGGGCTTTGTCGGCATTTCCGAGGCGGAACTTTCCAAATCCCCATTTGATCTTTCCGGCGGCCAAAAGCGCCGCGCGGCCATCGCGGGCGTGATTGCCATGGAGCCGGACGTGCTCATTCTCGATGAGCCGACGGCGGGACTTGATCCCGCGGGCCGCGAGAGCATTCTGAAAAATATCCGCAATTATCAGGCCGCGCAGCATGCGGCCGTTGTAATGGTCAGCCACTCAATGGAGGAAATTGCCTCCAATGTTGACCGACTGATCGTCATGGAAAAGGGGACTGCCGTCATGACCGGCGCACCGTCCGAGGTCTTTTCGCATGCGGCGGAACTTGTCTCCATGGGTCTGAACGTGCCGTGCATGACGCAGGTGCTGCTGCGGCTTCAGCAGCTTGGTGTAAATGTTCCGGCTTCGGCCTATACGGTCGAACAAGCGGCGGATATCCTTGAACCGCTTCTGAAGGGAGGCGCGCGGATATGCTGAAGGACGTAACGCTCGGCCAGTTTTTCCCCGGTCAGACACCCATCCATAAGCTTGACCCCCGCACAAAGCTTGTGCTTGTGATTGTCTACATTGTCGCGCTGTTTCTCGCAAAATGGTTCGTTTCCTATGCAGCTATCGCTGCATTTCTTGCGCTTGTCATTGCCATGAGCCAGATACGGCTGAAGGTTGTGCTCAAAAACCTCAAGCCGCTTCTGTTCATCATCATCTTGACTGCGCTTTTGAACCTGTTTTACGGACAGGGAGAACCAATCGCACAGTTCTGGATTTTTAAAATCACAAAATCCGGCATTCAGAATGCTGTCTTTATGGTGCTCCGCATCTCTTTACTGGTTGCCGGCACATTTATGTTAACCTATACGACCTCGCCGATTGCCCTGACGGACGGATTGGAAAGTCTGCTGTCTCCGCTCAAAAAGCTGCACGCGCCGGTGCATGAACTTTCCATGATGATGTCTATTGCACTGCGCTTTATTCCCACACTGATCGAGGAGACGGACAAGATCATGTCAGCGCAGAAGGCCAGAGGCGCAGATTTTGAGTCTGGAAATCTTCTCAACCGCGCTAAGGCACTCGTGCCCATTCTTGTTCCGCTGTTTATCAGCGCGTTCCGCCGGGCCGACGAACTTGCGACTGCTATGGAATGCCGCTGCTACCACGGCGGCGAGGGCCGGACGAAACTGTCAGAACTGCACTATCAGAGGCGCGATTATTTCGCCTACCTCTCCGGCACAGCGCTGCTTGCCGTCATGATCGTACTCCGGCATTTCGGTTTATAACACAGTACCAAGTCACGCCTCGCTCCAAGGGGGACTAGGGGATCGACCGCACCGGTACATTACAGAAAGATCGAGTTTTGGACGTTGCAATGCGGTTTGCAGATATTATGTGGAAAAATAATTTTGTAGATAGGACAATACATCATGAAAGAACTTTTTTTGTTAAAATTGGGTGAGATCGTCCTGAAGGGACAGAACCGCCGCGTCTTTGAGGACAAACTCAAAACTGTCACCCGCCGCCGCATGGTAAAGTTCGGCGAGTTCAAGGTTTCAATCGTCCAATCGACGCTTTATGTCGAACCGCTGACCGACGACTGCGATCTGGACGGCGCGTGGGAGGCATGCGGTACGATTTTCGGCGCGGCCCAGATGTGCCGCTGCCGCGCGTGCGAAAAAAATCTTGACGCGATGTTCGCTGCTGTCTGCGACTATCTGGGCGAGGAACTGTCCATGGCCAAAAGCTTCAAGGTCGAATCCAAGCGCTCGGATAAACGCTTCCCGCTGAATTCCATCCAGATTTCACAGGAGATCGGTGGCCGGCTGGCAGAGGAATTCCCGAACGTTCTGGTTGATGTCCACAATCCCGATTATACTGTCAATATCGAGGTCCGTGAGACTGCGGCCTATGTCCACGGCCCGTCGGTTCCTGGCGCAGGCGGCCTGCCGACCGGAACCGGCGGACGCGCAGCAGTTTTGCTCTCCGGCGGCATTGACTCGCCGGTTGCGGGCTATATGATCGCCAAACGCGGCGTGGAAATCGAGTGCATCCATTTCTTCTCGTATCCGTATACCTCGGAGTTGGCAAAGGAAAAGGTTCTGGAACTGGCGCACATCATGACGAAGTTCTGCGGCCGTATGACCGTCGATATCGTCGGTTTTACTGAAATTCAGGAGGCCATCCGTGACCATTGCCGCGAAGAATACTTCACGATCATCATGCGCCGCTTTATGATGCGCATCGCGGAGGCCATTGGCCGCGACCATGGCGCGAAGTGCCTCGTCACCGGCGAAAATCTCGGACAGGTCGCGTCCCAGACCATGGACGCCATGGCCGTGACCGGCGCAGTCGTCCATATGCCCATTTTCCATCCGCTGATCGGCATGGACAAGGAGGAGATCGTCACCGTCGCCCGCCGCATTGGGACGCTGGATACCTCTATTCTTCCGTATGAGGATTGCTGCACTGTCTTTACGCCTAAGCATCCGAAGACAAAGCCGGTTCTCGCACAGGTTGAGGCCGAGGAGCAGAAGCTGGACGTTGAGGGCCTGATCGCCCGCGCCATTGCCAACACTGAAAAGACTCAGATCCGGTATTATGAAGATGAACACAAGGGCTGAGGCAGTAATTGCACGCCTGAAAGAGCAGGGGCTGACGCTTGCTACGGCGGAATCCTGCACCGGCGGTCTGATCGGCAAGCTGCTGACCGACGTTCCGGGCGCTTCCGCCGTGTATAAGGGCGGCGTGATAAGTTATGTAAACGAAATCAAGCATCGCCTGCTTGGTGTAGAGCAGGAGATACTTGATGTTTGCACTGCCGTCTCGCGCGAGACAGCACATGAAATGGCGCGCGGTGCGCGCGAACGCCTTGCGGCGGACTGTGCCGTGTCCGTGACTGGCCTTGCAGGCCCGGACGGCGATGGTACGGGCCGCCCGGTCGGTCTTGTCTATATTGCGGTTGATACTGCTGGTTTCTCCTTCTGCAAGGAACTGCACCTGTCCGGCGACCGCGCTAAAATCCGCGAACAGGCCGCCGACGCAGTTTTTCAGCTGATTCTGGATACAATATGAGAAAAACAGCCGCCCGGGAACGAAATTCGTTTCCGGGCGGATTGCTATCTGTGTGGATTACAACAGGATCTTTGCCAACTCGTCAATCGTCTCGTCAAACACGCGCAGCGCGCTGCGGACGGTGTCGGGCTTGGTGAGGTCAACGCCTGCAATCTTGAGTTCTTCGAGCGGATAATCGCTGCCGCCGGTTGTGAGGAATTTCAGATAGCCGCTTGCGTCGCCGGTCGTCAGGATATGCTCGGCAATGGCCACGGCGGAGGAGAAGCCGGTCGCATACTGATAGACATAGAACGCGCGGTAGAAGTGGGGGATATACGACCATTCGGGGTCGATGTCTGCATCAATGCCGATGCCGTCATAATAGGTGGCTTCGAGATCGTGATAGACCTTGTTGAGCGATGTGGCCGTCAGCGGCTGACCCGCGGCATAGAGGTCGTGCGCTTTGCGCTCGAACTCTGCGAACAGCGTCTGACGGTAGAGCGTTGTGCGGAAGCTTTCGAGGAAGTGGTTGAGGATATATGCACGGCGCTTTTCATCTGTCTCGGTCTTCAGCAGGTACTTGGTCAGCAGAACCTCGTTGACCGTCGAGGCAACCTCGGCAACCATAATGCGGTAATCGTGATTAACATAATCCTGCGTCGTATCCGAGAACCAGGAGTGCATGGAGTGGCCCAACTCGTGCGCCAGCGTGAATGCGTCGTTAAGCGTACCGGCGTAGTTCATCAGCACATACGGATGCACGCCGAACACGCCCAACGAGAACGCGCCGGACTGCTTGCCGTCGTTCTCATATACATCGACCCAGCGCTCTGCAAACGCGCGGTCCAGCAGCTTCTGGTATTCCTCGCCCAGCGGCAGCGTTGCCTTCTTGACCAACTCTTTCGCGTCTTCAAACGCAATGGGATAATCGACATCCTCTACGATAGGGACGTAAAGGTCAAATACATCGATTTTTTCAAGCTTCAACGCGCGGCGGCGCAGTTCCAGATATTTGCGCATGGAGGGCAGACTCTCGTGCACGGCTTCGATCAAACTGTCATAGACAGAGACGGGCACGTTGCCGCCGTCCAGTGCAGCCTCGCACGCGGAGGCGTAGCCGCGCTGATTGGAGAAATAGGTGTCGAATTTGACGGAGCCGCCATAGAGCGTGGCAATGGCGTCGCCGAACTGCCGGTAGGTGCCGAACATGGCGCGGAACGCACCCTCGCGCACGGAGCGGTCGCGGCTCTCGCGGAAGACAGGGAACGTACCGGCGGTGAGGCGTACCTCCTCGCCCGCCTCATTTTTGACCATCGGCAGCTGCAGGTCAACGTTGGTCAGCATCTCAAACGCGGCCTTCGGCGTGCCTGCTGCGTCGCCCAGCAGCGCCAGCATCTGCTCCCGCGCAGCGTCGAGCGTATGCGCGCGCATACGGACGATATCGTCTACCGTGTGCCGGTAGGTCGCCAGCGCCTCGTCCTGCATCCACTCGTCCAGCTTTTCTGCCGGGATGGCAAGAATCTCGGGACTCAGGAATGCTATTGCGGCGTTGAACTTGATGATCAGGCTCTCGCCGCGGGCGGCCATTTCCTGATTTTCCGCAACAGAGCCGTCCTCTGTCTTCTTCAAAAACGCATAGGTATAAGGCAACTCAACTTTGAACATAGAGGCGTAGATGGTGTCAAGCCCCTTCTTGAACGCTTCCTTGGACGTGCCAAGCGTTCCTGGAATTGCGGCCAGCGGCGCAAGCGCGGCCTCAGCCTCCTGCATTGCGGCTTCCCACGCCGCGGTGTCCGGGTAGATCTTCGTCAGGTCCCACTGGAACCGGATATCCTGTTCGCTTCGTTTCATAGCGTATCCTCCTTCATAGATATTTCTATTATAATAACCGAAATCTTTCCTGTCAACGTCCGCTGCGGATGGGCGAACAGTTGCTTTTTTATCACGTTCAGGATAAAATAAGTAAAAGAACCTCAACTGGAGGGATACGATGAAAAACAACACCCATTCCGTGCGGCAGATTGTTTGTTCCTGTATATCCATGCTTCTGACAGCGCTGCTCACTGTACTGACGTATCTGGATCCGGAGCAAGTACCGCTTGCACCGCTTCTGGTTCGCATGCTTCTGCTGCCGGGACTTCTGCTTGTAATTGCGGGCGTGAATTTCTGCTGCCTGAAAACAGGCATCTGCAAACTTTTTACCGGGAAGCCGGATCGGCATACGACGGCAGTTCTGACTGTTCTGCTTGCTTTTGTGCTCTGTGCGCTTGGCGTGTTCCCGGACGCGGCGGCCGCCGCAGCGCTGCTGCTGACGGCCTCTGCATGGCTCGATCTCCTGGAGCATCGACTGGAGGCTGAACTTCCCGGTATGCAGGCGGAGCGGACGGCGGAGAACGTCTGGACATGGACAGGCTTTGCCGCCGCAATCTGCGCATCGGCAGTCTGGGCCGTGCTGCATGCAAGACCGGGAGCCGTTCTTGGAAGAGCGCTCTGTGTACTTGCTGCGTCGGCACTTTGTCCATTGCGTATGATCTCTCTTCTGACAAGCCGCCGCGCCATGCAGCGTATGTCCATCCCGACTGTATCCGCAAAGATAATCGAGGCTCTCGGCACCGCCGATACGGCGCTTCTCCGTCCGGAAGGACTTCTGACCGGCGAACCAACTGCCGTGGATATTCGCCCCGCAGGGATGGAGGCAGGACAGTTTCTTGCGCTTGCTGCATCGGTCATGCAGGACTGCAATGCACCGGAAGCGACGGCAATTTTGAATGCGGCACACAGCTGTGGCATTACGGTGCCGTCAACAGGACACTGCACGCAGACACCGGACGGCTTCTGCGCCGAGTTGGACGGAAAACGCTATTACGCTGGAACATCAGAACAGCTGCGCAGACGTGGGATTTTTGCACCGCGTGCCGATGACGTTTCACTTTCCGGGAAAACAGCACTTCTGTTTGGGATGGAGGGCGGTATGTATCTCGGGCTGATTGCGCTGCAAAGCCCGCTGCTTCCGGGGGCGCCGGAAGCCTGCCGCGTGCTTGCTGCGCAGCGGCTCCGTCTGGCTATTCCGGCCGGTAGTCAGTCGCTCTATATCAGACAGCTTGCTTCGCAAACCAACACGGAGGTCATAGAAGCTGCTGGGCCGGAGCAGGCGCTGATGCAGCTTGCGCAGAGGGGAAGACCGATCTGCATCCGTGCAGGCGAGCCCAGCACATATTTACAGGAGCAGATACCAATCCTGTCTGTGCAGACACTAGCTGACGCAGAAGACCCCATTTCCGTCTGCCGCCGTGCTGTCCATACACGCCGCAGCCTGCAGGGATTCAGTGCAGTATGTACGTTTTTGCTGGCAGGCGCGGCGGGTGGCCTGTTTGCACCGGCACTTGACCTTGGAGCAAAACCCGCGTTCTGTGTGCTGCTTGCCTGTTTCCTGACAGGGATGACGCTCCTTCCTGTATTGACTGGAAAGTGCAAAAATGCAGCAGCAGCGTGTATTGCAGAAAATAAATTGCCGCAGACGATATCTTCCGAGTCGAAACCGCCCGAGCAGGAAACTCCTTCCCATACGCTGACCATTCGTATGGAGGAACTTCCGGCTATGCCCGGAAAAGCTGCGCTGGAGCAGGCGCTTCTGGCCGTTCCCGGCGTACAGACCGCCGAGGCGGACTACGAATCTGGGCTGATCCTCGTCACCGGCACAGCAGAAAAAGAACTGCTCCTGCGAGCTATCTCGAAAGCGGCAGAAGCATAAACGAAACGCAAGGCCCGCAGCGGGCCTTGCGTTTCGTCTATACGATCAGATCGTCTCGACCTTGATGAGATTGGTGTTGCCCGATGTTCCGGTCGTGTTGCCGCCAGTCATGACAACGTTGTCGCCCGGCTTCAGGTGCATAGCCTTTTTTGCCGCGCGCAGTGCATTGTAGAACAAAACATCTGTCGATGTAAACGTTTCCTCACACAGGACCGGCTGCACGCCCCATGAAAGCGCCAGACGGTACCACACGCGAGCGTTTGTCGCCATGCCGATGATATCGACAGGTACACGGAAGCGCGAAACCATCCGTACAGTCGCGCCGGAAAGCGAACTGACGACGATAGCCTTTGCATGGATATCGCAGGCCATGCAGCACGTTGCGTGAGAAATCGCATCGACCATATTCTTAATCTGAAACGCCTCGCTGCGGAACAGCGGCTCATAATCGATATGTTTTTCCGTCTCCTCCACGATCTCGGCCATGGTCTGCACGGTTTTGACCGGGTACTTGCCCGCAGCCGACTCACCGGACAGCATGACGGCGCTGGTGCCGTCGTAGACTGCGTTTGCAACGTCGGAAATCTCCGCCCGCGTCGGGCGCGGATTGTGGATCATGGACTCAAGCATTTCCGTGGCCGTAATGACGCGCTTGCCGAGCAGGCGGCACTTGGTAATGAGGTACTTCTGGATTGCAGGCAGTTCCGCAAACGGAACCTCCACGCCCAGATCGCCCCGGCCGATCATGATGCCGGAGCACTCCTGACAGATTTCCTCCACGTTGTCAATGCCGGTTTGGTTCTCGATTTTTGCGATGATCTCCACGTCCTTGCCGCCGTGCTCGTCCAGAAACCGCCGCACGTCCAGCACGTCCTGCTTCCGCGAGACAAACGACGCTGCAACAAAATCAATGCCGTTCTGAATACCGAACAGCAGATCATCCTTGTCCTGTTCACTCAGATATACCTGATCGAGTACCTTGTGCGGGAACGACATACTCTTGCAGTCTGACAGTTCGCCGCCCGTCACGACGCGGCAGTGAATCTCTGTGCCCTCGATTTTCTCCACTTCAAAAATGACCAGCCCATTGTTGACCAGCACCGTGTCGCCCACGGAAAGATCATGGGCCAGCCCTGCATAGCTGACGGAAACGATCGTCTCGTCACCGTCAATCTGCCTTGTCGTAAAGGTGAACAGATCGCCGTCCTTCAACATGATCTTCTTATTTTTAAACGTGCGAATGCGGTATTCCGGCCCCTTGGTGTCGAGCATGATGGCAACCGGAAGGTCCAGTTTCTTTCGCACCTTGCGGATCATGTCGAATTTCTGCTGATGCTCTTCATGCGTTCCGTGTGAAAAGTTCAGCCGTGCAACGTTGAGGCCTGCCTTGCACATATCCGCAAAGACTTCCTCCGAACTGCTGGCCGGACCGATGGTACAGACGATCTTCGTTTTTCTCATTCCCAATTCCTCCTGTAAAACAAAACGGCAGAACCACAGTCATGGTTCTGCCAAAAGCTATACACGCTCCGATGCGAATAGGACGCTTCCCAGCGCCTATGACAGACTCCACCGCTCGCATCGTCCGCATTTTAGCACAGCACACCGCCGCTGTCAATTCGCAAGAATTACTGGTTTTGGGATTTCTCACGCTTTCTGCGCCGGTCAATTTGACGATGCAGCAAGCTCAGCGCATCGGAAAGCGAGCCGATTGCGTCCATTAACCCCGAGGAAACGGCTTCCTCGCCGTATAAAACTGTGCCGACGTCTGTTGCAATTTCGTCTGTTGCCATCATATAGCGCAGAAAATCCTCACGGGAAATATGCGAATTCTTTGTCACAAAATTCACGATCTGCTCCTGGATCTGATTGAAATACTGATACGTTTGCGGCGCACCGACCACAAGCCCCGTCATGCGCACCGGATGCACGGTCATGCTGGCTGTTGGGACAATCAGGCTTTTCTTAGCTGACACTGCCAGCGGAATGCCGATGGAGTGCCCGCCGCCCAGCACCAGAGAGACGGTCGGCTTTTTCATTCCTGCGATCAGTTCCGCGATGGCAAGCCCCGCCTCAATATCCCCGCCGACCGTGTTCAAAAGCAGCAGCAGCCCATCGATTTCCTCGCTCTCCTCCACAGCAGCAAGCAGCGGGATGACATGCTCGTATTTTGTTGTCTTGATATTTTCCGGCAGCGCCTGATGCCCCTCAATCTGTCCAATGATCGTCAGCGTGTAGATCGTCCCCCGCGCCGTCTTCGTCGTCGATGCACCAAGATCGACCAGCTCCTGCCGTGCCTGTTCTTCCTTCTTTGCTTCACCCATATTCGTATGCTCCTGTCTGTGTAAAATGTTAGATAGCTTGTGAGAAACCTGCGAATTCGCATGCAGCTGCCCGTTTGGCTGTAGGGGCCGATGCCCACATCGGCCCGCTGGGAAGTTGCGAATTCGCCGAAGATTACCGTAAAAATGGTGTATTCTTCCGGGCCGATGTAGGCATCGGCCCCTACAGATGATCTTTGAGAGATACAGATAGTTTAAACGCATTTTCGCAAAAAATGCGCACGCGTTTTGCTCCTTGCCAGAAACGTGGAAATCAGGTATAATGGCGGGGAAAGAGGTGCTTCCAAATGACAAAAACCAACGTGATGCGCCTGCTCGACGCAGCAAAGATTCCATACCGCGCAGCGGAATATGAGGTTGACGAGAACGACCTGAACGGGATGCACGCAGCAGAGGGTATCGGCATGCCGCCAGAGCAGATCTTCAAAACGCTTGTCGCAAAGGGAGAGCGCGGCGGCTTCGCCGTGTTCTGTATCCCGGTATGCTGTGAGTTGGATTTAAAGAAAGCGGCCAAGGCCGCACATGACAAAAAAATCGAACTCATCCACGTTAAAGACTTGCTCGCCACGACCGGCTATATCCGCGGCGGATGCAGCCCCATTGGCATGAAAAAGCTGTTCCCGACCTACATCGACGAGACGGCCCAACTTTATGACGAAATTGGCGTTTCCGCCGGCTGCCGCGGCTGCCAGGTACTGCTCGACCCCATGCGCCTCGCGGATTATGTAAATGCAACCCTGTGCGACCTGACCGAATGATGAAAGGAGAACGCCATGCGATCACGAACCATACTTGCGCTGTGTCTTCTTCTGCTTTTCCTGACTGCCTGCCAGAAGCAGACAACGGACGACCCGGTTGTTGCGACCTACAAGGACACACAGATCTTGCAGAGCGAAGTCGCGTATGAAAAGGAAAACCAGATCAACGTCACAGGAGACAAAACCGTCAGCGACGCGGACGCACTGGATCAGATCCTGCTGAACCTCATCATGCTCGATGAGGCGGAGCAGCGCGGCCTTTCCGTCACACAGGAAGAGGTGGACGCAGAGATGGCCGGACAGCGGAAAAACTACGAAGAATACGAGGAAGTGCGAAGCTATATCGAGGAGTGGTGCACAAAAATGGGGATCACCACCGAACAGTATTTCGATATGGTCGCGGAGCAGCTTCCCCGCAAGATGCTGCGGCAGAGACTGCGCGATACGCTCGGGCAGGAATACTGCGCGCAGCATGGACTGGAATTTACAAAGGTGAACCCGCCGGAGCAGATGACGAAATATGTCGATCAATACCTGGACAATCTGCTGGAGGCGCACCGCTCGGAGATCAAGTATTACTAAACCGAAGAGGAGGCCCGCCATGAAGCGCTATTACCGCAAAAACCGCTCATCTGTTGCGCTGTTCCTTGTGTCCAACCTTCTGGCGGCCGGTTCGTCTGTGTTCATGTCCTTTTTGCTTGGCACGTTTGCCGACAGCGCCATGGAGGGCGACCTCTCGCGCGTGTGGAAGATCGCGCTCGTGACGCTGTTTTACCTCTGTATTGAGACTTTTTTCGCTTTCCTGCTGGATTATTCGCGCGATATCATTGTGCAGCGTGTCGGCCGTGACCTCCGCGCCGACGCTGTGCGGAAAATAGAAGCGCTCAGCTATATGGAAAAAAGCGAAAAGGACGACGGCTCCTGCCTGTCCCTTGTGCAGAATGACGTGGACACCATCCAGCAGGATTACGTCGCGGCGCTGGGCGAAATTTATTTTCAGATCTGCTGTTTCCTTTTGGCGGTCGCCTCTGCTATCGCCATCCAGCCAGTCATGACCCTGATCATGATCGCCGTCAGTGTGCTGACGGCGGCGTTCCCGAAGCTGACGGAAAAGCGCCTGCAGGCGCATCAGGAGAATGAACAGCAGGCAAAGGCCCGCTATCTGACGGCAATCACACAGATCTTCTCCGGCTTCTTCCAGCTGAAAATTTTCAACGCCTTCTCAGGCATCAACCGTGCCCATGACGAGGCCAACGAAAACCTTTACCGGAAAAAGCTCCGCTCCCGCCGCATCCGCAGAATTTTATACGCGGGAGCCTACGGCTGCGGCAATCTCGTCGTGCTCGGCACATGGGTGCTCGGCCTGTTCTTCGTCACGCGCGGCGTTATCACGCTCCCGGCGCTCATTACCTTTGCAAGCCTCATGAACCTTGTCGCCGGACCGGTGCAGATCATCAGCGAGCGCTATTCCTCGACCATTGCCGCCTCGGCGGTCTGCAAGCGCGTCCTCGCATTTCTGGACGCGCCGACGGACGAGGCGGACAACTGGGGCCGCAAACCGCTGACGCAGATCGAGACAGTTACATTGAAAGATGTTTCCTGCCGCAAAGACGACCGGGAGATTTTAAAGCACATTGATCTGACGCTCTGGAAGGGCGACCGCATTGCGCTGCTCGGCGAGAGCGGGGCAGGGAAGTCAACGCTTTTGAAGGTGCTGGCCTCCATGTGCAGCGCGGAAGGGGAATATGGAATCAATGGCCGCTCGTCCCGTGATTACCGCTATGAGGATTTCCGTAAACAGGTCACGCTTTTATCGCAGAAAACCTTCGTCTACAGCGCCTCCGTCCGCGACAACCTCACCATGTTCTCCGGTACGGCGCAGCAGGACGAGGCACTGACAAAGACGCTGGAACGCGCCGGGCTTTCCAAATGGTACGCAGAGCGCGGCGCGTCCATGGATACACAAATCGGCGGTGAGGAGCACGCTCTCTCCGGCGGCGAAGAGCGCAGGCTCGACTTGGCCCGTACGCTCTGGCGGAAGGGAAGCCTCGTCATGCTGGACGAACCGGCGGCGGGCCTCGACGAAAAAACGCGCGTTGAGTTGGAAAAGCAGATCGCGCAGTTGCCCTGTGATATCCTGATTGTTGCTATGCACAATTATTCCCCAGAGTTTTTAGGCAGCTTTACCCGCGTGTTCCGCATGAAAGACGGAGAACTCACAAAATAAACGGATCGCATTGCGATTTGACTGAACAAAAAGGAGAAACAATCATGCACTTTACCTACAGAACCAAGGGCACCTGCTCACAGGAGATTTTATTTGACGTGGACGGCAAGACTGTAAAAAACATCGAGTTTATTGGCGGCTGCAACGGCAACCTGCAGGGTATTTCCAAGCTTGTTGAGGGCATGGATATTGATACCGTGATCGAACGCCTTGACGGCATTCATTGCGGCATGAAGGAAACTTCCTGTCCCGACCAGCTTGCGAACGCGCTGAAAAAGGCTAAAGAAAAGCTGGAAAAGGAAGCCTGAGAGAAGCCTAGCCTGTATCCAGAAAAGCCTCCCCTTGTCATGCCCTGCATGATAAGGGGAGGTGGCATTTTCAAAGAAAATGACGGAGGGGATGGGGCACGCGTTTCTGCATGCTCCTAAATTTGTGACGTTCGCATCCCCTCAGGCCCTGCAGGCCAGCGTCCCTACCCCCTATTGGCCCTTCGGGCCATTTCCCCCTGATAGGGGGGAATCAGCCCTTTTCAGGGGGAGCCTTAGGTGCGCCTCAGGTTGGGAGGTAGTCATTGATGGTGACCGGCGTGTTCAGGCGCGGGGCGGAGGATGCGTTCAGGAGGAACAGGCGGCAGGTGTCCTGCAGATTGAGCCTGACGGAATCCGTTTTGGTACGCAGGACGCCGATGCTCGTGACGCGGCCATCCGCGTCATAGGAGACTGCGACGGCGCAGCCTTCGTTCAGATCGTCGGTCAGGGTGATCTTTCCGGTGTCCGTGTTGACGCTCCATGACGTTTCGATCTCGTTCCCCTTGTTATCCCAACCGTATCCAAACTTACTCGTACGCAGGTTGTCCCAGCGCGTTTCGCCGTCCCACGGGACGATTTTGTAGCCCTCATAGGTATCGCCCGTCCAGCCGGACGTGCCGGGCAGGTAATAGAGCGTCCAGTCCGACGGGAACGAGCAGTTGGCATTCCCCGTCCCGACAATCTGGGGCGCATCGCCGAGGAAATACGCGCCGACAGGGATCTCATTGAGATTTCCGTAAATCGCCCCATCTCTGTCGAACGCCTTTTTCCCGATTGATTTTATACTCGCTGGAAGAACCACCGCATTTCTAGGATGGCAGCCGCTAAACGCTTCGTCCCCTATCGTTTCCAGTCCATCCGGCAGCGTAATTTTTGTCAGGTTATACGCATACATAAACGCCTGCTTTTCGATTTTCTTCAGCGTGGATGGCAAGCGGACGGACGGCATATAAGAACAGGAGAACGCGCTCTCGCCGATCTCTGTCACGCCCTCCGGGATCACAACCTTTGTTTTCAGGCCGTACATATGTGCAAACGAGTACCTTTCAATTTTGGTCAGGCCGGCAGAAAGCTTCAAGCCGGTAAAGCCCTCGCACAGATAAAACGCGGATTCCCCCACCGTTTTGACGCTGTCCGGCAGGGACAGCGTTCCGCCAAAGCCGTCGCATTTGGCAAAGGCGTTCGCGCCGATGCTCGTCACGCCGTCCGGAATCAGAAGCTCGCCGGAAAAGTCTGTGTACGCGAACGCTTCTGCGCCGATGGTTTTCAGCGTTGACGGCAGCGTCAGCGTACCGTTAAACATCCCGTCTCTATTGAATTGATGCAGAGAAGAAAATGCACCGTCTGCGATTTCCGCAACGCCTTCCGGAATCGTCAGGCTGCCGGTAAACGCACACCAGTAGAACGCCTCCTTGCCGATTGTCCGCAGGCTCCTTCCGAGCGTCAGCGTGCCGTTCAGATTTTCGCATTGATAAAACGCTCTTTCGCCGATTTCCACAACAGAATCCGGAATTGTCAGACTGCCTGTATATGTGCTTTCGCAGAACGCGGACTCGCCGATGGTGCGCAGATTCCTGCCGAGTGTCAGCGTCCCCTGTGTTTCCGGGCGCAGATATGGCCGGCTGTAGAAAGCATAGCGCCCAATCGAGGTCACGCTGTCCGGAATCACAAGATTGCCGGAAAACGAACAATCATAAAACGCACCGGCACCGATTGTTTGCAGGCTGCTTCCCAGTGTCAGCGTTCCGGTCAGGCCGGTGCATCCTGCAAACGCACTGTCTCCAACAATCTGTACACTGTCTGGGAGCGTCAGATCTCCGTTCAAGTTTCTGCAGCCGGAAAAAGCCTCCGCGCCGATGCTCCGCACGCTTTTTCCAAATTGAATCGTACTGCAGGCCGTCCACGGAAAAGCGTTCCGGCCGATCTGCGTGATCTGGTCGCCGATCACGATCGTCTGAATCGAATTACGGTAATCCATCCACGGAAATTCGTTTCCGTACTCATAATCCTCCATCGCGCCGCTGCCGGAGATGGTCAGCGTGCCGGTGCTGCTGTCAAATGACCAGTAGGCAGACGGGCCGCACTTCCCGCTCGTCCCCGCCGCCGACGCGCCGATGCACAGCGCAAGCAGCAAAAGCGCCGCAAAGAGCAGCCGTGTGATGTGTTTTTTCATTTCAAGACCCCCGTTTTTTGTTTCTTATTTTATTATATCGTGCCGGGTTTGGAAAATCAACCGCGGCAAGGCCTCCTGAAAGAGAATGTTATTCTGTTGAGGGGGGTAGGCAGGTTCCTGCTTGTTCGTAGGGGCCGATGCCTACGTCGGCCCGTTGGGAAATTGCGAATTTGCCGAAGATTACCGAAAAACTGTTGCAATCTGCCGGGCCGATGCGATGCCCGCAGGCTAGTTTCGAGGCGCAACCGCGCTTTGCGCGGCTCTTAGCGCCGAAGATGGGCATCGGCCCCTACAATGAAATTTGACAGTGTATACGGATTTGCATCGGGTGTATGCTCTTCGCGTTTGCGTGCTGCGACCTCTCAGTCAGCTTCGCTGACAGCTCCCCTTTCAGGGGAGCCTTTGGTGCGTTGTTTAACCGGAAATTGATTTGGATTTAAGGTTCTCAGCGAAATATCACGAAGATTTAACATAATTCTGGACGCGCATTTGACATTCTCTTTCTATATTTATATCAGATAAAACGAATTTAGAAAGAGGTCTGTGCGGATATGACGATTTTTAACTTTTTAACATTGCTCGGCTCGCTGAGTTTGTTCCTGTTCGGCATGAGCGTGATGGGAACGGCGCTGGAAAAGCGTGCGGGCGGGTCCTTGAAGGCCATTCTGGCGAAGCTGACAAACGGTAAATTTTCCGGACTTCTGACGGGTCTTGCCGTCACGGCAGTCATTCAGTCTTCTTCGGCTACGACAGTCATGGTTGTGGGCTTTGTCAACTCGGGGCTTCTGAGCCTCAAGCAGTCTATCCCCGTGATTATGGGCGCGAACATCGGCACGACCGTGACGGCGTGGCTGCTGTCGCTGTCCGGCATCAACGGCGACAGCCTGTTCGTGCAGCTTCTGAAACCCTCGTCGTTTACGCCAGTGCTGGCTGTGATCGGCATTATTCTGTATCTGACCGCAAAGGGCAAGAAAAAGGACACGGGCCTGATTCTGCTGGGCTTTGCGACGCTGATGTTCGGCATGGAATCGCTGTCCGGCTCTGTTTCCGGGCTGCGGAACGACCCGAACTTTACAAAATTCTTCCTGATGTTCTCGAACCCCATTCTGGGCGTTCTGGCAGGCGCGATTTTGACGGGCATTGTACAGTCCTCGTCCGCATCGGTCGGTATTCTGCAGGCGCTGTCCTCGACCGGGGCTGTCAGCTACGGCGCGGCAATCCCCATTATTATGGGTCAGAACATCGGCACCTGTGTGACGGCTATGCTGTCCTCCGTCGGCACGAACAAGAATGCGCGGCGCGCGGCCGTTGTGCACCTGAGTTTCAACATCATCGGCACAGTTGTCTGGCTGACGCTGTTTGAATCGGCGAACGCGATCTTCCGCTTTGCCTTCGTCTCCACCGCCATTGACACCTTCCATATCGCACTGATCCACTCGATCTTCAATCTGGCCTGCACGCTGATGCTGCTGCCGTGCTGCGGGCTGCTGGAAAAGCTGTCGTATAAGGTCATCCCGGAGGGACAGCACGCAGACGCGACGACGGAACTGGACGAGCGTCTATTTGCAACACCTGCTATTGCGCTCGTCAAGAGCGAGGAACTGGCCAAGCGCATGGCGGCGGACTCCGAACTTGCGCTGCACGAAAGCCTGCAGGCCGTGCTCGGCTTTACGCCGGAACTGGCCGCCTCTGTCCGGCAGCGCGAAGACGACACCGACCGCTATGAGGACACGCTGGGAACCTTCCTTGTGCATCTGGCCACACAGCCGATGAGCGAACAGGACAGCGTGGAATCGTCCAAGCTGCTGCATCTGATCGGCGATTTTGAGCGCATTGCAGACCACGCCGTCAATATTATCGAATCGGCAGAGGAGTTAAAGGAAAAGGGCGTTTCGTTCACGGACTCTGCAAAAAAAGAACTTCAGACGATGCTGAACGCCGTGAGCGAGATCGTTGATCTCACAAGCCGGGCATTTTTGCAGGACGATCTGACACTTGCGCGGCAGGTCGAGCCGCTGGAGCAGGTCATTGACAAGCTGAAGAATGAACTGCGCACAAATCACATTGCCCGGCTCCAGCGCGGCGAATGTTCGCTGGCCGCAGGCTTTGTGCTGTCCGACCTGCTGACAAATCTGGAACGTGTGGCTGACCACTGCTCGAACATCGCAGGCTGCCTGCTCGACATGAAAAACGAGCGCATCGACTTGCACAAGTACCTCGGCGACGTCAAATCCGGCAGCAACGAGTTTTTGATGCAATACAATGCGTTTGAAGAAAAATACAAACTGGCGTAAATGCACCGGATACCGCATACCAAAAGGCTCCCCCCTTCCATGCAGGGCATGGTATTCTATTGAAAATGGAGGGATTAAAACATCTATGAAAAAACTGCTTTTTATCATTCCATCGGTTTTGCTGCTGTTGGCAGCTGGTACGCTTGTTTTCTGCAAGCACCATGCCGAGCGAAGCGGTCTTGCCTGCATGGATATTGACCTGTGACACATAAGAAAAAATCATTCCGCAGCGCCGCTCCTGTGTGGGCGGCGTTTGTCATACCGATCGTCTGGCTAGCCGTGCTGATGGCAGGATGTTATACGCCCGGAATGACCATCTTTGACCTTGCCGCACAATTCTCCGAAGTGACCCAAACGCCGTTTTCTCTGCATTGGACGCCATACACGATGAAGTTTATCGGTATTCTCCTGCTGCTCTACGGCGGCGCAATCTTGTTCTATTACACTGGGCAGAAGAACACACGCCCCGGTGAAGAACACGGCTCCGCGTCGTGGGGCAGTGTCCGGGAGCTGGACAAGAAGTACCGCGACAAGGATGCAGGCAAAAACGTCATACTGACCCAACATCTGCAAATGAGTATGAACGGCAAGCTGCATCGCAGAAACCTGTTGCAGATCATCGTCGGCGGTTCCGGTTCGGGCAAGACGCGATTCCTCGCAAAACCAAACCTCATGCTTGCCAATGCGAGTTTTATCGTCACTGACCCAAAGGGCGAAATGCTCCGTGCCGTCGGAAATCTGTTTCTGGAGGAAGGTTATGTTCTGCGTGTTTTTGACCTGATCGACCCGTCGAAATCGGACTGCTATAATCCATTTCGCTACATCCGCAAAGACGCGGATGTATTCAAACTAATCGACAACTTCATTAAAAACACCACTCCGAAGGGTGCGAAAGCAAACGATCCGTTCTGGGAAAAATCGGAGACGGCGCTTGACGCTGCGCTCATGTTCTATCTGCTGCACGAAGCGCCGGTTGAAGATCAGAACATGGAAACCATTCTCTACATGATTGAAAATGGCGGTGCAAAGGAAGAAGATGACGATTATCAATCTCCGCTTGACCTGCTCTTTGAAGCCTTGGAGGAAGAACAGCC
>OLQA01001184.1_pt1 | contig 23662 bp, 18 predicted proteins | sample 1673151 | NCBI WGS metagenome assembly OLQA01 (sample SAMEA3136760, study PRJEB25190) | human gut metagenome | biome: human gut; feature: human-associated habitat; material: faeces | place: Austria | collected 2013
CAGATGTGGAAGCTATGCTTGCGCGGAAGTAGCAAAATGTCTTAATTTTAGAACTAGGCTCCTGCTTCAGATACTCGAGAACCTGCTCCCAACGCCCTCCATCCAACAGCCTCTCTCCAAGAACCAGAATTTCCAGATGTCCCATATCCAGATATTTTTCCTGTGTCCGGCTGTATATATTTTCAATCTCACGAAAGTTTTTTCCCTGAATCGACGGTGCAGCATTCCCCTGATCTTCCCCGTCTTTTTCCTGTCCTGTAGATTTTGGAAGGTCCGGAATTCCGTAAGTCAGCTGAAATTTCCCATCTGTAATATCAGCTCCAAGTGCAAGCGGATACATGCGTTTCTCCGGTTCCACACCACCACAGCCGGTTAACAGAAACAATGTACTGACACACGCTGCAGCAAGCTTCTTTTTCCACTTCTTTTTGCCTGTCATAAAAAACATAATCTGAAGCATCAGCATTCCGGGCACAAAAATATATTTCAAATATAATGGAAAACTATTCCGGATTCCCCATCTTTCAATATCCCACACAGCTCCGGCAAAAACCAGAATGGATATCCACAGCTTTCCAGTTCCCATATCTGCTTTTTCCACAATTAAATGACCATAATACAGAAAACTTCCAATAGAAAATAAAAGGCTGTATAAAAGAAATCCCATCCAGAGGACATCAAATCTTGCCAATACATTCCCTGGAAGCTCCGCACCTGCCAGAAGCGGCAAAATCGGGCAGCTTTCATATTTCAGGCGCCCCCATCCAAATACGGAAGGAAGCAGCAATTCCGTCAGAATAAGCAAAATTCCCAGGGTAAAAACGGCAAAACTTACAGTTTTCCCTGTATCTTTACTGTTTCCTACACTGTCCAATGCAAAGGGAAGCAGCCCCAATCCGGAAAATGCACATATCACATCATATCCACTTTCCATAATTTTTCTTCCTGAGAAAGAGGAATTCCATACCATTTCCTGAAAATACTCCCATTTTCCCTGTCCCACAGCCAGGACTAACATAAGCATAACCGCTGCAAGTACCACGCCTCCTGACACTTCTCCCATTCTGCCTCGTCTCTGAATCCCCTTTTGCGTGCCCATACTGCAAACCAGCAATGTGATCAGACATAGCCATTTTTTTCCTATACCTGTTCCCAGACTAACTGCAACAATTTCTCCCAGAAGATTCAAAAGAAACGCTGCTCCAAGAGTACAGTATATTAGAAAAAACAATGCTGCCAGCCGTCCCCACACCACACCGGCTGTTTTGCAGGGCCTGGCAAAAGCATAACGAAGACGGATGAGGAAAATCACATAAAACAGCACAGCTGCAAGGGCTGCTGCAGTCCCTGCCAGCCCACCAAGCCCCAGAGTTTTTCTGTTTTCGAAAAGGCATAATATTAATGGTGCAATAAACGCAATCACGATCTGCCTGTAGAGCTGCCGTTGGGAGATTTGATTATTTTCTGCAAATTTCATTTATTCCTGCTACCTATCCTTCCTGTTTTTATCGCGGATTTTTTGCAGTCTCACTCGCTCATTTTGTCTGGCATATGAAGGGCGCCTCCATCTCTTTTTAAATGGCACTCTCACAATTTTGCTTCCAGTCCCATTATCCGTACTTTGTTTGACAAAGGGCGACAGGTATGGAACTCCAAAGCTGAGAAGTCCTGCCAGATGTGATACTGTCAGATATACTCCGGTCACAATTCCAAAAATCCCCAGATATCCTCCCAAAAACAAAAAGAAATATTTAAGCATCCGAAATGCCGAGGCAAATTCTTCATTTGGGATTGCAAGAGAACCAAGTGCCGTGATCGCCACAACCATGACCACGATCGGGCTTACAAGATTCGCTTCCACAGCAGCAGATCCCACGATCAGTCCTCCCACAATTCCCATAGCATTTCCCAGCGCTCCCGGAATCCGTACACCAGCCTCCCGAATCAGTTCAAAGGATAACTCCAGCAGAACAAGCTCCGCAATGCTGGAAAATGGCACGCCTTCTCTTGCCTGGGCAAAGGACAGAAGCATATTCGTAGGAAGAATCTGCGTGTGAAACCGGATCACTGCAAGATAAAGTCCCGGCAGCAACGTAGCAGCTGCCAGTGCCACATAGCGCAGTATTCGAAGAAATGATGCCATTTCAAATCGGTTATACCAGTCCTCGCTGCTTTCCATAAAGCTGTGAAAAACCCCTGGCAAAATAAGCGCTGACGGAGAATTGTCACAGAGAAGCACTGCTTTTCCATTTAAAATTTCCTGCGCTGCACGATCCGGTCTTTCCGTAGTCTGGTACTGCGGAAAAGGGGAAAACCAGGAATCCTCCGTCAGCTGTTCCAGCATTCCGCTGTCCAGGATTCCATCAACTCGAAACTCTCCCAACCGCTCTTTCACCTGTTCCAGAAATTCCTCCTGCACCAGATCTTCCATGTATACCATCTGGACCAGTGTATGTGATCTCTCCCCAATATAAAATTCCACTACCTTTAATCTGGTATCCCGAAGCCGCTTCCGGATCAACGCGGAATTTATTTTCACAGAATCAGAGAAGCCTTCCCTGGAACCTCTCAGAACCTTCTCCATCTCCACTTCTGTTACGCCCATGCTTGGATAACCGGCACTGGAAATTTTCATGGCCTGGTCAAATCCGTCCATAAAGAAAACCGCATTTCCGGCAAGCAGCCCTGCGAACACCTGCTCCATGTCAGTCAGCTTCTTTACATCCGCAATTCCCAGACTGTTATACTCCACAAATTCCTGCATCTCCCCAGGCGAAATCTCCCAGAAATGCCCCACCATTTTTCCAATGGCAGAGTCTTCCAGCATCATATTGGAAGTCGCTACCTCAATATAGACCATCAGACAGTCAACCTTCCGCTCATCCCCCAGCCGCATCTTCCGGATCTGAATATCTCCACAATCCACCAGGCGTTCTCTTATATACCGTTCATTTGCTCGAATATCCTTTGAAATCATAACAATATTATCATTTTTATCCAACACTGTTCCTCTTTTCCATTTTCAGGCAACAAAAGAAAATCCTGCTTGCAGGATTCTCCGCCTGCGGCGGGTCGCTTCGGACGACATCTTTCATTTCGCCGCAGTGCGATCCTACCCGGTAGGGCTTTTTGTGTAATAGGGAATTCCAACGAAATTTCCTATTACACAAAAAAAAGACACTGGTTATCTCTCCCAGTATCTCCCATAAAAACAATTATATTCATTTTCTCTCAACTTTCCAGAAGGAGGAACGCGGGCAGGATGTGCCCGCTCCGCTCCCAGAAAACCACTCAGTTTACTCTTCTGCCCGAATCGCCTGAATAATTCCCATCCGCTGATTCTCCAGATGTTCAAAAGACAGCTCCTGTGCTGCTTTCACGTCCCGTTCCTTAAGCGCCCTGGTAATTTTCTCATGCTCTTTCACCAGACGGTTTCTGGACTCATCCTCTTTCAGATATTCTACACGATATCTGTAGATCTGCTCGCGAAGATTATTCAGAACCTGCATCAGTCTTTTATTATCAGCAGCTTCATAAATTACCTCATGGAAATTCACATCCGCCTCAGCCATCTTTACCAGGTCTCCTTCCGCAGTACTGGTCTGGAAAACCTCAGCCGCCTGCTCCAGTTTCCGGATATCCGCATCTGTCATATTGGCACAGGCCTTCTCAATAGCCATATTTTCCAGAGTGATCCTGACCTCCAGAACATCATTCAGATCTTTCTCTGTAATATTGGCAACCTGGGCTCCACGTCTCGGGACCATCACAACCAGCCCTTCAAGTTCCAGCTTACGCATGGCTTCCCGGATAGGAGTTCTGCTCACCCCAAGCTTCTCCGCAAGGGCAATCTCCATAAGTCTTTCACCCGGCTTCAGTTCTCCCTTCAGTATTGCCTGACGCAATGTATTAAAAACAACCTCCCTAAGTGGAAGATACTCATCCATATGCACCGTAAAATCACTTGTCATTTGTATTTCCCTCCGCTAAAAAACATCTGTGGCAAAAACAGTCTTCGCAAGTCTGCTCTCCCTGAGAACAGCTGCTGCCCGCTCCATTTTTTCCTTATCATCAAAAATGCCAAATACAGTAGGACCACTTCCGCTCATCATGGCCTTACGTGCTCCGTTGCTCTCCATCAGATCTTTGATTTCCTGGATCACAGGATATTTGCTGATAATTCCTGGTTCAAATACATTTCCCATTCTGGAAATCATTCCATCAAGATCACCATTTCTGACAGCTGTCACCATACCGTCGATATCCGGATGAACCACAGCAGGATCGTCCAGTTTCAGGTTCTCATAAGCAGTCTTGGTTGAAACATTTACCCCTGGTTTTCCCACCAGAACATAGCAGTGAGGTACTCTGGGAAGTCTGGTCAGCTTCTCCCCGATTCCCTCTGCAAGAGCAGTTCCGCGCATCACACAATACGGAACATCAGCTCCAACCTTCACAGCACGCTTCATCAGCTCCTCCTCAGAAAGTCCCAGTCCAAACAGGCGGTTCACGCCAACAAAAGCGGCTGCCGCATCAGAGCTTCCACCAGCCATGCCAGCTGCTACCGGGATAAACTTCTCCAGGTTCATGGTAAGCCCCTCTTTTATATCAAACTCATCCATTAACATTTTCGCCGCTTTATATACAAGATTCCGCTCGTCAGTAGGAACGTAAGGAATGTTCGTGGTAAGGACAATTCCCGGCTCCTTTTTTTTCTCAATTTCAAGCACGTCATACATCTGTATGGTCTGCATAATCATACGGACTTCGTGATATCCGTCATCACGTTTTCCAACCACGTCAAGTCCCAGATTTATCTTTGCAAGTGCACGTAAACGCATAATTTCCTCCGCTTGTAGCTGCCGCTCACATAAAACCTCTGGCAGGCTCTAAGAGCAGCAGTTTCTTTGTACTTTGTATACAATTTTATCAATGCTTTTATTGTAAAATATTTTTGTATTTTTTTCAATACATTTATGCGAGGAAATTTCTCATTCTATATATATCGTTACTGTCCACACCGTGACCGGAGCATGTTTGAAAAGGTTTTCTCCAAATATATGCAGTAAACAGAAAGCAGCCTTACCCTTCCACCTTCTTCACCAACAGCAGCGGCATTCCAGGCACAACTCTGTCCTCTTCCAGTTCATTCAGCTCACAGATTTCCTCCACTGTAGTATAAAATCTTTTCGCAATATCCCACATAGAATCCCCATTTTTCACCACATACACCGTGATTCCCGGCATTGCCTGGATTTTCTCCATATCAAGGGGACGCTCCTCCACTTTGCTTATGATCATCCGGTTTTCACACTGAAGCACCAGCACATTGAGACTGATCACAGCCTTCACCTCAATCTCATTGCTGTCGATCATAGACGTTGACAGCTGTTCCAGATCTGCCTGTAGAAAAAAGATACTGTCCTCATTGATCCCGTTTGCCTCAATTATATGGGAAAAAGGGATCATCCCATCAACGGAATAGAATGGCATTTCATCATTTCCTGTAATATACAGGATTTTCATAAATACAATTCCATCGGCCTGGATTCCATTTTCTACAATTTTCGTTTTCTCAACCTTTACACGTCCCTGGCTGTGACAGATCTGCAGGATTTTCCCCTGGCTTTCCTTCAGTTCAATACGGTCAGATACGCGGCATTTGGAGTCATTCCGTACCAGGAGGCTTTCCAGACACATCTCTTTTCCCTGAGGAATGCATTCTTTCAAAGGTGAGTACACATCCAGAATCAGGTCATGCTCTTCTTCGCGGTAAAGCTTCATGTCCAGTTCCAGCACCGTGTCTACACTCATTACCCGTTCTTCCCCATCTGAATCCGGTTTTACTTCAATGCTCTGATGCATAACGGAAAAACCAATATTTGGAATCATCTCTCCCATACAACCAGTACACTCCACTTCCGTATTAAACGGCAGCACATACTCTGCCCACTGAAGCGGATTTTCCTCATCTTCTCCCGAATAAAGGACAAAAACTGATAGTTCTCCTCTTGCTCTCACCACATTATCCTCTGGACGCAGATCCATTCCACGGACATCGATGGTATACCACAAGAGCTGTTCAATGTTCGGTTTATTGGACACCAAAGTCACTTCATCCTTAATCCGCATAGTGTCCTTTTTATGTACCATAAGACTCATTAAACGGACTTTCTTCCTTTTTACGGAAATTCCCTCCTCACTGATTTCTACCGGAAGCTGAATTCCTGCCATTTCATCTACCACTGCATAAAAGGTGACAATTGCTTTTATGTTTAGTTTTCGGGAATGAATCATGTGCACGCTGAGATCCTCAATCTCCCACTTCAGGCACATTTTATCCCCACTTGCAATCCCTTCCAGGTTCAATGTCTCATCAAAAGACAGTTTTGCCCCCAGACTGCTCACCTTCTGGTTTTCTTCCCCCACATAGAGAATATCCACATTCAAGTTTCCGCTGATAAATGCCTTGCCCTCGCTGAGACGCACTTCATCCATGGAAATGTCACCCTTGCTCTGGATCAGTCGTCCCACATCCGGCTTTGCATCTGGTACATTATAATCTGTATCAAAAGTTACCTGGCTGGCTGCACGGCTTTTTATCTGAAGCATCTGCACACTTTCTTTTCTTAATTCCACGATTTTCCACTCCTTTTTGGCAATCTACTATGTCAAATCTCAATAAATGTAACGGTTCAGCACCTTCACGGTAACCGCTTTGCGATGCACGGAAAGCAAACTTACATTGTATTAGAGCATGTTTGAAAAATGCTGCGCCCATCTTGCAGAAAGCCTTTTTCAAACACAATCTAGTTTTCACTCAAATATGACTGACTCCTTTCGATACTCCGTTTTCACTACAATATAAGGATAAGACGGAGGACTAAGTACCATCTTCTCATCGGATGGACCGATCAGCTGCGTCCGAAAAAATACTGCCTGGGAGGTGACGCCCAGTTCTTCCACGGAAATGCTGTAGCCACCACTCATCTGCTGCCCGTATCCTTTTATAAGAAACAGCTCCTTTTCACTTTGGTAGGTCAGCTGAAATTCATTCGCCTTTTTCTCCTGTATCAAAGCAGCCAGTTCCGCCGGCAAATCTTCATTTTTCACAATGGAATATTCCAAAGGTTTCCGCGGCTCCTCCTCAATGCGGATAAAATTGCATCCACTGACCAAAAGCAGTGACCACAAAATTACTCCCAGAAGAACTGCTTTTGTTTTTTTCATTCTGCCACCTCAGATGTCGCGTTGCTGTTCATCTGATGCTCAGTTTTTAAACACAGCAAACAGCAATCTCCATTTATTTTATTGTATGAGGGATAAAAAAGATTTATTGCAAGAATTTTTAAAATTTCATATAATAGACATAGATTATGTGTTGCTGTTCATGGTCTGAGCAGCAACGATTATGAAGCAGAAAGGAAAATCATATGATTCGTTTTATTTTATGCGTGATCGTAGTGGTTGGATTCCTAATTCTTTCCATTCCCATCCTTCTGGTAGAGTGGATCATTGGAAAATTCAATCCTATGGCGAAAGAAATCAGTTCTCTTCGGATTGTCCAGGCTGTTTTTCGGTTCATCCTGTGGGTGGCAGGTGTGAAGCTGACGGTTATCGGAGAAGAAAATGTGCCAACTGATGTGCCGGTTCTCTACATCGGAAATCATCGAAGCTTCTTCGATGTGCCGCTTACTTATCCCCGATGTCCAATCCGTACCGGCTACATAGCCAAGAAAGAAATGGAAAAGGTTCCTCTTCTTTCTACCTGGATGAAACGTCTTCACTGCCTGTTTCTTGACCGTAATGACCTGAAGCAGGGACTGAAAACCATTCTCACTGCTATTGAGAAAGTGAAATCTGGCATTTCCATCTGCATTTTTCCAGAGGGTACACGAAACAAAAATGAAGATGAACTGGACATGCTTCCATTCCATGAGGGAAGCTTCAAAATTGCCGCAAAGGCAAACTGTCCGATCATCCCGATGGCGATCAGCGGCTCCGCTGATATCTGGGAAAACCATTTTCCAAGAGTTAAGAAAACCCACGTTATCCTGGAGTATGGCACCCCCATCTACATAGACCAGCTGGAAAAAGAAGACAAAAAACACCTGGGTGCTTATACACAGAATATCATTCATGAAATGCTGGTAAAAAATAAAGCGCAGTTATAATGCGTCAGCTTCCAACTGGCAGGACAGACCTTTACATAAAGAATTTAAGGCTGTCCTGCTTTTTTCATTTTCAACGGGTTTAAAAGCATGAATTTCTAATATTTCAGTTTTTTCTTCTCCTTACTTCCTTCGGCGATTCCCCATAAGCTTCCTTAAATTTTCGCAAAAAACCTTTGTAATTGGTAATCCCGTTTTTATCCAGAAGAAATGTTATATTTTTATCTGTCTCCAGAAGATCTGTGTGGAAATGCTCCATGCGGATCTGATTTACATAAGCCAGGAAGGTCTGTCCTGTATATTTGCGAAAAAGACGACAGAAATGCTCTGGTGTAATGGACAAAAGCCCAGCAGCATCGGCAAGGGAAATTCTTTCCCCATAATGTTCCCGGACAAATTCCATGCACAGCTTCATCCGTTCCAAGTCTCGCAGAGTGCCGTGAGCTGTTTCTGTATCTTCCTCACTCCTGATTCCTTCTGTATAAAGAAAATAAAGTAAACGGTAAACAGCAGAAAGCACCAGAAGATGATAGCCTTCTTTTTTTTCTTCATAAAAGCCTGCAATTTTCCGAAATACGTCTCTCAACTGATCATACAGATCATCAGCCCGATTTGTAGACTTTCGATTCTCCCTCATCTCAACAAGTCCCTTTCCCTGCACATTCTCCAGTTGTTCTCCCTGAACACATGCGTCAGCTGATTTCGACCTTATAAACTCCTGAAATTTCAGTCCCTCCCACTTTGCAGAAATTCTTTCCAGATGAACCGGCGGGATCTGTAAAAGATAATACCTGGCATCCTCATGCGTATGGGTATAATGGATATCATTGGAATTTACCAGAAAAATATCCCCTTTTTTCAACTCATAACTCACATCATTAATAGATGCTGTAATCTCGCCGCCAAGCACATAAATAATTTCCAAATGCTCATGCCAGTGTGCTGGTAACAGTTCATCCCAGGTATTTACATATGTAAAATGAATTTGTCCCAAATGATCATCCAGCACGTTTTCATATTCCGCTCTCATAGTATGCCTCACCTTCTTTTTTCACTCAAATTTCCCGACTTCCATCCTCATCCAAAATACACAACACTTATATCACAGGTTTAAAATCAAAATACACCATCTATTCTTTATGATAATATATAATATTTCATCTGTAATATCAAGAAAGACCTATAAAAGAAGCAATAAACCATCTAGTACACCACCGCTTTTTCCAGTACAATAGCAACATCAAGACAACTACACGAAAAAAAATTTCTAATTATAAATTTATCTACAGGAGGACATCCCACAATGAACAAATGGACCAGAGTTAAATTCCAGCCAAACCTTCCCCTTAGGGAAAGCGGCCGTGTTACCGCAAGCAAAGAACATATCCTTCTTTCCAAAGAAGCCGCCAAAGAAGGTATGGTTCTTCTAAAAAATGAGAAAAACCTGCTTCCTCTTACTGAGGGCACACGCATCGCCCTTTTTGGCAAGGGCAGCTTCGACTATGTAAAAGGCGGCGGCGGAAGCGGTGATGTTATGGTTTCTTATGTACACAACCTTTACGATGGGCTGAAAATGCAGGAAAACGCCGTTCAGATCTACGAACCGTTATCCGATTTTTACCGCACCGATATCCGACATCAGTATGAAAAAGGTGCCGCACCAGGAATGACGGTAGAGCCAGAGCTTTCCCAGGAGCTTGCTGACGGCGCAAAAGCATTTGCTGACGTTGCAGTTGTTGTGATCAGCCGTTTCTCCGGCGAGGGCTGGGACCGTTCCAGCATTGAATGCAACAACGAATTTAATCCATGGGATACAGAAACCACCATGCCGAAAATTTCCGGCGAAGTTTTCCCAGATGGCGACTTCTATCTCACTACCAGGGAGAAAGCAATGCTTTCCATGGTAAAAGAGCGCTTTGATGATATCGTAGTCGTTCTCAATATCGGCGGAATCATGGACCTTTCCTGGGTAAAAAATGATGACCGGATTTCCTCCGCTCTTCTTGGATGGCAGGGTGGCATGGAAGGCGGGCTTGCCATGGCGGAGCTTCTCACCGGCAAAGGGAATCCATCCGGTAAGCTGGCTGACACTTTTGCTGCAGACGTAAATGATTATCCATCCACTGCTAACTTCCATGAGTCTTTTGATTATGTAAACTATACAGAAGATATTTATGTAGGCTACCGTTATTTTGAAACCCTTCCAGGAGCACAGGAAAAAGTAATCTATCCATTTGGATACGGACTTTCCTACACCACCTTTTGCCTGAACACCACCGCTATGTGGGAAACAGAGGATCAGATTTTCGCTGAAGTTCAGGTGACCAACACCGGTAACCTGGCTGGAAAAGAAGTTGTCCAGATTTATTTCGAAGCTCCACAGGGACTTCTGAAGAAACCAGCCCGCCAGCTTGCTGCTTTTGCAAAAACCCGTCTTCTTCAGCCAGGTGAGACACAGCAGATCCGCCTTTCCTTTGCAAAGGCTGACATGGCTTCCTACGATGACCTTGGAAAAATCAAGAAATCCGCATATATTCTGGAAAAAGGTACTTATAAGTTCTATATTGGAACTTCTGTGCGCGACACTAAGGAGAGCCTCCTGACAATGGAACTGTATGAAAATATGATCACAAAGCAGCTGACAGCTCATCTTGTTCCAACCAGCCTGAAAGAGCGTATGCTCTCTGACGGCAGTTTTGAGGAGCTTCCACAGTCTGCATGCAATGACATGAACGAATGCGTATTTGAGAAAATGGAGCCGGGCACTGAGGAAGGTATTACCCCTGCAGTCCGCTGCTGTACACGTGGCACACTTTTCGACAACTTTGGCAGAAAACAGTTTATTGATGTAGCAGAAGGCAGGCTTTCCCTGGATGATTTTATGGAACAGTTAAGCGATGACGATCTGATTCATCTTCTTGGAGGACAGCCAAACGTAGGTGTTTCCAATACCTTCGGCTTTGGAAATCTTCCGGATTATGGTGTTCCATCCATTATGACAGCAGACGGTCCTGCCGGTCTTCGTATCAGCGGGGAATGCAGCATGAACACAACAGCATGGCCTTGTGCAACCCTTCTTGCCTGCACCTGGAATCCGGCTCTTGTTCAGCAGGTTGGACAGGCTGGCGCCGAAGAAGTGAAGGAGAACAATCTTGCTGTATGGCTTACCCCTGCAGTAAATATCCACAGAAATCCGCTTTGTGGAAGAAACTTCGAGTACTATTCCGAGGATCCGCTGATTGCCGGAAAAATGGGCGCAGCTATGGTAAAAGGTATCCAGTCCCAGCACATTGCAGCTTCTGTAAAGCATTTCGCAGCAAATAACAAAGAGACCAACAGAAAGCACAGCGATTCCCGTGTTTCCGAGCGTGCACTTCGCGAGATCTATCTGAAAGGTTTCGAGATCATTGTAAAAGAAGCACAGCCATGGACGATCATGTCCTCCTACAATGCAATCAATGGTCACCGCGCTTCTGAGAACCGTGAGCTTCTGGAAGATGTTCTCCGCGGCGAGTGGGGCTTCAAGGGAATGGTCACCACTGACTGGTGGACAAGAGCAGAGCATTACAAAGAAATCAAGGCCGGAAATGACGTAAAAATGGGAACTGGTTTCCCAGAACGTGTGAAAAAGGCCATGGAAATGGGACAGCTTGGCCGCCCGGAATTAGAGCACTGTGCAAGACGGGTGCTGGAACTGATTCTGAAGATTGACTGAAATTGAATTTTAGTTATAAAGAAACCCATGGCAATTTTATTTCTGTTGCCATGGGCTTCTTATTTAGGCTCTGGAGCGTGTTTGAAAATACAATCCGAATTATTAGTATTATGTTTTATACATTTTATTTTCTCTCTGACGGATACCTATGCAGCCAGGGCACCGACGAGGTAATCTTATGGAAATTTTCTCTTACAATTTCCTTCTTTTTCCCATTTTCCCCAAGAATCAACAGGCGATCTGCCATAGCCAGGGAATCCGATAAATTCAAAGATAAGATCACCACCGAAATCCCCTTATCCAGGAACTTTTCCAACATACTCCAGATAAACATCCTGTGAGCAAGATCAGCGCCGCAGAAAGGCTGAATACAAAACAGAATCTCCGGTTTCTGCAAAAATACTCTTGTATACACCAGCTGATACTTCTGCTTTTCACTCAGTTCCTCCACCGGCATTTCAAAAACATCTGTCCCTAATATGGGACTGTATTCATTCCGAATACTTTTCTGAAGACGTTTGTTGTGCCAGATTGAAGGAACTTTTTCTGCCAGACAAATACAGAGATTATTCATATAATCCAGTTTCGGAAAAATCATGGTTTTTGTAGTACGTTCCTGGATTACTGCAATCCTGCCATTTCCCGGAATCTCTGTCTGCTTCCCATTCAACAGGATTTCTCCACTTTCCGGTAAAATATCTCCGGTCAGAATCTTCCGTAGCTCCTCCATTCCCCTGGCATCCATAATCTGTACGGCCAGGCATTCTCCTTTATGCACATCAAAGGAAAAATTGCAGGCTGCATCCTCTCCGTAGCCCTTCCATTGAAAAACAACCGGTGCAGCCTGCTGCCCTTCCCTTTTTTCCGTATGATAACGGACCATGTCGTTATATTCCGTCATGTAAGTTACGGGCGGATCATTGAACAGCTCCTCTCTTTCCAGAATCTTCTGGATTCTTCCATTGGTAAACAGCGCACATCTGTCACAGATACTGGAAATCTCTTCCAGATGAGAACAGATATAAAGAAAAGAAAACCCTTTTTTCACATAACGACGGATAATTCCATGGAGCTTTTTCAACTCATCATCACTGACAAGGGCTCCAACTTCGTCCAGCACGATCAGATGATATCCCATAATCACAGCCCGGAGCAATTCTACAATGATCCGTTCAAAAGTAGAAAGCTTCTCCACATCTTTATTAAGGGGAATGTCCATTCCGATATCTTCTAAAAAAGGTTCCATCTGCCGGTTCAGGATCTTTGTGCGGATCACCCACTGGCGAAAGCCCGGACGCAGGACAAAAATATTATCTGCAATGTTCAGATTTCCTGCCAGAGAACTTTTCTCCTGGATAATGCTGATCCTGTTTGCTGCCTTGTAATTCTCTTTCCAGGTGTTTACCTTTTCCCCTCCATAATAAATATAACCGTCATAGAGGGGAAGATTCCGTTCCAGAAGCTTCAGAAGAGCTGTTTTTCCATGACTGTTAACAGGCATAAATCCCATAATCTCTCCCTGAAAAATCTGAAGATTGAAGTCCTCCAGCTTCACAACCTCATCCTCTTTATACGTCACACGCTCCATTCTGAGAACTTCGTTTCTCATACCAACACGCTCCTGTTTTTCACCTGTCTGTCGTCAGTAAGTATAGGGATGGTGATCTCCACATCTGTTCCTTCTCCTGGTACAGAATAAACATGCATGCCATATTCATCCCCAAAGATCAAATGGATTCTGTTATTCACATTCACCAGAGCAATTCCGCCCTGTTTTTCTTCATTGTCGTGAATGGCCTTGGTTGACTTGCCCAGCTTCTGGTTCAGCTTTGCTAAAGTCATCTCGTCCATTCCCACCCCATCGTCTGAAATACGGATGAGCAGGCGATCCTTTGTACACTGAAAACGGATATAAAGATTTCCACCGCCAACCTTCAGCTCCACGCCATGGATAATGCTGTTTTCCAGAATCGGCTGCAACGTCAGTTTGGGGATTCTGCAGTTCATGATCTTTTCATACTCTGCAATATCATAATCAATATGAAGCTGCAGCCGGTCCCCGAAACGATATTTCTGAATTCCAAAATAAGTCTCACAGTTATCCAGTTCTTCCTCCACAGAAACCAGATTCTCCACCTTGGTAATGGTGTAACGGAAAAATCTTGCCAGGGCTTCTGTCATATCTGCAACGCTGTCCAGACCTGCAATAATAGCTTCTCCACGGATGCTTTCCAGTGTATTGTAAAGAAAGTGGGGATTGATCTGATTCTGCAAAGCCAGGTACTGAGCCTGTCTTTTGTTCAGATCCATATACTGGGGAGAACGCACAATGCGGTCTACCATTTTCATCTGCTTCTGGATGCTTGGAGTCAGGTTCAAGAGTTCCATATCTTCTTTTTCGGAAAAAATATAACCATCCAGAAAACGATCCGTCATTTTTTCACAGCGCATGTAAGGGCGGTGAATCCACAGCCAGAATACAATCGGAAACAAAATTGCAAATATTGTTATAATTATGGCCATCCACCAGGGTGTTTCGCCTTTATATGCCAATAACAGCTGAATTACCGCCAGAATAATAAAACTCCCGAAGACTACCGTTCCCAGGACAAGAGCCCGGTTGGATATGTATTTCAGTTTTTCTTTAAATTTCATTTTTGATTTATCCATACAATTTTCTATATGTAGAGGGTTTCACCCCTGCCGCTTTCTCAAAGGTATGTGTGAAATGTTTCGGATCGTTATATCCTACCCTCCTGCAGATTTCTGTTACTGGAAGATTGGATTCCCGAAGGAGTAGCTTGGCCTGTTCCATTCTCACGTTGATCAGATATTTTGCAAAACCTTCTCCTTCTGTCTTCTTGAATAAGGCACTGAAATAAGCAGTGCTAAGTCCCACTATCTCGCTGACTTCCTCTAAAGTCAGCGGATCACTGAAATGGTTCTGGATATATTCCTTTGCCTTGCGAACCGGGCGGATAGTATCAGTTTCATAGCGTTCAGCCTGCTCCTGGATATATTTTTTCTGGAAATCCCCAAGACAGGAAAAAATTTCCTCTATTTTTCCACATTTATCACACTGTTTACGGAATTCCTCCACAGTAGCAGTACGCTCTGGAATCCGAATACTTGCCGCAAAAATATCAGCTGCTGCATACACCAGTTCAAAAATCTCGCTGCCACGAATTTCTTTCGCCTTATTTACCGTATCCTGCAAATCCTCTACTGCTTCTGCTGCATTCTGAATGCTGGAAATTTCTACGGCATGAGTAATCTCACGAAGATACTTTTTCAGCAACTCGCTCTCCTGGATTTCTGAAGCTTTTCCCAGACAGTCAAGAACCCGTCCGTCCCCTTTTACCAGCCTTTCCTGGATCAGTTTTCGGGCTTCCTGCATAGAGTCAGCCAAATGCTCTGCCTCTTTGTATGCAGCTCCAACTGCCATGGAAAAGCTTACATGCTGAAACATATTTTTCTGGATTTCCATCTGGGTAAGGCTGCTCTTCATGCTCCGGCGGATGGATTCCTTCTCACTTTCCGGATAGTTAAGAATACCGTAGCAATAGTCATCACGAATCAGAAGAACTAATTCGCGGCTGTCTTTTTTCAGATTTCGTTCCAGGACCTCACGTACTTTTTCCATAAGGATTTCACTGGAAGTGGAGCTGATCTCTCGTGCGCCAGCCAGACCTGTTGTTCCATCCATTCTGCCGCCAGAAATGATCTTTCTTCCATAATCCACTTTTACACAAAACGCCTGGTACACTCCCTGTCTTGCTTTCAGATGATAAATACTCGTCAATGTGTCCTGTGAAACCGGCATATCCGGCTGATCCAGCAGCCGGTCGATCAGATTTGCCCGTAAATGGTCATCATCCCTTTTCGCCTTATTTACAAGCTCCTGATGATTCAGTTCCGACTCCTTGCGCTCCCCGATCTTTTTCTGCAATTTCTGCAGGGTAGCAGTCAGTTCCCCCTTGTTTACCGGCTTCAGAAGATAATGTCCCACACCGTAACTGATAGCCTGCTGTGCATACTCGAAATGGGCGTAACCGCTGATTATGATTACTTCCAGAGCGGAATCCAGCTCCTTCACCCTTTTTACCAGCTCCAGGCCACTGCAGCCTGGCATGCGGATATCTGTGATCAGAATATCCGGCTGTGTCTGCCGTACCATTTCGCAGGCTTCCTCTCCGTTGTGGGCGATTCCCACCACCTTCATTCCCATAGAATCCCAGTCGATCAGTGCCTGGATCAGCTGGCAGATCCGCACCTCATCATCTGCAATTACTACCTTTAAAATCTCCATGTTCTCCGTCCCCATTACATGATTACTGTGAAGAAATTTCCCCATTTTTTTAGAAACTCTCTCCACTTTTTCTTACTTCTAATAATAATCCATTTCAGCATTTTAAGCAAGAAAACCGCCGGAAAAACCGACGGTTTCTTGCTCCTTATAATTACTGCCCCAGCCGTCATCATATCCATGACGTTCCATGAACAATATTCCTTTTATTTCAGATTATTTATCAGAATCCTTTGTGATCACAGATACACCTGTATCTGTAACTTCTCCGCCGAGTTCCTCGCCGTTGATTGCTTTTACAGCTGCTTTTACGCCTTCAGATCCCATAACATCTGGGTTCTGAGCCATTGTGCAAAGAAGATATCCGTCGTCGATCAGGTTCAGAATCGCGTCAGATTTATCAAAACCAACACCGATGATGTCAGCGTTTCCAGCTGCTTTGATGGCATTTCCGGCACCAGTTGTGGAGCCTTCATTACATCCGAAGATACCAACAACACCCTGTGTAATGTAGTTCTCTGCGATACTCTGGGATTTTGCAGCATCACCTTCGCCGTACTGGGTTTCCATGATCTCGAAGTCTGTGCCGTCAAATGCTGCGCGGAAGCCTTCCTCACGGTTTACGCAGGAATCAGTAGCTGCGTTTACATTAATGATACCGATTTTACCAGATGTAATACCAGCATCCTCAAGCGCCTTCTTCATCTCTTCTCCTGCTGTTGTTCCAGCTGCCTCATTGTCTGTGGAGAAAGTAGCTTCTGCCTCTACATTTGCAGGGGAATCAACATATACGATCTTAATTCCCTGATCTTTTGCTTCCTGAAGTGCGGAAGAAATAGCGTCTGGTCCGTTTGCAGCAACCATGATTGCATCATAACCGCCTGCTACTGCATTGTTTACACACTCGATCTGCTGAGCGTCATCTTTTGTATTCGGGGACATGAAGTCAACTGTTACACCAAGCTCTTTTGCTTCTTCCTGAGCGCCTTCGTTCAGGGTGATCCAGTGCTGGTCGATAGAGTCCATTGTGATCAGCGCAATTTTCTCATCGCCTGTAGCCTTAACATCATCTGATGCATAAACAGTAGCTGCTCCAAGGGAAGCGATCATAGATACTGCACATACCATAGCTAAAAGTTTTCTTTTCATTGTAAAAATCCTCCTAAAAATTATTTTTTATAACTACCCGCCTTCTCCATTTGCGGTTTAGTTTCATGAAATTATTTTACATCTCCCATATTCAGTTGTCGATTTCATTTTCCTGTGAAAAATACTGTTTTCTTGCGGTTATTTTTTTCTGTGTTTGCCAAACTGTCCGTTTCTTACAACTACATCCAGCAATACGGCTGCAACTACGATCACGCCGATTACAACTCGCTGGATACCAACTTGTGCACCGATCATGTTCAGACCATTTTCCAGAGTCTGCCAGACAGCTGCACCTGCGAAGGTTCCAAGAAGGATTCCAGTTCCTCCAAGTGGGGAAACGCCACCGATTACGCCGGCTGCTACGCCATACATCTCGTACATGTTTCCAGCTTCCATATTTCCCATACCAGCCTGTGCGCAAAGGATAAGACCAACTACACAGGAGCATACGGAGCTTACCAGATAAGTCTTTACTGTGGTGGAAACTACGTTTACACCAGAAAGCTTTGCCGCGTCCACGTTAGAACCGATTGCGTAAATATGACGGCCTGTACGTGTCTTGGATAAGATAAAGAAAAATATAACAAAAATAACAAGTGCGATCCAGAATGTGTTATAAATGCCAAGCGTTTTACCGTAATAAAAACAATTTTGGAATGCATCAGCCGTTTCTTTTCCAACACCTGTTGCAATGGCATCTGTATTTCTGTTTCCGTTTACCATGTAGGCAATTCCTCGTGCTACGAACATGGTTCCCAGAGTTGCAATAAATGGAGGGAGTTTAAATTTTCCAACCAGATATCCATTTACCACACCAACTACCAGACAGGCAATAAGTGCGATCACAATTGCAAGGAATGGTACCATTCCTGTTGTCATTAAGGTAGCTGCGATCATGGCGCTCATTCCGACCATGGATCCGATTGACAGGTCAATGTTTCCAGTGATCAGTACGTAACTTTGTGCAATACCGATCAACAGGTACTTGGACATGGAACGCAGCAGGTTCAACATATTCTGTCCTGAAAAAACCGCCGGGTTAATGATACCAAATGCGATATAAATAATGATCAGCCCCACGAATGCGGTAAGTGCTGCCCCCATTCCCCTGATTCCCAATAATTTCTTTAAAGGGCGTTGCTGTTTACTATTCATTTTTACTTCCTCCCTCAGTTTCCTTAATACTCTTGTTTTCAAAGGATGTTGCCATTGTAAGGATCTCGTCCTGGGTGGCTTCCCTTGCTGAAACCTCACCGGTGATACGTCCGTCACACATTACGATGATACGGTCTGCAATTCCCATGACCTCCGGCATTTCAGAGGATACAAACATAACTGCAATTCCCTGTTTTTTCAGCTCATTCATCAGATTGTAAATTTCTACCTTTGCGCCAACATCAATTCCTCTTGTGGGCTCATCAAAGATAACAACCCTTGAATCTCTTGCGAGCCATTTTCCAACAACTACTTTCTGCTGGTTTCCACCAGAAAGATTGCCGGAATCAATTTCCACATTCGGTGTTTTAATCTGGAGATCCTTCACTGCTTTTTCGCAAAGAGCATCTTCTTTTCCTGAGTTTATCACACCCATCTTATTGCATACAAGGTCAAGATTTGGCAGTGCCAGGTTCTGACGGATGCTCAGTTTCGTACAGAGACCGTCTTTTTTACGATCCTCAGGAGCAAGCACAACACCGTTTCGAATGGCATCCATTGGACAGTTGACTTCGATTTTTTTACCATCCACATAAAACTCTCCGCTGTCTTTCGGATCAACACCGAAGATGGCTCTTGTAGTCTCCGTTCTTCCGGCTCCCATCAGTCCCGCAAATCCTACGATCTCGCCTTCATATAAAGAGAAGTTGATATCTCGGACCATTTTTCCGGCATTGAGATTTTTCACTTCAAAAATCTTCTTGCCTTTCCTGCATTCCACTCTCGGGAATTTTTCTTTGATTTCACGGCCTACCATATTTTTGATAATGTAGTCCATGTCCATGTCTTTGAAATTACCGTCTGTTATGTATTGTCCATCTCGCATGATGGTAACTCTGTCCACGATATGGGACAGTTCTTCCAGTCTGTGTGAAATGTATACGATTCCTCTTCCTTCGTCCCTCAGCTTTCGGATGATACGGAAAAGATCATCAATTTCTTTTGCTGTCAGAGAGGATGTAGGCTCGTCCATGATCAGGATCCTTGCATCGATGGAAAGTGCTTTTGCAATTTCAACCATCTGCTGTTTGGATACTGGCAGATCTCCTACGATCTGATCCGGACTGATGTCGATTCGAAGATCGTCCAGAACCCTCTTGGCTTCTTTCCGCATCTTCGCATTATTTAAGGATAAACCACCTTTTACTTCTCTTCCAAGGAACATGTTCTCCGTTACTGTTAAGTGCCTGCACATGTTCAATTCCTGATGGATAATGGCTACTCCTGCTTCCTGGGCCTGCTTTGGTGTTAGGTCGTCATAGGATTTTCCGAAGATTTCCATCGTTCCTTCGTCTCTGGTCCCCGCTATCACGCGTATACACGCCGCTGAGGATTTTCATCAGGGTCGATTTTCCGGCTCCATTTTCTCCCAGCAGCGCCATGACTTCTCCAGAACGCAGCTCAAATTTTACATGATCCAGAGCCTTAACACCCGGGAAACTTTTGCTGATATTGTTCATGGAGACAATGACCTCATTCATTCCATTCCCTCCTTATTTATTTGTTTTTGTTTTCCTTTGTTGATATTATCTTAACTCATACGATGGGGTTGGGATAGAGGGGGAGAGTTTGGGTTTATAGGGGTTTTTTTATTGTATGAAGGGTATGTGTGTAAAAAACAGGACCCTGTTTTCATGCAGGATCCTGTTTTTTGTGAATATGAATATGTGTAATACCTCCGATTATTTTCGGATGGAATCAACCAGTTTTCGTGCTTCTGCTGTCAGTTCTCTGATCTTGTCAAATTCTCCGTTATTTACAAGCTCTCCTTTTACCATCCAGCTTCCGCCGCAGCATATAATTTTGTCAAAGGAAAGATAGTCTTCCAGATTTTTTGCATTGATACCGCCAGTGGGCATAAACTTAATTCCCACATAAGGTGCAGCCATAGCCTTGATCATGGAAACTCCGCCTGCTGGTTCTGCCGGGAAGAATTTTACCACCTTAAGGCCTCTTTTTACTGCCTGTGCAACCTCAGACGGTGTGATGCAGCCTGGGAAAACAGGAATTTCTTTTTCCAGACAGTAATCTACAATCTCCGGATCAAATCCAGGGCTTACAATAAACTTCGCACCAGCTGCTACAGCTGCATCCACCTGCTCTCTGGTAAGAACAGTTCCTGCTCCTACAAGCATCTCCGGAAATTGTTCTGTCATCAGACGGATTGATTCTTCTGCTGCCTCTGTACGGAAAGTTACCTCTGCACATGGAAGTCCACCTTCAACAAGTGCCTTGGCAAGGGGTACTGCATCTTTTGTATCTTCCAGTACAACTACCGGAACAACACCAAGCTTCTGAAACTTTTCTGCTATATCCATCATTTGAATTTCCTTTCGTTATCTTTTTATATCAAAATTCATTTCCATTACATGTCTGATCAGAGAAACATCATCTGTAATATTTCCGTCACCATGAATGGTATGCTTCACTGCACTGGCTGCAACACCAAAGTTCACAATATCCTCCGGTGTATATTCATTCATCAGGGCATAAATAATACCGCTTACGAATGCATCTCCACCTCCAACACGGTCAAGAATATGGAAGGTAAGCCGTTTGCTTTCATAAATTTTTCCGTTTAACCAGAGATAAGCCATAAGGCTGTTCTCGCTGCAGCTGTGTGCAAAACGCACATGTCTTGCAATGCATTTGATATTCGGATATCTCTCTACAAAAGCCTTGAAGACTTTTTCCTGCTGTTCACGGTCCGGCTGGAATGGAACACCATCCTTTACATCACCTGCGGTATGATCTTCTTCATTTTTCCAGATGTGGTAAGGCTCGATTCCAAAAAGAACATCTACATATGGAAGGCAGAGGGTACAGAAATCTCTTGCTTCCTCCCAGCTCCACAATGTACTTCTGAAATTTCCGTCAAAGCTGACGGTCATGCCGTTTTCCTTTGCTGTTTTCAGGCAGGTCAGGATCAGTTCACCGCAGCTTTTTCCAAGTGCAGGTGTAATGCCGCTCAGATGAAGCCAGGTGTAACCTTCCAGAAGTTTTTTCACATCTGTTTTGCTGAAATCATATTCGGAAAAGGCACTGTGCTTTCTGTCATACACCACTTTACTTGGACGGATTCCGTAACCTGTCTCCAGATAATAGGTTCCAAGGCGATGTGTCGGTGTCTCTTCTTCTGTTGAATAAACTACGCTGTCACAATTTACGTCATTGCTTCGCAGCATACGTACAGCGCTTTTTCCAAGGCTGTTTCCCGGAACTACTGTAAAGAATGATGCATCTACGCCAAGATTTGCAAGGGAGAGGGCCACATTGGCCTCACTTCCCCCATATCTTGCCTCAAAAGATGTTGCTGTTCTGATTTTTTCATAATCCGGCGGAGTTAGGCGAAGCATGATCTCGCCGATGGTAATAAATTTATGCTTCATAATCAATACTCCAGATAAGCTCCCTTCATTGGACTTGCAGCATGCTGGCTGAAAAGTCTCAGGACACCTTTTTTGTATTTCATTTCACGTGGTTTCCAATTTTTACGTCTTTCTGCAAGAATCTGATTGATTTCTTCCATAGACTTGCGTTCTCCTGCGATTCCGATGATGTTCAGTTTCCTTTCCATAACATCAATTTCGATAAGGTCTCCCTCTTCCACAAGAGCGATCGGACCTCCATCAACAGCCTCCGGGCTGCAGTGTCCAATAACCGGGCCGGTAGATGCTCCTGAGAAACGTCCGTCTGTGATCAGGGCAATGCTCTTTCCAAGTTCCTTATCACTGCTGATTGCCTCAGAAGTGTAGAACATTTCCGGCATTCCGCTTCCCTTTGGTCCCTCGTAACGGATGAAGACTGCATCACCCTTCTGAACCTTATGCTTCAGAACTGCATCCAGACATTCTTCTTCGCTGTCAAATGGTCTTGCGCGGAGAACGGATTTAAACATTTCCTTCGGGCATGCAGTGTGTTTGATCACAGCACCTTCCGGAGCAAGGTTTCCACGAAGGACTGCAATGCTTCCATCTGTTCCGATTGCTTTGTCATATGGACGGATGATGTCTTCCTTCGTAACATTTACATTGTAACGTTTGTTAAACTCCTGAAGCCATTTATCACATTTTTCATAGAATCCGTTGTTCTTCAGTTCTTCCAGGTTTTCTCCTAATGTCTTTCCTGTAACAGTCATGACATCCAGGTGAAGATGCTCTTTGATCTCTTCCATGATTGCCGGTACACCACCTGCATAATAGAAGCACTCTGCAGGCCAGCGACCTGCCGGACGTACATCCAGAAGATATCTTGCATTTCTGTGCAGCTTGTCAAAGGTATCACCAGTGATCTCAATGCCAAATTCATGAGCAATTGCCGGAAGATGAAGCAGACAGTTGGTGCTTCCTGAAATTGCAGCATGAACAAGGATTGCGTTCTCAAAGCTGTCCATAGTCACAATGTCGGAAGGACGCATATTTTCCATCTGGGCAATTCTCACTGCCTGTCTTCCCGCTTCTCTTGCAAAGTCAAGAAGGTCAGGGCTGGTTGCAGGCATCAGGGCTGTGCCTGGAAGTGCAAGTCCAAGTGCCTCTGCCATAATCTGCATGGTAGATGCAGTTCCGATAAAGGAACATGCGCCACAGCTTGGGCATGCATTGCATTTTGCCCAGTCGAGCTTCTCTTCATCAATTTCGCCACGCTCAAATTTTGCGCTGTACATTCCAAGCTGCTCCAGGGTCAGCATTTCCGGTCCGGCATTCATGGTTCCACCTGGAACAAATACGGAAGGAATGTTTACTCTGGCAAGTCCCATCAGATTTCCAGGAACACCTTTGTCACAGCTTGAAAGGTATACACCTGCATCAAAAGGAGTTGCATTTGCATGGATTTCAATCATATTAGCGATCATCTCACGACTGGCCAGACTGTAGTTGATTCCATCTGTTCCCTGGCTTTCACCGTCGCAGATATCGGTACAGTTATAACGTGCTCCGAAACCGCCTTCTTCTGCGATTCCTTTGCGGACTTCTTCTACAAGGATATTCAGATGTCCGCTTCCCGGATGGCTGTCACCATAGGTGCTTTCAACCATAACCTGGACTTTTCCAAGATCTTCTTTTGTCCATCCTGTTCCAATACGCAGCGGATCAAGCTCCGGTGCAA
>OLQA01001186.1_pt1 | contig 23642 bp, 19 predicted proteins | sample 1673151 | NCBI WGS metagenome assembly OLQA01 (sample SAMEA3136760, study PRJEB25190) | human gut metagenome | biome: human gut; feature: human-associated habitat; material: faeces | place: Austria | collected 2013
CTTAATGTTAATGTTTCGGTAGTGCTAGATCCAACATTGCTTTTAAGTAAAGAAGAGTGGTGCGATTTTCAAAATAAACCTAATGTTGAATTACCAGAGAAATATATAGCAACTTATTTTATAGGAAATAAGAGTGAGGAAGTTAAAAGTTATATAGATAGTTTATCAAAAAGATATAATTATCCAATTGTAGATATATATAGTGAATGGTTGTGGGATAAGGATATTGATAATTTAAAATATTTTTCGTTTGATCCAACAGAATTTGTATATGTAATATCTCATTGTCAAATCTTTTTTACAGATTCATTCCACGGAAGTGTATTTGCAACAATTTTTGACAAACCTTTTAGAGTTTTTGAAAGAAATGATGATGTTCCAGATATGTGGTCGAGATTGGAAAACTTAATTAAGATTATTGGAAATAATAGCGTTATCGGACAGATTGATGAAAATTTAGACAATATAATAGGGGAAAAAATAAAATATAATAAAGAAAATATAGATATGTTAAAGGATAAATCAATTAGATATTTAAAGCAATCTTTAAATTTTGAGACAGAGTTATAAATTTGAGGAAAGAAAATGAAAATCGAAAGAACAAAAAACGCAACAAGAAACATAATATACGGAGTGTTCCTAAAAATTTATCAATTATTAGGACCATTCATTTTAAGAACTATATTTATATACACATTAGGTATGGAGTATTTAGGTTTGAACAGCTTGTTTACCTCCATTTTAAGTGTGCTTAACTTAGCAGAGTTGGGAGTTGGTTCAGCCCTTGTATTTAGCATGTACAAACCAATTGCTGAAGATGATACAGAGAAGATTTGTGCATTAATGAATCTGTACAAGTTATATTATCGAATCATTGGTGCTGTAATCTTAGTAATAGGACTTATATTAGTACCGTTCATTCCTAAATTGATTTCGGGAAGTGTACCTGAAGATGTAAATATTTATGTTTTATATTTAATGAATTTAGGAGCAACAGTTTTATCGTATTGGTTGTTTGCATATAAAACATGTTTATTTGGTGCACATCAGAGAAATGATGTAACTGCCAAAGTAACTATGATTTCATCTACTTTGCAGTATATAATACAGGCGGTGCTATTAATAATTGTGGCTAACTACTATTTGTATCTGGCAATTACGCTTGTAACAGGTGTGTTTAATAACTTATATGCAGCATATAAATGTAATAAAATGTATCCTAAATATAAAGCAAGAGGAAATCTTGAAAGAACAGAGATAAAAGAAATCCATAGAAAGGTAAGAGATTTGTTTACATCAAAAATAGGTGGTGCAGTAGTTGATTCAGCAGATACAATTGTCATATCAACCTTTTTAGGATTAACAACTCTTGCAATATATAATAATTATTTTTATATAATGTCATCCATATATGGATTACAAAAGTATTACAGAAGTCCTCCGATAGAAAGGAACAGTGGAGCGAATACAAGTGATACAACTGTCATAAGTTTGATCAGGATGTTGATGGACGGACCTGATGTATCCTTGAACGGATCTCCTACAGTATCTCCAACAACGGCTGCCTTATGAGCCTCACTACCTTTTCCGCCGTGGTTTCCTTCTTCGATATACTTCTTAGCGTTATCCCATGCACCACCTGCATTTGACATGAAGATAGCCATAAGAACTCCTGTTACAAGGGATCCTGAAAGAAGTCCGCCAAGAGCGTCAACTCCAAGAAGAACACCTACTACTACAGGAACGATAACTGCCATCAGACCTGGAAGAAGCATCTCGTGAAGTGCTGCTGTTGTAGAAATAGCAACGCATGACTTGTAGTCAGGTTTCTCTTCACCTTTCATGATGCCTGGTTTCTCACGGAACTGACGTCTAACTTCCTCGATCATTGAGTATGCAGCCTTAGATACAGACTCCATAGTAAATGCTGAGAAGAGGAATGTAAGCATACCACCGATAAAGATACCGATGATTACTTTGTAGTCAAGAAGGTTGATGGATTTCAGACCTACTGTCTCTGCATAAGATACGAACAGCGCAAGAGCTGTAAGTGCTGCAGAACCGATAGCAAATCCTTTACCCATAGCTGCTGTTGTATTACCTACAGAGTCAAGCTTGTCTGTAATGTCACGAACGGACTCATCAAGACCGGACATCTCTGCGATACCACCAGCGTTGTCTGCGATCGGACCATATGCATCAACTGCAACAGTGATTCCTGTTGTAGAAAGCATACCAACTGCTGCAAGAGCAATTCCATACAGACCAAATACATTATAAGAAACAAAAATACCAACACAGATCAGAAGCAGCGGGATAGCTGTTGATTTCATACCAACTGCAAGACCACTGATGATTGTTGTAGCTGCACCTGTCTCAGACTGCTCTCCGATTCCTTTAACCGGTTTGTAATCTGCTGATGTGTAGTACTCTGTGATGTTACCAATGATAACACCAACAATCAGACCAGCGATAACTGCGATTGCTGCGTTCATGTTTCCGAAAAGCACCCAGCTAAGTGCTAAAGAAGCAATGATTACGATTGCTGAAGAAGCATAGCTTCCTTTTGTAAGAGCTTTCTGAGGATTTGTGTTCTCTCCGCCTCTTACGAAGAATGTTCCAAGGATAGAAGCGATCAGACCACATCCTGCGATTGCAAGTGGGAATAATACTCCTGAAACTTCGCTTACTGCAACACCAAGTGTCAGTGCTGAGATCAGAGATCCACAGTAAGACTCGAAAAGGTCAGCTCCCATACCTGCTACGTCACCTACGTTATCTCCAACGTTGTCAGCAATAACAGCCGGGTTACGCGGATCATCTTCCGGGATACCTGCTTCTACTTTACCTACAAGGTCAGCTCCAACGTCTGCTGCCTTTGTATAGATACCACCACCAACACGTGCAAACAATGCGATGGAAGAAGCACCAAGGCTGAATCCGAATAATACATCTACATTCTTAGTTACGATGTACACAAGGCTGACACCAAGTGCACCAAGTCCAGCAACACACATACCCATAACGGCACCACCTGAAAATGCGATGGAAAGAGCTTTGTTCATTCCGCTCTCTTTAGCTGCGTTAGCTGTTCTGACATTTGCCTTAGTAGCAACTGTCATTCCGCAGTAACCTGCGATTGTTGAGAACAGAGCACCTACTACGAAGCAAACTGCTGTTACCCAGTTACCTACTCCTAATCCGATCAGTACAAAAAGTACTACTACGAATACAATAAGGATCTTGTACTCTGCTGTCAGGAAAGCACGTGCACCATCTGCGATTGCACCGGCAATTTCCTTCATTCTTTCTGTTCCGGCATCCTGTCTGCTAACCTTTGCTGCAAGATACGCTGCAAAAAGAAGAGCAATGACAGCTGCAACTGGAACCAGATACATATAATTGTTCATTCTTAATTTTCCCTCCTGAATTTCAATATCATATGTTTGTATTACACTATATCACATTTTTTTAGCTTTTTAAAGAAAAATTTTATATTTATTTAACTCTCTTTACATAAAATAGTATTTTTTTCACATTTTTCTTTTCAAATTATATGATAATCTAAAAAATTTTTAGGTAATTTTTACCATCCTGTGTTGTTTTTTACGCTGTTACTTCTTATTAAATATAGTAGTATATAAGATTTCAATCTTATTTATAAAAAAAAATTATTCAAAAAATCGTTCAATAATCATAAAAAATAATCTCCGGAAAAACAGTCTTTACTGCTTTTGGGAGATTATTTTTTTTATCAAGTATTATTCTACATCTTTCAATGCTTCGAGATCTTCTTCTCCTGTACGTACTTTTACTACTTTCTGCACGTTGTATACAAAGATCTTACCATCACCGACATGTCCTGTATACAGTGTCTTGGATGCTGTTTCGATGACTTTCTCAACCGGAATATTTCCAACGATAACTTCTACTTTTACCTTTGGAAGAACGGTTACGTCCATCTCAACTCCACGGTATTTCTCGCCGGCACCTTTCTGGATACCGCATCCCATAACCTGGGTAACTGTCATTCCTGTAACACCAAGATTGTTCAACGCTGATTTCAGCCTGTCATACTTGGAAAGCTTTGCGATAATAACTACTTTATGCATTCCTGTATCTGCATCTACCGGTCCGGCTACAGGTACAGCTGCTGCTCTCTGGATTGGAGATGCTGCGTCATAATCTGCTACACCAAGATCTGTGTTTTCATTTTCATTCATTGCACCTTCTGTAATATCCATGATGCTGAATCCTGCATATGCTGATGCAAGACCATGCTCCTTGGAATCCAGACCAACTATCTCTTCTTCCTCTGAAACACGAAGTCCAATTGTCATATCGATTACTTTGAAGATAATTGTCATTGTTACAACTGTCCAAGCAAGAACTGTTACTACACCAAGAAGCTGTGTTCCGAGAAGTCCGAATCCACCGCCATAGAACAAACCTTTCAGTGTGCTTTCCGGCGCATTTGTTGTTGCAAAAAGACCAACTGCGATTGTTCCCCAGATACCATTTAAGCAATGAACTGCTACGGCACCAACCGGGTCATCTACATGCACTACATTATCACAGAACCAAACGCCAAATACTACGAGAACTCCTGCAACTGCTCCAATGATCAGTGCTCCTAATCCATCTGTCACATCACAAGGTGCTGTGATTGCTACCAGGCCTGCGAGGGATGCATTCAGACACATAGACACATCTGGTTTTCCATAACGAAGCCATGTGAAGATCATACATACAACGGTTGCTGTTGCCGGTGCGATTGTTGTTGTCATAAAGATAGATGCAAGCTGTGGGCCTGTTGTTGCTGCCGCACCGTTGAATCCATACCATCCAAACCAGAGGATGAAACATCCAAGAGCACCTATTACGAGGTTATGTCCAGGAAATGCGTGGACTTTTGTTACTTTTCCATTCTTATCTCTTGAGAATTTACCAATTCTGGCTCCTTCCATTGCAGCTCCGATAAATGCTGTTACTCCACCTACCATGTGGATTGCACAAGATCCTGCAAAATCATGGAAGCCAAGCTGTGAAAGCCAGCCGCCGCCCCAGATCCAGTGTGCTTCGATCGGATACACAACTGCGGAGATCATTGCGGAATAAATACAATAGGAAAGAAACTTTGTTCTTTCTGCCATAGCTCCTGATACGATTGTTGCTGCTGTCGCACAGAAAACCAGGTTGAATACAAAATTAGACCAGTCAAAGTTTGCATAATCTGTAAAGATTCCAAGTGTTGGAACTCCTACCAGTCCACCAAGTGCATCTTCCCCGAGTAACAATCCAAATCCAAGGAAAATAAACACGATTGTTCCAATCCAGAAAGTAGGAGTTCCGATACAGAAGTCCATCAGGTTTTTCATGATAATGTTACCGGCATTCTTTGCTCTGGTGAATCCTGTCTCTACCATAGCGAATCCTGCCTGCATAAAGAATACAAATGCAGCTCCGATCAGGAACCAGATGCCGAACACTTCTGTTCCGACTGTGTCTGTAATCTGAGTAATAATTTCTTGTGTCATACTACTTCCTCCTCATACCTAGAAACTAAAAAGACGTATCTTACAGTTTCGTTGAACCATCCCCCTGAATCGGTTCTTTCTGTAAGACACGCCTTTGTGTCATTGAGACTTGCTGCTGTTCGCGGCAAATCTATAGGTACCATATTTTATTAAAAGAAAAAGGCACTCTGAGATCTGTTTCTCAAAGCGCCTTTGCTTTTATGTCACGTAGTTTACTCCTTGAGCCAAATATTGTCAACCTATATTTTTATTTTTCGTAAATTTTCTGATTTTTTATACTTTTCATGCATTTCTTTCATATATTTTCACAAAACAGAGTGCACTCTTGCAATATAAACCACCATCTGCTAAAATTTATCTTATGAATCAAGAGCAATCCGCTCTTTTCAATAATTGTAACTATTTCAAGCGTATTAAATTATAAGGAGGACTCTAAAATGAGCAAAATTGATGAAATCAGAAGCGCTATGGTCGCTGCAATGAAGGCAGGAGACAAAGAACGAAAAGCCGCACTTTCCTTTCTGCTCTCCTCTCTGAAGAATAAAGCTATCGACAAACGTGCCGACCTGACAGAAGAGGAAGAAGGACAGGTAATCTTAAAAGAAATCAAACAGTTAAAAGAAACAATTGATATGACACCTGAAGATCGTACAGATCTGATTGAAGAGGCTCAGAAGCGTCTTGCTGTTCTTGAAGAATATGCACCAAAGATGATGAGCGAAGATGAGATCAAAGCAGTGATCACATCCGTTCTTGCAGATCTTGGTATCGATGCTCCTACAGCAAAGGATAAAGGTAAGATCATGAAAGAACTCATGCCGAAGGTAAAAGGCAAAGCTGATGGTAAAGAAGTCAATCAGATTCTTGCCGGCATGATGAAATAAATACAGATTCCAGAATAAAGACGTAGCAAAGAGGGTGTCGCACTAAACGACACCCTCTTAATTTTTGTTAATTATTTCATTTTTTCTGCTTATTTTGTTATCTGTTTTCCCACTTATGATAAATCGCCTCAAGTGCATCTACCGCACCATCGATTCCAAGAAGACTTGAATTCAGCAGAATTGCATTCGCTTCAATACTGCCCCACTTACGGTCTGTTCTACCTTCATAATACAGGCGTCTCTCTCTGTCAATCTTCTTAATCTTATCTACAGCCTCTTTCTCGGAAAGCTTATAGATATCCATGATTCGATTGATTCTATCATCCTTATAAGCATAGATAAATGTATTCACAACATTTGAATAATCCCCAAGAACATAATCTGCGCAGCGTCCCACAAAGATTCCCGGTCCGCGTTCCGCAAGCTTGCGGATGATTGCTGACTGTGCGTCAAAAAGTTGATCACTTAATGGTTTCTCCACTTCCGGACTGAGCATAAATGTAGTATAATCACCCATTCCAATATAATAGCTTGATAACACATTTCCAAGTCTCGTCTCATCTACTCTTCCAGCATCTTCGTTCGAAATTCCAAGATCTCTTGCTGCCATTCGAATCAGATTGTGATCGTAAAGAGGAATGTTCAGTCTCTCTGCCAGTCTGTTTCCTACTTCATGACCGCCACTTCCGAACTGTCTTCCAATTGTAATAATTGTGTGATTCATCATAAGCAAGTCCTCCTTTTTCTGATAATTCTATTCTATCACTCTTTGAATTAAGAAAAAAGACTTTCTTCCTGTTTTCCGCTAACAATTTTGTAATACTGTTTCGAAGTCACCATGTAGACAATGATATAGAATAATGCAAATACTAAATAGGAGCACACTGTCACCAGAATCAGGAATTTTCTGTCAGAAAAAGCAAGCAGATGCACCATTTTTTCTATCATTGGAAATGCAAATGCCGTATGAATTCCGGCAGCCACAAGAGGCAGGAAGAATACTGTCATTACCTGAGAATTGATCGTCTGACGCACTTCTTTCTGTGTCATCCCCACTTTCATCAGAATCTGGAATCTGTCCTGATCCTCATAGCCTTCTGTAATCTGTTTATAATAAATGATCAGCACCATTCCAAGAATGAATACGACTCCAAGAAGGATTCCAAGGAAGAACAGACCGCCGTACAAAGCCTGGTAATCAGCTCTTGATGCGGCTCTGCTGTCTGTAGAAGCTCCAAAAAATAGGGTATCTGATTCCTCTGATTCCTGTTCAGCCAATGCATTGATTTTCTTGTCAATCTCGTTTTGAATCTGGATCTGCTCTTCATCTCCACAGGACAGATCAAAATTGTAGTACCATTTCTCATAAGAACCATTGACACCGTAAACGGAAACATTTCCTTCTTCCAAAGCTTTTATATCTTCCAGTCCGGAAACCACCAGATAGAAGCTGCTGTTCATATTTGCCATATTATTTCCATTTGAAATCATTTTATCCAAATGTCCTTTAATCCTCCATGTCCCGGAATTCTCCACCGTGATCTGATCATAGGGGAAATCGGAATCTTTCGCATACAGATACGCTTCCCCGGGAGCAAGCTCCAGATTCGTCCCCATGATCCGATTATACGCTTCCAACGGCAGAGCATAGAACATTTTTAAATGATCAAATGTATTCACTTCATTGACTCCCGGAGCATTCTCCGGATTAAAATAGATTTCATTTTTTGAAACAATTCCACTGACTGTAAGCATCCGGTAATTCTCCGGATTCTCCGCGGTCTGGTTATGTTCTTTCAAAACCTTCTGTACAAGCTCTATAATCTGTCCATTCTGATTCTCTTTCATTTCTTCCGTCTGCTCCGGTTTCGTGTACATCTCAATCTGGACAGATTTCGGATATCGAAGATTCAAGCCATGTTCCATACTCAGATACAGGCTGGTTGTAGAAGATACCATAACCAGAACCATTGTGGACAGAATACAAATAGACGCTAATCCTGCCCCATTTCGTTTCATACGGTAAATCATGGATGAAAGTGAAATAAAATGATTTGTTTTATAATAATATCCTTTCTTTTTCTGCATTATTTTACAAGATGTGACCGAGCCGGCAATAAATAACAGATACGTTGCAAGGATTACCAGCACGACGGCAACCATAAACCAGATCATCGCTACAAGCGGATCTTTGATTGTCAGGGATAAATAATAAGCCACACCAAGCAGAAGCAACCCGAGTACTGCAAAGATCCAGTTTGCCTTCGGAGGTTTCTCCCCTGTCTTCTCACTTCTTAAAAGTTCTACAGGTTTTAACCGATAGACAGACACGATCATCCGAAGCATGATCAATGCAAAAATGACCAGGAATAACAGTGCCGTAGCCACAAGTGCCGGAACACTGATTTTCATAGAAAGTCCGGCATTACTTCCAAGTATCTTCGCTGCCAGAAGTTCCCCCAATTTAGAAAACAGGATTCCTCCCACGATTCCTCCTGCAATCGTCAGAACACTGATGATCAGATTCTCAAGAACCATGATTTTTACAAGGTCAATTTTTCCCATTCCAAGGATGTGATACAACCCAAACTCTCTCTGTCGTCTGCGGATCAGAAATGAATTTGTGTAATACAGAAGGATCAGAGAAAAGATTGAGATCACACCAGAACCAAATCCAAGGATCATCTGCATAGTATCCCCACCTTTGATCTTGGCAAACTGCGGACTCACTGCAAGATAATCGATCAGATAGAACATCATAACCATACAGATACAAGTGATCAGATAAGGAAGATACAGCTTCTTATTTTTCTTAATTCCATTAACGGAAAGTTTCAGATAAAGTCCACTTTTCATTGTCTCTCACCACCTGTCGCAAGCATTGTCAGTGTCGCTGAGATATTCTGATAGAACTGTTCATCTGTCTGTTCGCCTTTATATACCTGGTGGAAAACTTCTCCGTCTTTAATAAATAACACTCTCCCGGCCTTGCTCGCTGCTTTGACAGAATGTGTTACCATAAGGATCGTCTGTCCCGATTGATTGATCCGCTCAAATACCCCGAGCAATTCATCCGTTGATTTCGAATCGAGTGCCCCGGTCGGCTCATCCGCCAGGATCAGTCTCGGATCTGTGATCAGCGCTCTCGCCACTGCTGCACGCTGCTTCTGTCCTCCTGACACCTCATAGGGATACTTCTCCAGAAGTCCTGCAATTCCAAGTTCTTTCACGATTGGCATCATCCTGACATTCATTTTCCTGTAATCAACTCCCTGCAGTACCAATGGCAGTAAGATATTGTCCTTTAGATTAAATGTATCCAAAAGATTGAAATCCTGAAATACAAACCCAAGATGATCTCTCCTGAACTTGGACAGATCCTTCTCACGGATTGCAGATAACGGTTTTCCATCTAGATAAACTTCCCCTTCGGTTGGTTTATCCAATGCTGCCAGCATGTTCAGTAATGTCGTCTTCCCCGAGCCACTCTCTCCCATGATTGCTACATATTCGCCCTCTTCTACTGAGAATGTCACCTTAGAGAGTGCCTGTACCTGATTACCGCCAAAACGCGGACGGTATATTTTTTTCAAATTTTCTACTTCCAAAACTGTCATTTCTTACGACCTCCTCTTCTTTCAACATCCTCAGTATAACAATACAGCCAGAATGCCGACATTGATTTCTGTGACATTCCAGCTGTCTGATGTGACAATTTTGTCACTTGCTTCTCTCTGTGTGATTTAGCGTTTTACTCTGATCTCAACGGATACTCTGCCAAACCAATCGTAAAACTGCTGCCTTCCCCTAACTTTGACTCAACTGTAATCTGATGCCCCAGTTTCTTTGCCGCCATCTGACTCAGATACAGACCAATTCCCGTTGATTTCCGTTCCATTCTTCCATTATATCCCGTATATCCTTTTTCAAAGATTCTCGGCAGATCTTCCGGTGCAATTCCCATTCCGGTATCTGTAACTGTCAGTTTCTTTTCTTCACTGACAGTGATCGTCACAGTTCCTTTCAGTGTATATTTCACCGCATTGGACAACAGTTGTTCAATGATAAATGAAAGCCATTTCTCATCCGTCAGAACAATCTGATCTGTCCCTTCATAGATCAGACGGATTCTCCTTCGAATAAACTGTCCTGCATATTTACGGATCGATTTTCTTACAATTTCATCCAAAGGATACTGTGCGATTACCAGATCCTTCGTGCCACTGTCAAGACGCACATACCCAAGTGCCATCTCCACATACTGCTCCACCCGGAACAGTTCAGCTTTCAGATTCTGATTCGTCTCGGTATCTTCCTGCTGGAGTAATACATTCATCACAGCAATCGGTGCCTTGATCTGATGCACCCAGGTTGCATAATAGTCATCCATGTCCTGACCGGACTTCTCCCATCTGGCATGTTCTTTTCTTTGCTGTTGTTCTTCTTTCCTGATCAGTTCCTGATATCCTGACTCAATCCCATCTTGTGCGATCGGAAGTGAATCCTCATAAGGTCCTTCTCCTTGCCGCAAATGTTCCAGCTTCTGCCCGGTTTTCTTATACCGCAAATATCCACAGAGAAGAAAAAGTAATCCAAATGCCAGACACAACACTGTCGGATAAACCGCTGCCTTCAGATTAATCTCTTCCAACACAAAAATCAGAAAAAAGATTCCCGCACACAGCAAACTCCACAGAAGCACAAATCGGATTCTTTTCAAATATTGTAAAAACATTTTTACTCCTTCTCGATGATATATCCACCGCCGACTTTCGTCTTGATAAAGCCTTCCATTCCCGCTTTTTCCAGCTTTTTCCGAAGTCTTCCGACATTGACTGTCAATGTATTCTCTTCGATATAATTGTCTGTCTCCCACAGCTTTGTCATCAGCGTGTCTCTGCTGACCACGCGTCCTTTATTCTCCATCAATGTCTGCAAGATACGAAATTCATTCTTTGTCAACTCAATTTTTTCTCCATTATAAGTCATTGTTGTATCATAGAGGTTCAGGATTGCTCCTCTATGTTCCAACATCGGCACTTTTCCTGACAAATCATACGTTCTTCTCAGCAGAGCCTGAATCTTCGCTGTCAGTACACTTAAGTCAAATGGTTTTGCCACAAAGTCATCTCCGCCCATATTCATCGCCATGATAATATTCATATTATCCGCTGCCGAAGAGATAAAGATCACCGGCACGCTCGATATCTTACGGATCTCGCTGCACCAGTGGTATCCATTATAAAAAGGAAGCGTGATATCCAAAAGCACCAGATGTGGACCGTACTCTGCAAATGTCTCAAGAACCTTTGCAAAATCTTCCACATAACGTGCTTCATTTCCCCACGCTTCCATCTCTTTTTTAATTGCCCCTGCCATCACAAGGTCATCTTCTATGATTAGAATCTTATACATTCTGCGGATTCCCCTTTCGCTCTTATCCACTACTATATATCATAGTATACAGTATTTCAAGAGCACACGGTCATACCGTATCCGGCGAGATAACCCGCTGGATATGGATTGCAAGAAATCCGATTTCTTCTTTTGCGACCGGCTGTTTCAGCTGTCTGGACATATAGTCACACACTCTCTTCGCCGCCTCTCCGGTCCTTGGGTAATTCTGAAAAATGAAATCATTAAAGTCTGCATTCGTCCCTTCGCCTTTACGGGTTCTCAGAATCATATAATACATATGGCTCATCAAACGTGTACATCCAAGTGAGCCGCTCTCCAGCTTCTGATCGAATTCCTGTTCAATCATGGCAATCCCTTCATTTACAATCCTGGTCGCATCCAACGTCTGGGATACTGCCTCATCAGAAAGGCCTGCATGGATATGTAGCGTAATGAATCCGACTTCATCCTCTGAGATTTCATATCCTGTCAGCTGCTGGATGATCTCCCGCCCTTTCAGGGCCACTTGATACTCCTCTCCAAACAACACACGGATATCCGGTGTAAATGGATTCGGAAGCTGGCGGTTCTCCTTCGCTCTCTTCGCTGCAAGCGCAATATGATCTGCCAACGGAAGCAGCATCTCATGATTGATCTTCTGAAACACGTTCTCTGCTTCTTCAATGATCTTTCCTGTTGCCTCAATAAACTCCGGGCGGATTCCATTGACCGTTTTCAGAACAGACTCCTGCTTTCTTCTTGTGACAAGAGAATATACTTTGGCTCCGGGAAGTTTCTCGATCTGTTCTGTAGGTTTCTTTCCAAATCCCACACCGTTTCCGAGAAGGATCATCTCCTTCCCTGTCTCAACATGATATACAAGAATCCCATTATTATTCAGAACTTTAATGACTCGATACATCCCCCCGGAGCCTCTCTTTCTTTCTCTTAATTCAAGCTTACGATTTCTGCTGTCTTCTCAAGCTTCTCTACTTTTCCGCTCTTAGACATTCTGATCTCTTCACCTTCCTGAAGACTTGTAAATACAACCATACATTCATCGGATTTTGCATGCTCTTGGATATATTTTATATCAAAACCTATCAGTTTGTCACCCTTTTTTACTCGGTCTCCGTCATTTACAAAAGTTTCGAATCCTTTTCCATCCAGATTTACAGTATCCACACCAATGTGAAGCAGATATTCGGTTCCGTCATCACTAGTCAGACCAACTGCATGTTTTGATGGGAAGATAAAAGATACAGTTGCATCTTCCGGCGCATAAGCCATTCCCTCTTCCGGGCGAACCAGATAACCGTCTCCCATCATTTTCCCTGCAAATGCTTCGTCACACGCTTCTTCGATCGGTGCTGCCACTCCTGTGAATGGAGAGCAAAGCTCTTTCTTTACAGTTCCGGCTACAACAGTTTTGTTCTCATCTTTCTTCGCTTCATCTTTTGTTTCTGCACATTTATTCGTTTCTTCTGCGCTGTTTTCGTTTTCTTCCGGAAGATATTCCACATCCGGAGCTTTCTCCAGATAATCTTCCAGATTGGATTTAATCACAGAAACAGCCGGTCCGTAGATTACCTGGATTCCCTGTCCTTTTCTTACGATTCCGGATGGGGATGTCATTCTTAAGACATCTTCATTTACCAGTTCCGGCTTTACTACCGTACAACGAAGTCTTGTCGCACAGCAGTCTACATCAGAAATGTTTTTCTTTCCCCCAAGTCCTCTTGTGATCAGTGCGCTCTTCTGATCTTCCGGTGTCATTTCATTTTCAGAATCTGCATCATTTCCATCTACTTTTGCTTTATAATCAGCTTTTGTATACAGCTTCGTTTCCGCATCATCATCTTCTCTTCCCGGTGTCTTCAGATTCAGCTTCAGAATCAAAGTACGGAAGATGATATAATATAAGAAGAAATAAATAATTCCAACCGGGATGATTCTGATCCAGCTTGTCTTAGCATTTCCCTGAAGGATACCGAAAAGGAACAGGTCAATAAATCCACCGGAAAATGTAAGTCCTACTGCAATATTTAACATATGCGCGATCATATAAGCAGATCCGGCAAGGATCACCTGTACCGCAAAAAGGATCGGTGCTACAAACAGGAATGAGAATTCCAGTGGCTCTGTGATTCCGGTCATCATACATGCAAGTGCTGCAGAAAGCAGAAGTCCGCCTGCCTGTTTCTTCTTCTCCGGTTTTGCACACTGATACATTGCAAGTGCCGCACCCGGAAGACCAAAGATCATGAAGATAAATTCACCGGAAAAATATCTTGTCGCATCCGCACTGAAATGTACTGTGGACGGATCTGCAAGCTGCGCAAAGAAGATATTCTGACCGCCCTGTACAAGCTGTCCCGCAACTTCCATTGTTCCTCCAACCGCTGTCTGCCAGAATGGAAGATAGAATACATGGTGAAGTCCAAATGGAATCAACGCTCTCTTAATAATACCAAAGATCAATGTTCCAATATAACCTGTTCCTGTTACAAGTCCGCCAAGTGCATAGATTCCATTCTGAACGGTTGGCCATACAAAATAGAGTACGATTCCGACAGCCACATAGGTCAATGTTGAAATAATCGGAACAAATCTTGATCCACTGAAGAATGACAGTGCATTCGGAAGCTGGATTTTGTAAAACTTATTATGAAGTGCTGCTACTCCAAGTCCAACGATAATACCGCCAAATACACCCATCTGTAATGTCTGGATTCCGCAGACACTTGTCACAGTTCCTTCCAGAACTCCGGCTCCAAGTGTTCCGTCTGCAAGAAGATCTCCACGGATCAGAAGCATGGCATTCATTGTTGCATTCATTACAAAGAAAGAGATCATTGCCGCAAGTGCCGCAACTTCCTTCTCTTTCTTCGCCATACCGATTGCTACACCGACAGCAAAAATGATCGGTAGGTTATCAAAAATAATACTTCCCGCTTTGCTCATAATTGTGAGCAGGGAATTCAGAATTGTCCCCTCGCCTAAAATTGCCTGAAGATGATATGTCTCAATCATCGTTGCATTTGTAAATGAACTTCCTACTCCAAGCAGAAGTCCTGCTACCGGAAGAATTGCGATTGGAAGCATAAAACTTCTTCCGATTCTCTGCAATACTCCAAAAATCTTGTCTTTCATCTGTAATCCTCCTCGTATAAAATTTCTCATAGAGTTAGCGCAACAAAAAAAGCATAAACTAATCCTCAATAACTAAATCCACCTTATCTGGTGAACTTATTAAGGATAGTTTATGCCTGCTTTACCAGTAACACTCTATCGTGCGCTTTTCTCTTTTAACCACGTATAGTATAACCATACTCACTTCCAACAGTCAATCTGTAATATTCAACAATATTTATCCTGTTTATTTGTTGAATATGTTACTTAGTGATTATTTTAGTAAATTAAAATTTTTCTTTTGATTTAAATTAACTTCTCTTCATTTTACGCTTCTGGCTTTTGCTTATTTGCTTTTGTAATATCCAGACGTACATTCACACCAAATGGATTGATTGCAACTCCCTTTGCATCCGGAATCAGTATCTCTGGAATCTTATCCGCCGGGATTGCTGCTGTCTTCATCTTCTTGCCCTGTGCAAATCTGGTAAATTCTATCATATCTGTAAAGATCGGCTGATACAGACTTCCGTCCGGCTGTCTCAGAAGTGGAACCTGATTATCTTCCTGAACTCCTACGATAAAGGTTCCTTTCTTATAATGCGCCATCATCTCTTCCTGAAGTTCCTTCACATTCTCCGGCATCTCCGGTCCGATATTGCGGTGCATCTCCTGCATCAGATACATTGCTGTCAGATGAAGCTCCGGATTCTCGATCAGTTTCTTTCCGTCAGGCAGTTCTTCCTTATTCTTACGAACTACAAGCTGTTCCAGCTGAACCCTGATCTCCTCCTCTGTACCAACATTCACTGCCAGTGCATTCACGCCCATTGTATACAGGTTTGTAAAAAATCCAAGTCTGGCATTCTTTTCAATCTTGGCAATTCCTACATGATAACGATCTTCTGCAAGCGTCTTTGCCTTTTCCTTTGCAGACTCTTCCTGATAATAAACCAGAACCTCGTCATCAAATGTCTCTTCATCACAGAGGACAAACGGCATCTTCGTCACACCTGACATGATCACATAAATCTCTTCGAGATTTCGCAGGTTCACCAATGCCTGCTTCATCTCTTTACTGACAATTACTTTATTCTCATCCATCTCTTTGTTTTCCTTTCTGGTTGCTTTTCTTTCCATTACAGTAGTGCAATTAAATGAGGTATAAATATGATACACCCTATGATCACAGCCATGATCGCCGTAAAAAGCACTGCACCAGCTGCCGTATCCTTCGCGATCTTAGCAAGTGGCTTTCTCTCTTCTGTCACAAGATCGACAACAGCTTCCACTGCCGTATTCACAAGTTCCAGTGAGATCACCATTCCAAAAAGGAGAAGACAGATACACCATTCCATCGGTGTTAATCCTACAAAGGTTCCAACTGCTGTTACAAGAATCACTGCAAGGCAATGAATCTTCATATTCCTCTCTTTTGAAATCCCTGTCCAGATTCCTTCAAAGGCATAGCCAAAGCTTTTGAATAAAGGCTGTTTTCGATTCTTCATTCGTAGTCTCCTTTCGGATTCGTATCATAGATCAAGCAACAAATCTAATATCTATGATACCACATCTGGCTCCTTATCAAAAGAGGTATTTTCCTATTATTATCAAAAGAAGACTCGGATTTCGAATCCCAGATCCTTTTCACTTATTTACAAGCTTCAACCATACTCTTTACATATTCGGCAACATACGGCACGCAGTCTTTTCCGTATTTCTCACACAACTTAACGATTGCACTTCCAACGATCGCACCGTCTGCGCTCTGACACATCTTCGCCGCCTGCTCCGGAGTGGAGATTCCGAATCCGACCGCACATGGAATATCATTTTCCTCTTTTACAAGCTTCACCATTGCTCCGATATCCGTCGTGATCGAGGATCTTGTCCCTGTTACACCAAGTGAAGAAACACAATATACGAATCCCGATGCTTCTTTTGCAATCATCCGGATTCGGTCATGAGAAGTCGGTGCAATCAATGAGATCAGATCGATTCCGTACTTTTTGCACACGATGTCAAATTCTTCTTTCTCTTCAAATGGAACATCCGGAAGAATCAGACCATCCATTCCGACATTTTTCGCTTTCTCAAGAAATCTTTCTGTTCCGTAAGAGAACACAACATTTGCATATGTCATAAAAACAAGTGGAATCTGTGTATTCTGACGGATTTCTTTTACCATATCGAAGATCTTATCTGTAGTCACGCCTCCTGTCAGCGCACGCAGGTTTGCGCCCTGTATAACCGGTCCTTCTGCTGTCGGATCGGAAAATGGGATTCCAAGCTCGATCAACGCCGCCCCTGCTTTCTCCATCTCATAGACGATCTGTTTCGTCGTCTCAAGATCCGGGTCACCACATGTGACAAATGGTATAAATGCTTTCTTCCCTTTAAATGCTTCCTGTATTCTACTCATGAAGATCCTCCCCTCTGTAACGTGCGATTGCTGCACAGTCCTTATCTCCGCGTCCCGAAATATTGATTACGATAATCTGGTCTTTGCTCATTGTCGGCGCAAGTTTTCTTGCATATGCAACCGCATGTGCACTCTCGATCGCCGGAATGATTCCTTCTAATTTAGAAAGGTACTCAAATGCATCGACTGCCTCATCATCAGTGATTGCTACATATTCTGCTCTTCCCTTATCATAAAGATCTGCATGCTCCGGTCCGATTCCCGGATAATCCAGTCCGGCTGAGATTGAGTAAACCGGCGCGATCTGTCCGTACTCATCCTGACAGAAATAAGATTTCATTCCGTGGAAGATTCCAAGCTTACCGGTCGCGATCGTTGCAGCTGTCTCTGCTGTATTCACGCCGCGTCCTGCCGCCTCGCATCCGATCAGGCGCACGCCTTCATCTTCAATGAAATTATAAAATGCACCGATCGCATTGGATCCACCGCCGACACAGGCAAGCACTGCATCCGGGAGTTTTCCTTCTTTTTCAAGGATCTGCTCCTTGATCTCTTTAGATATAACTGCCTGAAAATCACGCACGATCTGCGGAAATGGATGCGGTCCCATACAGGATCCGAGTACATAATGTGTGTCATCAATTCTTCTTGTCCACTCACGCATCGTCTCCGAAACAGCATCTTTTAAAGTACCAGTTCCACTTGTAACCGCGTGTACCTGTGCTCCGAGAAGACGCATTCTGTATACATTTAATGCCTGACGCTCTGTATCTTCTTTTCCCATGAAAACTTCACATTCCATTCCCATCAGAGCCGCTGCTGTCGCTGTTGCAACCCCATGCTGTCCTGCACCGGTCTCAGCGATCACTCTTGTCTTTCCCATCTTCTTCGCAAGAAGAACCTGACCTAACACGTTGTTGATCTTATGGGCACCTGTGTGATTGAGATCTTCTCGTTTCAGATAAATTTTCGCCCCGCCAAGATCTTCTGTCATACGTGCTGCATAGTATAAAAGAGACGGTCTGCCTGCATATTCATTTAATAATGTATTCAGTTCGTCATTAAATTCTTTGTCATTTTTATAGTAGTTGTACGCCTTTTCCAATTCGATCACTGCATTCATCAGTGTCTCCGGAATGTACTGTCCACCATGGATTCCGTATCTTCCTTTTGTCATGGTTGTTTCTCCTTCTTTCTTGTTTCTATTGTTTTTGGTAAATTTATTCATTCACCTGTATACTCTTTTGTTTTTTTTAATGTTTACTGCTTTCAAAATTTCTCACAGTTTTCACAGCTTGAAGAATTTTCTCACGATCTTTCTTTCCATCTGTCTCCACTGCACTGCTCAGGTCAATTCCCCAAGGGTGTATTCGCTGTATTGCCTCCGGTATGTTCTCCGGATTCAGTCCTCCTGCGAGGAAATACGGCCGCTTTGTCCAGCCTTCCAAAAGACTCCAATCAAATGTCTCGCCGGTTCCGCCTTTTCCGTGATCGAGAAGAATCAGATCTGCATTGCTCGCTGCCGCCGCATCAAGATCTTTTTTCTCCTGAATCGAAAATGCTTTCATCACCGGATGGTCTGTCAGACTTTTCAACTTCTTTATATATGCCTCATCTTCCTGCCCGTGAAGCTGAGCGATCTGAATGGTTCCTTCATTTAATAATTGTGCGACCTCGCCGCAGTCTTTATTGACAAATACTCCGATCGGGCAAATCTGCGATTCAAGATTTTGAACCAGTTCACGAACTTTCGAAATGGATACATTTCTCCGGCTCTTTGGCACATCGATGATAAATCCGCAATAATCCGGTTTTGCCTCATTTATATAGGTAATATCTTCCGGGCGGCTTAATCCGCAGATCTTAATCTTGGGCATGTTCATTTTTTCTTGTCTCATACTATATCTTCCGCTAATTCATATCTAGCTGCCTTCCTGTCTGCTGCTTCAACTCCATCAGTACTGCTTTCCGATCAGATTTTCTCATCAGAAGTTCTCCGATCAGTACCGCATCGGTTCCATTTTCATAAAGTGCTTTCATATCTTCCACTCCGCGGATACCGCTCTCAGATACGAAAACTGTTTCCGAACTGACCATTTCTCTTAGCCGAATGCTATTCTTGATATCCACTGTGAAATCTTTCAGATTCCGGTTATTTACACCGATAATCTTTGCACCGATCTTCTGTACTCTTAAGATTTCTTCTTCGTTATGTGTTTCTACCAAAGCAGATAGTCCGAGTTCGTCTGCCAGCTGATGATACGCTTTTAACCTGCCATCTTCTAATACCGAACAGATCAGAAGTACTGCCGAGGCTCCCATTGCTTTTGCCTGATAGATCATATATTCATCACAGGTGAAATCTTTTCTGAGTACCGGAATGGATACATTTTGCACGATTTCTTTCAGATACGCATCACTGCCCCGGAACCAAAACGGTTCTGTCAGACAGGAGATTGCTGCCGCGCCGCCTGCTTCATAGTCTCTGGCGATCTCTACATATGGAAAATCCGGTGCGATCAATCCTTTGGAAGGTGACGCTTTCTTTGCCTCGCAGATAAAGGATAATCCGTCTGCCCGAAGTGCCTGTTCGAATGCAGAGATTTGATCTTTAATTCCTTTTTCTTCCGCCTGTCTTCGAACCTCTTCTAATGGAACTATTTTCTTTTCTTCTTCGATCCGCTCTTTCGTGCGCTCGGTAATTTTCTCGAGTATATTCATACTATTTGTTCCTCTTTTTCTTTCAAGTTGCTTCTTCCATTCTCCCCTGCATAGCCGGGGATCAGACTTTTTATTTATTACTTTCTTCTTTAAACTGCTCCAGCTTCTTCAGTGCAAGTCCTTCGTCAATGATCTGTTCCGCTTTTCTTACACCTGCTTCGATTGAATCTGCTTTTCCTGCAAGATAGATTGCTGCTCCTGCATTCAGGCAAACTGCATTTCGCTTTGCTCCCTGCTCTTTTCCTGAAATGATATCCAATGTGATCTGTGCGTTTTCCTGAGGTGTTCCTCCTGTCAGTACACCTTTTTCGCATCTCTCATAACCAAACTGCTCCGGTGTGATCTCATAGCTTGTAAATGTTCCGTCTTTAATCTCACAGACTGTAGTCGGTGCACACATGGAAATCTCATCTAACTTATCCTGTCCGTAAACGACCATTCCGCGGACGACTCCGAGATTCGCCATGACTCTTGCAAGTGGCTCTACGAGACTTTCATCATAAACTCCCATCAGTTCCATGTTCGCTCCTGCCGGATTGGACAGTGGACCAAGAATATTGAATACGGTACGGATACCGAGTTCTTTACGGATCGGTCCGACATATTTCATCGCAATATGATAATTCTGTGCAAATAGGAAACAGATCTGAATATCTTTGAGAAGCTGTGTACTGCGCTCCGGTGCGACATCGATCTTCACTCCAAGTGCTTCAAGTACATCTGCCGCACCGGACTTAGAAGATGCTGCACGGTTACCATGCTTTGCGACCGGGATTCCTGCTGCCGCAATCACAAGGGAGGATGTTGTTGAAATATTAAATGAATTTGCTCCGTCTCCCCCTGTTCCTACGATTTCCAGCACATCCATGTCATGCAAAAGCTTGATGCAGTGTGCACGCATTCCCGCTGCTGATGCTGTGATCTCATCGATTGTCTCACCTTTCATGGAAAGTGCTGTCAGATATGCTGACTTCTGAACATCCGATGCCTTTCCTTCCATAATCTCATTCATTACTTCTTCTGCTTCTGTATAGATGAGATTTTCTTTCTTTGATAATTTTATAATTGCTTCTTTTATCATTTCTTAATTCTCCTTCAATGCTTTTGCATAGTTAATAAAATTCTCTATCATCTGAAGTCCCTGCGGTGTCATCACAGATTCCGGATGAAACTGTAACCCAAAGATTGGATATTCTCTGTGTTCCATCGCCATGATCTCGTTGTCCTCGCTTCGCGCTGTCACAACCAGTTCTTCCGGAAGTGTCTCTTCCTTTACTGCAAGCGAATGATATCTTGCCACCTGGATTGGAAATGTCAGATTCTGAAACAGAACACTGTCTGTCTTTACATCTTTCAGCTGTGATGTCTTCCCGTGCATCAGCTGTCCGGCGTGACCTACCGTTGCTCCGAATGCTTCCGCCATCGCCTGATGTCCGAGACAAACGCCGAGCATCGGGATTTTTCCTTTCAGCTTCTGAATTGCTTCGATACAGATTCCGGCATCAGAAGGTTTGCCCGGCCCCGGTGAGATCACCAGTGCCTCCGGTGCAAGTTCCAGAATCTCTTCCGGTGTGATCTGGTCATTTCGAATGACCTTTACTTCTGAATTCGTCTGATCTTTTTGTATGCCGCTTATTTCTGATTCTACTCCTGCGATAAACTGATACAGGTTATATGTAAAACTGTCATAATTATCAAGTAATAGTATCATTCCAATCCTCCTTTCGCAGTTTCCACTGCCTGAAGCACTGCCCCTGCCTTATTTAAACACTCCTGGAATTCATTTTCCGGGATACTGTCTGCTACGATTCCGGCTCCTGACTGTACACGAATGTATCCATTTTTCTTACAAGCAAGACGGATGGAAATGCATGTATCTACATTTCCTGCAAAATCGAGATAGCCGACTGCCCCTCCGTAAATGCCTCTCTTCTCCTGTTCAAGTTCTGCGATAATCTCACATGCGCGGATCTTCGGTGCTCCGGAAAGCGTCCCTGCCGGGAGAATCGCATCTACTACGTCCAGTGCATCTTTATCTTTCCGAATCTTGCCTGTTACTGTGGAACCGATATGCATCACATGGGAATATCTCTGGATTTCCATATATTTATCAACTTTAACTGTTCCCGGCTGGCTGATCTTGCCGACATCATTTCGCCCAAGATCTACAAGCATGTTGTGCTCTGCAAGCTCTTTCTCGTCTGCAAGTAGCTCTTTCTCCAATTCCTGATCTTCCTCTTCGGTCACTCCTCGCTTCCTTGTACCGGCAAGAGGAAAAGTGCACACCTGTCCGTTTTCTAACTTCGCCAGTGTTTCCGGTGAAGCCCCTGCCACTTCAATATCATCACTTGAAAAGTAGAACATATACGGAGATGGATTCGAGGTTCGAAGCACCCGGTAGGTATCAAAAAGACTTCCTTTTGCCTTCGCTGTCAGCGGATTGGATAAAACGACCTGAAAAATATCACCTTCATAAATGTATTCCTTAGCTTTCTCAACCAACTTGCAATAATCTTCTTTATCCACTCCCGGATGGAACTCTTCTTCTAAAACAAGTGGTCGGAAATCTGCCTGCGCCCCACTTCGGATCAATCGTTCCATCTCTTCTAATTCCTGCTTCGCGTTCGTATATTTTTCTTCCAGATCACCTTCCAGCTTCACGCCTGTAATCAGGATCAGCTTCTGTCTGTAATTGTCAAATACGATGACACGGTCAAATAACATCAAGTCCGCATCCCGGAAATCTCTTACTGCCGTTTTTGCTGCTGTCTTTCCTGTAGTCTCATTCTTCTCTTCCAGGACTGGCTTCAATGTCGGTTCTGCATATTTGATGTAGTCATAAGAAAAATATCCGACAAGCCCTCCGGTAAATGGAGGAAGTCCCGGAACAACCGGACTTTTATATGCTTCGAGAATTTCTCTTAGAACCTTTCCCGGATGGTCGGTTAAAACTTCCCGTCTGGTCTTATCCTCATCTTCATGCCCTTCGCTGATGATCACACGCCCATCGGTACAAGTGATCTCCATCGTTGGTGCATATCCAAGGAAGGAATATCTTCCCCACTGCTGTCTGTCCTCCGCACTTTCCAACAGATAGCAATGTTTGCTTGCCGCCCGCAGAGTCCGCATCACACTGATCGGCGTAAATGCATCTGCATACAGCTCTTTGCTGATCGGAACTCGCTTGTATCTGCCTTGTTCAGCGTAGGATTTGATTTGTTCTAATGTCTTGTCCATGTGTATTCCTCCTTGAAGTTATGCTGCAAAATGAATTTCTCTTTTATCCCGATAGGAAATATATGTTTATGGTAGAAAAAAAGTCCTTGACAGAATATTCCTATTCTGTCAAGGACGGTAAATCTAAATCTTTTCCGCGGTGCCACCTTGATTCACGGGTACACTCCCATGCGCTCTGTAAGATACTAACATATCTCCGGCAACTGACGTATGCCCCACGTCACAGAATACTCGGCAGCAACGCTGCTTTTGACTGTGCCCTCGGCGGTCCATTTGGCAATCTGCATTTCGATCCGGTTCTCAGCATCCCGG
>OLQA01001187.1_pt1 | contig 23619 bp, 28 predicted proteins | sample 1673151 | NCBI WGS metagenome assembly OLQA01 (sample SAMEA3136760, study PRJEB25190) | human gut metagenome | biome: human gut; feature: human-associated habitat; material: faeces | place: Austria | collected 2013
TCTTTTTGCTTTCGAACACGAACGTCGGCCTTTCCAACGAAAACGGCGTGGCCGAAGGTTCCTTGTGGTCCTACTTCAATTCCGCGTCGCGCCGCCAGTGCTACCCCACGGCGGAAGCCGTCAGCAAGTCCACCTTCACCAGTTCCAGCCTGTCCGCTTCTCAATATTGGTGGTGGTGGTTAAGAACCCCGAACGCCGGCAACGCGAGCAACGCGCGCCTTGTCGGCACGGACGGCAGTCTGGGCCACGGCAACGCGTACAACGGCCACAACGGCGTCCGGCCGGCTTTGTATTTGGCATCTTCGAATCTGGTATCCGATACAACCGACACAGACGGCGCTTATATCCTTCTGTGGAACCAGCCGCCCACAGCCCCGTCTTCCATTACCTACGGCACCCCCCAGGCGGGACAGAACCTGACCCTGTCGACCGGCGGATCGACCGATCCGGAGGGCGACGCCATTTCCTACGTCTGGGAACGGAAGGTGGATTCCGGCGTCTGGACCCAGATCGGGATCACCACCGCGAAGACGATCCAGGACACGGTCCCGTCCAGCGGAACAACCTACTACGCGCGCGTGAAGGCCGTGGACGCGGTCGGGAATGAATCGGCGTATTGCACCGGTTCCGGAAAGGCCATTTCCTACAACACCCCGCCCGTGATCAGCGGTTCCGACCAGAACATGGGCGCGAAGACAGACCCCTTCACCTACAAATACACCGTCACCGACGCCCAGTCCGCCACCCAGGCCCTGACCGTGACGGAAACCCTGACCAACGGCGCCGAAACGATCGCCCTTCGCACCTACACGGCCACGGCCGGCGCCCAGAACACCGCCGACCTGTCGTCCGTCTGGATCAGGTTGATCGCGGGGACCCACGTCCTGAAGATCACCGCGTCCGACGGTGCCGGCGGAACGGCTGTCCGGAACATCACCTTCAGCCGAACCGTCACCAGGATCGCCGCGGCCCGCGCCTTCAACACCGACGCGAAGGTCACGAAGGTCTTCGTTTCCCTGTACCCGTCCGACCGTCCGGCCGGTTCCACGCTCCACCTGGAAGTGACGAACAACCCGTTCGACACGAACCCCGTCTGGGAGGACATCACGGAGAAGGCGAACCGCCTGGTCCACACCTTCGCGAACAGCACCGTCGCAAATGGCTACGGCCTGGGCTATCGGTTCTATCTGCTGAAGGGAACGGGGGAAATCGAGATCACCCAGGCGACGATCCGTTTCGCCTGATGAAAGGAGGGAAGCAAAATGTCTTTCAACTCGCACGACTGCGAAACCGTCAGCATGAAGGAAGCCCAGGAACAGGAAAAGAACAACCCTGTCACCCAGATCGCGGCGGCGGCGTCCATCGCCTTCGTGGTCCTGGCGGAGGGCGGCCAGATCGACGACGTCACCGCCACGGAGAACGTCGAGCAGTTCGCCCCCTGGGCCTACCCGATCGCCTACAAAAAGGGCAATATCCGCCGCTACGGTTCCGACCTGTACCGGTGCAACCAGGACCACACTTCGCAAGCCGACTGGACCCCCGCGGCCGCCGCGTCCCTGTGGTCGAAGATCGGCGACCCGACGGAGGAATGGCCGGAATGGTCCCAGCCGGTCGGCGCCCATGACGCCTATAACGCCGGCGCGAAGGTGTCCCATAACGGGAAGCACTGGACGTCCGACGTCGCGTCGAACGTCTGGGAACCTGGCGTCTACGGTTGGACGGAGGTGACGGCATGACCGAAGGGATCATCATCGCCGTTCTTTCTATGGTCGGCACGTTGGCCGGTGCCTACCTGGCGAACCGGAAAAGTTCCGCCCTGATTGCCTATCGCCTGGATAAGCTGGAAGAGAAGGTCGACAAGCATAATTCTGTGATCGAACGGACCTTCAAGCTGGAAGAACAGGCCGCCCTTATCGAAGAGCGAATCAAGGTCGCGAACCACCGGATCGAAGACCTTGAAAAGGCGCAGTAAACCCCACCGCGAGTTCTCCAAAATCATCGTTTGCACAGTTGGGGCCGTCACGATCGCCGTGACGGTCTTCACCTGTGTCATGGTGTGGAGAACCAGCAACACGGAAGCCCTGGCGTACCTGATACCGGCCATCTTTGGGGAAGCCGCCACGGCGACCGGATTCTATTACAGCAAGGCAAAAACAGAAAACAGGATCAAGCTTCGCCGGCAGTATGGCGACTTGGTCGACAAGGAGGAATGAACCTATGTTTGAAATCATCATCGGGAACCTGGTCAAGATCGGCTATGCTATGGCGATCTTCCTGTGTGCCTTCCTGGCGAACGTCGTGTTCTCCCTGTGGTATAACATCAAGATCAACCGTGAACCCTTCAGCCGCGAGAAGCTGGCGACCGGCGGCCTGAAGGCGCTGACGTTCATCGTCGGACTGACCCTTCTGTGTATCGCGATCACCACCCTTCCGATCTTCGCGACGGAAGTCGGCTGGACGGTCCCTGAAGAGTACGCGGAACTATTCGCTGATTTGATCATCGTCGGCGCGGTCCTTCTGGTCGCCTGTAAGTACATCAAGGAAGCTTTTACAAAGTTCGTCGCGATCCTAAACACGCCGGCGGACATCGCACCCGAAAAGGAGGGAATCGACCATGAGCAACAGCCCGTTAGTGACGTATTCCAGGATCAGTCCGCACCGGACCAGCCCCAGGAATCATAAGATCGACACGGTCACGATCCATTGTATCGTCGGCCAGTGGACGGCGAAGCAAGGCTGTGACTTCTTCGCCACCACGAATCGCGAATGTTCCGCGAACTACGTCGTCGGTAAAGACGGTTCGATCGGCCTTTCCGTGGAGGAAAAGGACCGTTCCTGGTGCAGTTCTTCCCGTGCTAACGACAACCGCGCCGTGACGATCGAAGTCGCGTCCGACACGACCCACCCCTACAAGGTGACGGATCAGGCCCTGGCGGCCCTGGTCGACCTTCTGGCGGATATTTGCCGCCGGAACGGGATCAAGGCCCTTCTGTGGAAGGGCGACAAGTCCCTGATCGGCCAGGTGAACAAGCAGAACATGACCGTCCACCGTTGGTTCGCGAACAAGGCCTGTCCTGGCGACTATCTCTATAATCTCCACGGCCAGATCGCGAAACAGGTGAACGAACGCCTGGGCGCCGCGCCGGCGGAGCCGGAGAAGAAGCCGGACCCGAAGCCCAGCGGTTCCACCTTCGCCCCCTACCTGGTCCGGATCACGGCGTCCGTCCTGAATATCCGAAAAGGCCCTGGCACGTCCTACGCTGTCACCGGCCAGATCAAGGACCGCGGCGTCTATACCATCGTCGAGCAGAAGGGAAACTGGGGCCGCCTGAAGTCCGGCGCCGGCTGGATCAGTCTGTCCTACACGAAGAAGGTCTGACGATGGGAATGAAGCTGGACGGTCTGGCGAACTTCGGAAAGGCCCTGGTCGCCCTTCAGGCCGACCTTCCGGAGATCATGGACCACCTGGCGGTCGGCGAAGGCCGCTTCGCCCGTGACCAGGCGCGGAAGATTTGCACAGAAGAAAACATCATCAATACCGGCGACTATCGCCGGAACTTCAAGAGCAGTTCGAAGGCGATCCGAACCGGAACAGCCTACAAGATCGACGTCTTCAACAACCTGGACTACGCGAAGCCCCTGGAATACGGCTTCCGCGGCCACTTCGTCCCTGGTCACTGGGACGGAAGGTCGTTCGTCTACCAGCCGAAGGACCCGCAAGGGGGAATGTTCGTCCATTCCCTGATCCCTGGTCACTACACGCTGGAACGGGCCGTCAACGCCACGAAGCGCACCCAGGACGCGCGCCTTCAGCGCCGTTTCGAACAGGAACTGAAGAAGCGCGGCTACATGAAGTATTTCAAATAGAAAGACGCCCAGGGGACGAACCCCTGGGCGCCTTTTCTTTCTTCAGAACATCGCGAGTTTGATTGCCTTGAACCGTGTGTCGTCCAGTTCCAGAAGGGACCGCTTCCCGTCCTTGAACTGAACCGCCACCACATGGACGCCCTTCGTCTTCGCGGTCGCGGCCGCAACGACGCCGATCGGGCCTAAAAGCAGAGAACCGACAGCGCCACGCGCAACGGCGGAACCCATGCTTTTTTGTGAATCTTCGTCCACGACTTCGATCTGTTCAATCGTGGAACTGTCCAGCTTCAGATTTTTCATCAGGCCGACGTTCAAAACCGCCTTCCCGCCTTGCATAATGACCGCTTTGTGTTTATAGTCGCCTTCCAGGACCCAGTTCTTCGCACCCATGCCAGAACCTCCCTTTGATATTTACCCCGAAGTTATGGGATATTACCATAAGAATATCGGAAACCTATGCTAAAGTCAATTAGAATATGGGATATTCCCATAACAGGAGGATCAGGCGTGAAGAAGTTCGACTACAACGGCCGGAAGAATATCTGTGGAAACCGCGTCCGGTGCCTTCGGACGGCGCGACGATGGTCACAGGCCGCCCTTGCGGCAAAAATGCAGACCCAGGGCGTGATCATGGAACAGGACGTCGTCAGCAAGATCGAATCCGGCGACCGCCTGGTCACAGACTACGAAGTCCGCGCCTTCGCGACGGTCTTCGGCGTGGCCTTTGAAAACCTGATTGAAGACGAAGAATGAACGGCCTTCCGGACCAGAACCGGAGGGCCGCTTTTTTCTGCTTGACAATATACTACCGGTATTATATAATAAGCACCAGAAGGAAGGTGATTCACAATGTCGAGGGCGCAGACAGCCGCAAGCAAGCGTTACAACCTGAAGGCGTATGACAGAATTGAAATAACGGTCCCGAAGGGAAACAGGGAGATCATCGCCCAGGCCGCGGCGGCGGCCGGAATGAGCGTGAACGCCTTTATCAAGGAAGCGATCGAAGCACAGATCGTAAAGCAGAGCGCGTGAACGCGAAGGCCCTGTCCGAAAGGACGGGGCCTTTTATTTTCTACCGAACGGAGGAAACACCATGAAGCGTCGCAGATTCAAGCAACTGACCAGAACGGATCGCCTGAATATCGAAAAGTATCTTCGCCAGGGTATGACGAAACAGGCCGTCGCCGACGCCCTGGGCGTCAGCCTTCGAACGGTATATTATGAACTGAAGCGCGGCCAGTATATCCACACCAATTCCGACCTGACGGAGGAAGTCCGTTATAGCTGTGACGTCGCCGAATCGGTCAAGAAGTACAACGGCACGAACAAAGGCCCACAGTTAAAGATCGGCGACGACCACGAACTGGCGACCTACATTGAACGGCGGATCGTGGAAGACGGCTATTCGCCGGCGGCGGTCCTTGGAGAAATCCGCGTCAAGGGCCTGAAGTTCAAGACGTCGATCTGTAAGTCGACCCTGTATTCCTATATCCGGAAGGGCGTCTTCCTGACCCTTGAAATGCGCGACCTTCCCCGCCACGGTAAGAACAAGCGCGGCTACACCCGCACCCACAAGAAGGGCGCCAGGGCTTCCGCCGGAACCAGTATCGAAGAGCGGCCGGAGGAAGTGAACGCCAGGGCGACCGTCGGTCACTGGGAAATGGATTCTGTCCTGGGTAAGAAGAGAACGAAGGCGGCCCTTCTGGTCCTGTCTGAACGCTACTCGCGAAAGGAAATTATCATCAAGGTCAAGGACCACACCGCCGCCAGTGTCGTTCGCGCCCTTGACAGACTGGAACGGAAGATGGGATCGCCGGCTTTCCGGTCTATCTTCCGGTCAATCACCGTTGACAACGGTTCGGAGTTCGCCGACGCCGCCGGTATGGAACAAAGCTGTCGGAGCCAGGGACCGCGGACGAAGGTCTATTACTGTCACCCTTATTCTTCCTGGGAACGTGGGACCAACGAAAACACGAACGGCCTGATCCGCCGGTGGTTCCCGAAGGGGACCGACTTCACCAAAGTCACCACCCAGGAAATCCAGAAGGTCGAAGACTGGCTGAACGCCTACCCCCGCGAAATCCTTGGCTTCCTATCCGCTGACGCTGTCTTCTCCGCCGGCCTTGCTTCCCTTGTTTGAAACTTTTTTATGTTTTTTGAAAAAATATGTTGACTTTTGCGGTTTCAGCGCCCTTCGCGCGAAGGCGGGCGTTTTATGCAGCCGCGGTGAAATGCCCAAAGCGGCCAATCTTAACACAATTGTAACACTTTTCCATGCTATACTACGGTATGATAAGATCATATCCGGAAAGGAGCTTTTGCCTTGTATCGCAGCAAACTCAACGAAAAATTACAGGAATCGCTTGCCGCGGTGCTGCCCATCCTCGCCATCGTGCTGATCCTGAGCTTCACCATCGCCCCGCTCCCGACGAGCGTGCTGATGGCGTTCCTCTTCGGCGCGGTGCTGCTGGTGGTGGGCATGATGTTCTTCTCCCTCGGCGCGGAGCTGGCCATGTCGCCGATGGGCGAGCGCGTGGGCGCGTGCATCACCAAGACGCGCAGGGTCGGCATCATGCTGACGCTCGGCTTTCTGCTGGGCTTTCTCATCACCATTTCCGAGCCGGACCTGCAGGTGCTCGCCAATCAGGTGCAGGCCGTGCCGAACATGGTCCTCATCGTCACCGTGGCGGTCGGCGTGGGATTGTTTCTCTGCTTCGCCATGCTGCGTATGCTGCTCTCCGTCCCGCTCAACACGATGCTGGTGGGCTTCTACATCGTGGTTTTTGTTCTCGCCATGTTCGTGCCCAAGGATTTCCTTGCCGTAGCGTTCGACTCCGGCGGCGTGACGACCGGCCCGATGACCGTGCCGTTCATCATGGCGATGGGTGTCGGCGTCTCCGCCATCCGAAGCGATAAGCACAGCGCGAACGACAGCTTCGGTCTTGTCGCGCTCTGCTCCATCGGCCCCATTCTCGCGGTGCTCATCCTGAGTCTCATCTTCCGGCCGGACGGCGGCAGCTACACCGCCGTGGTCATCCCGGAGATCGGCGACAGCGCCGCGCTCTGGCAGCTCTTCTTCGTCGCCTTCCCGACGTATTTCAAGGAGATCGCCGTCTCGCTTCTCCCCATCGCAGCATTCTTCGCGGTGTTCGATCTTGTCTCCCTGCATCTCGAGCGCAAGCAGCTCATCCGCATCGGCGTGGGCCTTGCGTATACATACCTCGGGCTCGTCATTTTCCTCACCGGCGTGAACGTCGGCTTCATGCCCGCGGGCAACTACCTCGGCAGCGTCATCGCGGGACTTTCCTGCAACTGGATCATCATTCCCATCGGTATGCTCATCGGCTACTTCATCGTCATGGCCGAGCCGGCGGTCTACGTTCTCATGCGGCAGGTCGAGGAGCTGACCGACGGCGCGATCCCGGGCAGCGCGATGAAGCATTCGCTCTCCATCGGCGTAGCCGTCTCGGTCGGTCTTGCGATGATCCGCGTGCTGACCGGCATTTCCATCTTTTACCTGCTCGTGCCGGGCTACGCCGTTGCCATCGCGCTCTCGTTCTTCGTGCCGAAGCTCTTCACCGCCATCGCGTTCGACTCCGGCGGCGTGGCCTCGGGCCCCATGGCGACGACCTTCCTTCTGCCCTTTGCGATGGGCGCGTGCTCGGCGGTCGGCGGCAATATCGTGACCGACGCCTTCGGCGTGGTCGCCATGGTCGCCATGACGCCGCTCATCACCATTCAGGGCTTGGGTCTCATTTACCGTCTGCGCACAAAGCACGGTGCAGTGGCTCCCGCCCCCGCGGTCTCCGGCGATGCGTTCGCCTTGGATGACCTTGCCATCATCGACCTGTAAGGAGGGCGCAGCATGAGTGAATTGAATCTGATGGTCACCATCACCGAGCGCAGCAAGCTCACCGCCTTCCTCTCGTTCTATCGCGAGCGGCAGGTCCCCGTGCAGCTCATCTCGCTCGCCCTCGGCACGGCGAGCAACGAAACGCTCAATTACCTCGGTCTCGAGCGCAGCGACAAATGCGTGTTCGCGAGCTTCGTCACCGACGAGAAATGGGAGGAGCTGCGCCGCGGCCTGCGGCGCGAGCTGCAGATCGACGTGCCCGGCATGGGCATCGCCTTTACGGTCCCGCTCAGCTCCATCGGCGGGCGGCGCGAGCTGCAATTCCTGACCGAGCACCAAAACTACCAAAAGGGGGAGGAATCCACCATGAAGGACACGAAATACGAGCTTCTGGTCGTCATCGCCAACCACGGCTACAGCGATCTGATCATGGACGCGGCCCGCGGCGCGGGCGCGGCGGGCGGCACGGTCATCCACGCCAAGGGCACCGGCATGGAGGGCGCGGAAAAATTCCTCGGTATTTCCCTTGCCGCCGAAAAGGAAATGATCTACATCGTCGTCCACCGCGACAAGCGCAACGAGATCATGTCCGCCATCATGCGCGACGCGGGCATGGCGAGCAAGGCGAAGTCCATCTGCTTCACCCTGCCCGTCTCCGCCACGGCGGGCCTGCGGCTCATCGAAGAGGACTGAGCCTCCGCACACGATCAAAAAGAGGTTGGAAAGCCGCTTGGCTTTCCAACCTCTTTATTCTTTCAGCAGCTTCATGCGCTCGCGGTGGTCCTTACCCATAGAGCGGCGCTGCCCCTGCCGCCTTCAAAATATCACCGAGACTCTCGCTGAGCAATCTCGTAGTGAATATTGATCATTCCGCCATTGGTGCCGGGCACTACTTTAAATTCATATTCTTTGTCCGCACCAAACCGGCCTTGAGTCACTTCAACATAAATATGTCCGCTTTCACCCTTCTCGAAGGTTTCCTCACTCCGGCCATTGATGGTTGCCACAACGGGACCGCTTCCCTTGTTTTCTACATACAAACCAACATATTTTCCGTTGTCCTTATTCAGCTTTTTGGACACACTCAGTCCGGTATTATTTTCGATATTGCCACTATCAATAAACAAATCAAGTGGCATAAGCCAGTTATCCTCAAGAGCTATCGGAGTTACCGCGTCAGCAGTAACAATTTTAGGGTTTGCTTCACCGATTGTATTTTCCGCTTCGGATAATTTATCAACGCTGCTCGGTGTGGCATTACAGCCTGCCGACCCAAGCACACAAACCAATGCTAAAAGCACTGCTATCAATTTTTTCATGCACTCACGCTCCTTCAAGCTATATATTCCGTCTCATTTATTGTACCGTACTCACCGCTCAAAGTCAAGACTACCGAATCGTCCCCATCCAAAGCCGCACCCAAGCGCATGGGGTAATATGCACAAAAAGCGCTCACCCGCGCAGCAGCTTCATGCGCTCGCGGTGGTCCGGCAGGATGCTGCCGAGCAGGGCGTAGAAGCCCGCGCCGTGGTCGTGATGCGCGATATGGCAGAGCTCATGCACCACCACGAGGTCAATGGCCTCGTCGGGGTACTGCATGAGCCGCCAGGAAAAGCAAAGGCTGTTCCGGCTGTTACAGCTCCCAAAGCGCGTTTTCGCGCCGGTGATCTTCACGCCGGTCGGCACAAGGCCGGTCACGCGGCTCCAATGCGCCACGCGCTGCGGCAGCTCGGACCTCGCGCGCGCAAGGAGCGCTTCGCGCTCGGCCTCTGTCGGCTCGGGATGCGCGGCAAGGTGTTCCGCCTGACGGGTGCGGGCGCGGGCGAGCCACGCCTCATGCGCGGCGACAAACGCGTCGATCTTCTCCACGCCGAGCCTCAGCGGCGCGTGGATGACCACCGTGCCGTCGCGCTTCAGCTCCATCGAGAGCGTTCGCCGCCGTGAACGGACGAGCGTATAGTCCGTCATTCCCCGAGATAGGTGAATCGGCGGTAGGTCTTGCCGTCGCGCTCGACGATCTCGTTCCACATGGCGGCGGGGCGCACCCACAAGCCGAACTCCCCGTAGAGCGCGCGATAGACGACCATATCCTCCAAGGTTTCGCTGTGCTTCGCAAGGCCGACGACCTCGTATTCGTTGCCCTTGAAGTGGCGGTAGCGGCCTAATTTGATTGGTTCCATACAGATTTCCTCCTTTAGGTTTATGCGTCACATTCCTCAAGATAGCATTTGCGGGCGCTGCGCAGCGCATAGAGCGCACAGACGGCAAGCCACAGCTCGACCGGGAAAAGCTGCTTGACATAGCCGAACTGGTAGAGCGCGGCGGGCATATCAAAAATCGCGTGCAGGCCGATGGCGAAGGCGAGATAGCCGCGCTTTGCGCGGCTCCGCGCCGCGGCAAACACAAAAACGGAGAGCGAGATGTGCAGCAGCATCGCGCTCACGCGCTCGAGACAGGCGAGCAGGCAGTAGCCGACGGTGTATTTGCCGAGGGAAGCGGCGACGGTCTGCACCTCCGCCATACTGCCGGCGAGCCTCAAAAGCGCGCCCGTGTCGCCCGCGTTCCAACAGAGGGCGAAGACAAGATAGAGCGCCATCGACGCAGCGGAAACGGTCATCGCCTCGATGCCGCCGTGGCCGATGCCCGCCGTGACGGCGGCGGCGCGCCCGTCATAACGGCGCATGACGGTCTTATACATACAAAAGCGGCCGCACTCCTCGAAAATGCCCGCCGTCAGCGCGCCGTAGAGCATATAGAGCCACGGGCTGCTCAGGATCGCGCGGGAAACGGCGTTGTCGGAGAGGATGCAGAGGTAGTGCAGTCCCATCTCCAGACCCCGTGCAAAGAGGAGAAAAGCCAGCGCGCCCCAGAGCGCGGGCAGCAGGCGGGTACGCTCGGTCCTGCGCCACCAAATCAGAATGCCGATGGGCAGCAGAGCGCAGAACGCCGCAGCCGCGCCCATCGCAATGAGCGACGAGGTCGGAACGGTCATTGCGCTCCCCCCTTCTCATGGCGGCGGTAGTAGAGATAGGAGTACAGCACCGGAATGCCCACCGCCAGCGCAAGGAGAACAACGGTCACCGTCGGCCCATGCAGCTGCCAAAACGCGGACACGACCATCAGCAGTCCCGCGGCGACCCAGGTAAAGCCCGCGACGCGGTGCGTGCGGGTCCAGTTCTCCTCGCTCGCAAGCGTCCACGGCAGCTTGATGCCCATGATGCGGTTCCGCCGTATCTTCGGCAGATAGTTGCCGAGGATAAGGAACAGCAGCCCCACGAACACCGGCACCACGGTGCTGATGTGCATTTCATAGCCCAGCCCCGTGCCAAGCGTGAGCGCACTGCCAAGCAGCGACATCGCGGGACAGATCCACAGCATCACCGTCCGCAGCACAGGATTCATATTCCTGTTCGTCCCGTGGCTCTCGGCGTAAAAGCAGATGAGGTGCAGCGCCAAAATAAACAGCGGCAGGCCGAACACCGTGGCGGCACGCGACGACCAGCCGTTTGCCGTTCCGTCAAAGCCCCAATGCGTCGCCATCGTTTCGGGCAGGCGCGGATAGAGCGCCACGCCCGCAAGCAGCGGCAGCAGGCAGGCCAGCGAGGTCAGCAGCAGTTCTTTTTTGTTTATCTTCATGATTCCTTCTCCCCCCTCAAATCCTGTAACCACAGCAGCACCTCCTCCAAAACGGAGGCGTTGAGGCTGTAGTAGATAAAGTTCTTCTCGCGGCTCTCAAAAATGAGTCCCGCCTTCTTGAGCTGGGCGAGGTGGTATGAGACCGTCGCCGCCGTCATGTCAAAGCGGCTCGCGATGTCGCCCGCGGTCATGCGCCCGCCCTTGAGCAGATTCAGTATCTCGCGCCGCACGGGATCGCCCAGCGCCTTCATGGTTTCACTCAGGCCCACGCCGCTCACCCCTTTCATGGTATTTAGAAAAATTTCTAAATAGAGAGTAGCACCATCTTGCCGGAATGTCAAGCGGTATTTAGAAATTTTTCTAAATACCGCTTTGCAGAAAGGGAGCCGTCCCCCGGCGGAGAACGGCTCCTCTGATCTTGCTTTTACTGCTTTGCGCCCGCGAGCAGGTCGATGCCCATGGTGTAGCTCTCGAAGCCGTGACCGCGGATCTGCGCGATGCAGACCGGCGCGGTGACGGAGAGATGGCGGAACTCCTCGCGCTTTTCAATGTCGGAGATGTGGACCTCCACCACCGGAACGGTGATGGCCTTGATGGCGTCGCGGATGGCGTAGCTGTAGTGCGCGTAAGCGCCGGGGTTGATGACGATACCGTCGAACATCCCGTCCGCCTCCTGAATGGCGTCGATGATCGCGCCCTCGTGGTTGGACTGGAAGCACTCGACCGCGATGCCGCGGCTTTGGGCGTGGGCGTAGATGCAGGCGCAGAGGGCGGCGTAGTCCTCGCGGCCATAGATATCCGGCTCACGCTTGCCGAGCAGGTTCATGTTCGCGCCGTTGATGACCAGAATTTTCATGGCGTTTTCTCCTCTCCGTCCGCGCTTATTTGCCCTGCTGAGCAAGGAACGCGCGGTACTCCACGCTCTTGCGGTAGTAAAGCTCGCTGTTTTCCAGGCAGGACGCCTTCTGCTTGTCGTTCAGGGGCTTTGCGACCACGGCGGGAGAGCCGACGAGCAGGCTGCCCGCAGGCGCGTCCATCTTGCCGGTCACGACCGCGCCAGCGGCAATGATGCAGTCGTCGCCGATCTTTGCGCCGTCGAGCACGATGGCGCCCATGCCGACGATCACGCGGTCGCCGACCGTCGCGCCGTGGACGATGGCGCCGTGACCGACGGATACATCGTCGCCGAGGGTGCAGAGGTTGTGGATCACCGCGCAGTCCTGAATGTTGCAGCGCTTGCCGATCTTGATGGGCTGCAGCTCCGCGCGGCAGACGCTGTTGAACCAGAAGGCGGTGCCCTCGCCGACGGTCACATCGCCACAGACCACCGCGCCGGGCATGACAAGGACGTTCTCGTCCGTTTCAATGGGCTTGAAATTCATCGTGTTCTCCTCCGTTTTCTCTGTATCTGCGCCCTTACAGGGCAAAATTTCCGCTGCGGAACACCGGCAGCTCGCGGCCGTCGTGCGTCGTACCGGTGATGGAGAGGTCGGCGGTGCCGACCATGAAATCAACGTGCGTGAGCGAGTGGTTCAGCCCGTGGGCGTCCAGCTCCTCGCGCGTCATCCGCTCGCCGCCGGCGATGCACTCAGGATACGCCTCGCCGAAGGCGAGGTGGCAGGAGGCATTCTCGTCGTAGAGCGTGTTGTAGAACAGCAGGCCGCTGCTGCGGATGGGACTGTCGTAGGGCACCAGCGCGACCTCGCCGAAATAGCGTGCGCCGTCGTCCACCGCGATGGCGGCATTGAGCACGTCCTCGCCGCGCGAGGCCTTAGCCTCGACGATGCGGCCCTCCCTCACGGTGAAGCGGATGTCTTCGATGATGCTGCCGTTGTTCACCAGCGGCAGCGCCGCGCAGACCGTGCCGTTGACGCCGGTCCTGAGCGGCGCGGTGAAGATCTCCTCGGTGGGCAGATTGGCGACGAAGCCGACGCCCGCGGGCGTTTCGGAGTTGCCCGCCGCCCAGAGGTGATCGTCCGGCAGCGCGATGGTGAGGTCGGTGCCGAGGGAATTGGTGTAGTGCAGGCTCTTAAAGCGCAGCGCGTTGAGCTTTTCCTTGCGCGCGGTCAGCAGCGCGATGTGCTCGCGCCAGCGCGCCTCGGCATTTCCGTCGCCGGTGACGCGCACGGTTTTCAGGATCGCGTCCCAGAGCGCGGCGACCGCGTCGCCCTCGCTCCGGTCGGGGAAGACCTTCCTCGCCCACGCGGCGATTGGCGCGCCCGCGACGCACCACGGAAAGCCGTTCGCCATCTGGAGCCGGTCAAAGGTCTCACGCTCGGCGGACGAGGTGCGCTGCGCGGCGACGAGCCGCGCAGGCGATACGCCCAGCAGCGTTTCGGGGTCCTCCGCGTCGATGCGCAGATAGGCCGCGCCCTCGTTGGCGTAGTCGGTAAAGAACGCCCTGCGCCACGGGCGCGGCGTTTCAAAGGCGGCGTCCTGCGCACGCAGGAAGCGCTCGCGGGTGATATAGTCGTCCGTCCAGTTCAGCACGACCTCGCCCGCGCCGAGGTCATAGGCCGCCGACGCGCACAGCCGCGCAAACGGCGCGCACTCCACGGGGGATGAGAGAATGAGCGTCTGCCCCTTTTGCAGGTTCAGTCCGACGGAAACGATCAGATGCGCATATTCGCGCAGCTTTTCTTCCACAAAAATACCTCCTTGAAAATCGGGTATGCTTACCCTACGGTGCTTTTCATAGGAACAGAATACCACGCCCCGCCGCGCTTGGAAAGGGGAAATTCGGCGGCAAGGCCGGAAAACTCAGATGCCCAGCAGGAGCGAGGCGAAGCGGAAGTAGATGGCCAGCGAGATCGCGTCCACCACCGTGGTGATGAACGGCGAGGCCATGACCGCGGGGTCGAAGCCGATCTTCTTGGCCAGCAGCGGCAGCGTGCAGCCGACGAGCTTGGCGGCAAACACCGTGACGATCAGCGTCAGGCAGATGACCGCCGCCACCGTCATCGTGATGGGATTGCCGAAAATCATCTTATCCACCAGCAGCAGCTTGACAAAGTTCGCCGCGCTAAGCACCGCGGCGCAGAGCACCGCCACGCGGATCTCCTTCCAGATGACGCGGAGGAGGTCGGAAAACTCGATCTCATCGAGCGAAATGCCGCGGATGACCGTGACGCTCGCCTGCGAGCCGCAGTTTCCACCGGTATCCATCAACATGGGGATATAGGCGGTCAGGATAGCGCAGGCGCCGAGGGCATCCTCGAATTTCGCGATGATCTGGCCGGTGAAGGTCGCCGAGACCATCAGCAGGAGGAGCCACGGGATACGGGACTTGAAGGTCTCGAACACGCTCGTTTTGAGATAGGGTTTGTCGGTCGGCAGCATGGCCGCCATCTTTTCGATATCCTCGGTGGCCTCCGCCTCCATGACGTCCATGGCGTCGTCAACGGTGATGATGCCGACGAGACGGTCTTCCTTATCGACGACCGGCAGGGCGATGAAGTCGTACTTTGAGAAGGTCTGGGCGACGTCCTCCTTATCCTCGAGGGTACCGACGGAGATGACATGCGTCTCCATGATATCCTCGATGATATCGTCCTCGTCGGAGAGGAGGATCGTGCGCAGGGAAACGATGCCGAGCAGCTTGCGCGCGGGATCCACCACATAGCAGACGTTGATGGTCTCCTTGTCCGTGCCGGTGCGGCGGATGCGCTTGAGGGCGTCCTCCACCGTCATGTCTCGCTTGAGGTCGACGAACTCCGTCGTCATCAGCGCGCCGGCGGAATCCTCGGGATATTTCAGGATCTCATTGATGCTCTTGCGGGTGTCGGGGTCGGCGTGCTTCAGAATGCGCTTGACCACGCCCGCGGGCATCTCCTCGACGATATCGACGGCGTCGTCGAGATACAGTTCGTCGAGCACCTCCTTGAGCTCGGTGTTGGAAAAGCCGCGGATGAGCATTTCCTGCACATCCGGCTCCAGCTCGACGAACAGCTCCGCCGCCGGCTCCTTGGGCAGCAGGCGGAACAGCAGCGGCAGCATCTCCTCGGGCAGATCGTCGAACAGGTCTGCGATATCGGCGGGCTCCAGCTCGACTAAAATGTCGCGCAGCGCCTTATACTGCTTTCGGCGGGTCATCTCCTCTATTTTCTCCAGCAGCTCGTCACGGCGTTCTTCAAAATCGATCATGCGCTGTTCCTCCTTTCTCCAAAGCTGACCGGCGCGGGCCAAGGGATAAAAAAAGCCCGCAGGCCTTCCTCCGGTACCAAGGCTGCGGGAGCGACAATGATAAAAATCGCGCTTTGCGATCTTCCCTACCGTTCAAGCTTTAGCATCACCAGGCGGTGAAACTGCATTAGATGGCACCTTGATTTCGATGCCAACTGTTCAAACCCTCGCATCGTGTCTCCACGACTCTGCGGCAGCAGTCCATATCCTGATGGTAGCCTTACCTACCGGACGAATATTTATTTACCTTATCATAGTATGCGCATTTTCTTTCTTTGTCAAGCATTTTCCCGATTTTTTCGGCCCGTTTTCCCCGCTGCGGCGCGTCGGAAATCTTTCTCTTTCCTTTTCGGTCTTGCTGTGCTATAGTATTGTTGTTTTTATAGGGCTTCGTGAAGAATAAACAGGGCGGAGGTGAGCGGGATTTGCTCGAGCGCGTGATGCACAACCGGTTTTTTCGCGGCACGGCGCTGTTCGTGCGCCGCTACTTCGACCACCGCGTGGCCCGCGACAGCGCGGCGCTGACGTATTACCTGCTCTTTGCGATGTTCCCGCTGCTCATCTTCCTGAGCAACCTCGTCGGCTTCTTCGCCGTGGACATTGAGGGCTTCCTGCGCCAGCTCGGCACCATCATCCCCGCCGAGGTGCTGGACCTGCTGATCCAGTACCTGCGCTACGTTTCGCGCGTATCGAGCCGAACGCTGATGACCTTCAGCCTGATCTTTTCCATCTGGTTCCCGATGCGCGCGGCCAACGCGCTGCTGCTGAGCGTGCGCAAGGCCTACGGCATGGGGCGTCCCACGCAGTTCCTCCGCCATCAGGCCAAGGTGTTCCTTTACACCATCTGCCTGATCCTCACGATCCTGCTCTCGCTGGTGCTCGTGACGGTGGGCCGCAGCGTGCTGAACCTCTGCGCGGACTACTTCCATTTCAGCGCCATCCTGACCGACGGCTTCATCGAGCTGTGGTCGACGCTGCGCTTCGTGTTCCTCGGCTGCATCGTCTTTCTCGCGCTCGCCGTGCTCTACGGCCTCGCACAGGAGACGCGGAGCGTTCACTACGTCTGGCCCGGCGTGCTCTTTTCGCTCACGGCCTGGATGATCCTCTCGCTGCTTTTCTCGCTTTATGTGGAAAACGCAGCGAACTATTCCGTCATCTACGGCTCCATCGGCGCCATCATCGTGCTGCTGCTGTGGCTGTATCTCTCGGCGACCATGATGATCATGGGCGCGGAATTCAACAGCGTTCTGATGGAAATGAAGACCGCGCGCAGCTGAGGCGCGCGGATACCAAGGCTATTACGCGCCGCGCGGTGCGCGGCAGAACGGAGAACAAAGCATGAAGATCATCATTGTCGGTCTGGGCAAGGTCGGCTACGCCATTGCCCAGCAGATGGTCGGCGAGGAGCACGACCTGATTTTGGTGGACGAGAGCGCCGCCGTGATCGAGCACGCCGACGCCACGCTCGACGCCATGTGCGTCGAGGGCAACGGTGCGTGCGCGAGCGTGCTGCTGCGCGCCGGTGTGCGCGACGCCGACCTGGTCATCGCCGCCACGGCGGACGACGAGGTGAACCTCGTCTGCTCGTTGATGGCGAAAAAGCTGGGCGCCAAGCACACGGTCGCCCGCGTGCGCAACCCCGAATACTTCCGCGACGCGCCGATCCTGCGCCGCGAGATCGGTCTGGACATGATCATCAACCCCGAATACGCCGCCGCGCAGGAGATCGCGCGCATCCTGCGCGTACCCGCCGCGTTCAGCGTGGAGAGCTTCGCCCGCGGCACCGTGGAGCTCATCGGCTTCCAGATCACCGAGCAGGACGGCATGGCCGGCAAGAGTCTGATCGAATACAACAAGCTCCACCCCAACGCGCTGCTGCTGTGCGCGGCCAAGCGCGGCGGCGAGGTGCTGGTGCCGAACGGCCACTTTGTCCCGCAGGCCGGCGACCGCGTCTACGCCATCGGCACGCCGACCGAGACCGCCCGCGTGCTGCGCAGCATGGGCCGCGACACCTCGCCCATCCGCCAGCTGAGCGTGATCGGCGGCGGGCGCATCGCGCTCTACCTCGCCTGGGCGCTCGACGGCATGGGGATGCACATCACCATCGTTGAGCAGAACGAGGAAAAGTGCATGGCGATCGCCGAGAAGCTGCCGAAGGCGACCATCCTCCACGGCGACGGCACGGACCATGACCTGCTCGAATCCGAGGGCATCTTCGACGCGGATGCCTTCGTCTCCCTCACGGGGCGCGACGAGGAGAATCTGCTCATGGCGCTCACCGCGAAGGACTCCGGCGTTGCCAAGGTCCTGCCGAAGATGTCGCGCCCGAACTACACCGCGCTGGTGCACGACCTCGGCATCGACACCGTCATCTCCCCCAAGGACGTGACGGCCAGCCAGATCTCCAGCTACGTCCGCGGCCTCGCCAACTCGCAGGGCAGCGCCGTGGAGAGCCTGCATAAGATCCTCGGCGGCGCGATGGAGGCGGTGGAATTCACCGCGACCGGCGCGACGCACTTCCTCAATACGCCCCTCAAGGACCTGAACTTCAAGCCGGGGCTGCTGGTCGCCGCCATCGTCCACGGCGGCAAGCTCCTCATTCCCGGCGGCCACTCCATCATCTCGGAGGGCGACCGCGTGATCGTGGTGGCAAAATCTCTGTTCCTCAAGGACCTCAACGACATTCTGGTCCGTTGATCCGCTGCACGGAAGAAGGCGCGACATGAACAAAAAGCTCATTTTCAAAATTCTCGGCATCATCCTGGGCATCGAGGGCGTGTCCCTGCTCATTCCCTTCGTCATCGCGCTCGTCTGCCGGGAAAATACCGCCGTCTTCGGCGTCACGGCGCTGCTCTGCCTCGCGGTCGGTCTGCCGCTGAGCCGGCTGCATACGGCCAAATCACGCCTGCAGAACCGCGACGGCTATGTCGCCGTGGCGCTCGGCTGGATCGTGCTGTCCGCCTTCGGCGCGCTGCCCTATGCGCTCAGCGGCTGCTGCGGCTATGTGGACGCGCTGTTTGAGACCGTTTCCGGCTTCACGACGACGGGCGCCTCCATCTTCGGCGCGCCGGCCTCGCTGCCGCGCGGCATCCAGCTCTGGCGTGCGCTCACGCAATGGCTCGGCGGCATGGGCGTTCTCGTGCTGCTGCTCGCGCTGATGCCGAAGCTCGGCGAGGGCAGCGTCAACCTGATGAAGGCTGAAAGCCCCGGCCCCATCTCCTCCAAGCTGCTGCCGCGCACGAACGACACGGCCAAAATGCTTTACAGCATCTACATTCTCCTCACGGCGGCGGAAACGCTCGCGCTCCGCGCGGCGCGGATGCCGTGGTTCGATGCGGTGACCACCGCGCTCACGACCATCTCGACCGGCGGCTTCTCCGTCCGCAACGAAAGCATCGCCTACTACCAGTCCTCGGCGGTCAACTGGATCATCGTGGTCTTCATGTTCGTCTCGTCGGTCAATTTCACGCTTCTGTTTCTGGCCGGTACACGGCGCTGGCGGGAGGTCCTGCGCAGCGACGAGCTGCGCGTCTACTCCGGCATCGTGTTCGGCTCGTCCGCGCTCATCGCGCTCGATCTTGTTCTCAAAACGGGCCGTTCCGTCGGCTCCGCCATCGAGCACGCGGCCTTTCAGGTCACAACGCTCATTTCCACCACCGGCTACTGCACAGAGGATTTCGACCTCTGGCCGCAGTTCAGCCGTCTTGTGCTGCTCGTTGTGATGTTCGCTGGCGGCTGCGCCGGCTCGACCGCCGGCGGCATCAAGGTCTCGCGCATCGTGCTGCTCTTCAAGGGACTCAAGCGCGACCTGCGCCGCATCCTGCACACGCGCGAGGTGCGCCCCATCACGCTCGACGGGCAGCGCGTGGAGGAGGATACCATCTCCTCCGTTTCTCTCTTTTTCTTTGCCTACATGATCATCCTCTTTTTCTCCGCGCTGATCGTCTCGCTCGACGAGCTGGATTTCACCTCCGCCTTCACGGCATCCCTGACCTGCATCAGCAATGTCGGCCCCGGCCTCGGCCTTGTCGGCCCGACGTGCAACTTCGGCTTTCTCTCGCCGCTCTCAAAGCTCGTGCTCTCGTTTACGATGCTCCTCGGGCGACTGGAGATCATGCCTCTGCTCGTGCTGTTCCTGCCGTCCGTGTGGCGGAAAAAATAAATCTGTGTCAAAGCCGCTCCCACGGGTGCGGCTTTTCTCCGCAAATTTTGGTTGACAATTGTATACCTTTCTGCTATGCTGTGCTCAGATAGGTATACAGCTGTATACCGAAAGGAGGAATGTCCCGTGTCCTGCAATCTGACCGACGCGGAGTGGAAGCTGATGCACCGTCTCTGGGAGCAGTCCCCGCAGACCATCACGCAGCTCACCGCCGCGCTTTCCGCCGAGACCGGCTGGGAGAAGCACACCGTCATCACCATGCTCACACGGCTGGAGGCCAAGGGCGCGGTGCGCCACGAGGCCGGCGGGCGCGCCAAGCAGTTCTATCCCGCCGTCGCGCAGAGCGACGCCGCCCGCACCGAGACCGAGAGCTTTCTCGGTAAGGTCTACGGCGGCAGCCTGGGACTGATGATGAGCGCCATGGTCGAGGGCCGCGCGCTTACACAGGAAGACATCGACGAGCTGACCGCCATTTTGGAGCAAGCGGGAGGGAACACGAAATGAAAGAGATCCTTTTGACTTCCTCTGTTTTGATCCTTGCGCTGCTGGCGCTGCGGCGGCTGTTCCGCCGCACCGTCTCGCGCCGGATGCAGTACGCGCTCTGGCTTTTGGTGCTCGTGCGGCTGCTCGTGCCGGTGAATGTCGGCACACTGGCGCACAATGTGCTCTCCGCTGCCGCGCCGGTGCAGGCCGTTGTGGAGAAGCGGCTGGATACCCCCGTGCTGTACGTTCAGGACGGCACGGAGCGGCGCCCCGCACAGCTTTTACCCGGCAAGGAGTCGCAGGGTGAGCCTCTGTCTCCGCCGTCCGATGCGGCACAGAGCGCCCCTGCCGACGAATATTCTATCGTGACACCGACCTACCGAACCGTCACGCTTTCCGAAGCGCTCACCTACGTCTGGTACGCCGGAATGGCCGGCGTGGGCGCGTGGTTCCTTTTCACCAACCTGCGCTTCGCCCGCGCGCTGCGCAAGGCGCGCACACCTTACCGCGTCGAGGGCTGCCGCTATCCGGTCTATCTCGTGTCCGCGCTGCCCTCGCCGTGCCTGTTCGGTGTGCTGCGCCCCGCCGTTTACCTGAACGAAAAGGCGCTGCAAAGCCCCGACGCCCTGCGCTTCGTGCTCGCGCACGAGCAGACCCACGCGCGGCACCTTGACCCGCTGTGGTCGCTGCTGCGCGGCGTATGCCTGACCATCTACTGGTTCGACCCGCTCGTGTGGCTCGCGGCGGTGCTCTCGCGCGAGGACTGCGAGCTGGCCTGCGACGAGGGGACGCTCCGCGCGCTCGGCGCGGACGAGCGCGCCGCCTACGGCAAAACGCTGCTCACGCTCGTGCCCGTGTGCGACAAGCCGCAGAACCCACTGCTCGGCGCGACGACCATGACCAGCGGCAAAAGGAGCCTCAAGGAGCGCATCACACGCATCGCGGAGAACCGGCAGGCCAAGGCCGCGGCGGTGTTCGCCGTCGTCGCGCTCGCGGCGCTCGTGTGCGCGGTGAGCTTCACCGGCGCGCCGGATACGACACCCGAGGTCACGCAGGAATGGTACGACGCGGGCTTCACGACCGAGGACGCGCGGGCCTGTCTCGAATTTCTCGACTGGGCGGCGGAGCTTGACGGCAGCAAAATAACAGGCTGCGGCGCATGGGACGCCGAGACCGGCGCAGCCCACTTCCTTCTGGAGGAGCCCTCCGATGATACATCCGCGCAGATCAAAGCACTCGAGGGCATTCTCCGCAGCGTCCGTGCGGAGGAGCTTACTCCATTCGCAGCCTACGATGGAGAAGTCCGTTATACGCTCTCCTTCAACGATGATTATACCGGCTATTATGGCTTTTCGCTGAGCGAGAATGGGCAAGTTGCGCTGGACGCACCCGCGGTGTACGAAACCGAGGGAGAACCATTTCCCTACATGAAGGCCGTCGCCGTCGTGGACAACGCGGAACTGACACAAGCTCTGTACCGATTGCTCCGCCCCGCACTTCTTGACGGTCTGACGGCGGCACAGCGTGACGCCGTCGACAGCTTCCTGCACTGGGCGCAAGCTCTGCGCGCAGAGGACATCCTCAACCTGCAATTCCGCGATGGCAGCAGCTCGCGCTTCCTCGTCGATGCAGAGCTGACCGCACTTTCGGCGCAGCTCGTGCCCGCACTCAACGCCCTCACTGAGGCGGACCTCTACACGCAGCAGGGCTACGGCGACAGCGCGTACTACACGCTCTCCGTCATCACGCAGGACGGCGAACGGTACACCTTCTTCTGCGGCTTCGACCGCGTGCGGCTCCTGCATCCCACCTTTGAGCCGGGGCTCTCCTCAAGCTATCCCAGCGACCGCCCGACGCTCTGGATCGACAGTCCCGCGCTGATGGCGTGCCTCGACAGTCTGGAAGCCTCGCCCGCGCCTTTGCCGGACTTTGAGACTGCCGCGCCGACGCCGCTCGCGGACATCCTGCCCGCGCGGGAGCCGTGGCTGACCATTCCCCTTGCCGGGAAGGCACAGCGCATTGCCGACCGCCGCATCCCCTCCGATGCCCTTGACTGGCTCACGCAGATGGACATGGACGGCGACGGCGTGTGTGAGATCGTCAACAGCTCCGATTTCCCCGCGATCTACTACAAGCGCGGCGGTCAGCTCTACGGCGTCGACCTCAAGAGCGTCATCACCGCCGCGTGGCCGGAGATGAGCTACTGGGATTACACATTTCCCGCCAGCCGCTCGATCCTCCTCGGCGGCTTGTCTGCGGGCGATGCCCCCGGCGATGGGGTCAACTTCACGCGCTATCTCTACTTCGACGGTGAAAGCCTGCTGCTCTACAAGCCCGACCGCAGCCACACCGACCACATCTCCGACGCGACGCTTGCTGACCCAAGTGTTCCCGCTGAGGTCGCTGCGCGGGCAAAGCAGCTTGTTCGGCAGCGGTACGACACCCTTGCGGGCAGCGCCGCGCAGTATGACGACTGGTACACAGACGTCTCCTTCCTCGGTGCGGAGACCCGCTATGAGGGTCTGGCGCCGGAGGTCTATTGCTTCAGCCAGCATTACCACGCGCAAAAGCCGGAAAAAATCCTGCTCGCGGGCGGCACTGAGGTCGACGAGGACGGCTGGGCTGTTTTAGACGGCGACACGGTTTTGGACGGCCCCTATATCGTCTGCCTCATGGACGGCGGCACGCGGCGCATATTAGAGGGCAGCATGAGCGGCGATTGCAGCACGGGCAGCCCCGCTTATTATTCCGATCTGACCGCGCTGCTGGCGAAAAACAATGTCCTCCGCCCCGACGCTCTGGACGGCGGCTTGCTGAACGAGGCGATGAGCAGCGGCATTAGCTTCCTCAACTGGCTGGGTCAATACGACGCTGCCGAGCAGGACCGCGCGCTCGAAAGGCTGAGTGCCTACCGCGCCTCGCTCACCGACAGCTACGACCTCGATATGTTCTCCCGCATCGTCACCTATCTGCTCGGCGACCGTGACGGCCTGACCGACGCGGGCCGCGCCGCGCAGGAGCGCTTCCGCGCGAAATTCGGATGAACGACCAAACGGCAATTTTGTGCATTTTTTTCGAGAGCCGCCCTTGCAAAGGGCGGCTCTTTGCGGTAGAATAATCAAACTGCCGCCTTGGCGGCGGTCGAGTTTATCAACAAATGAGGTGTTCAGAAAGCATGAAACGCGAATCCTTCCGCTCCCGTCTGGGCTTCCTGCTGGTGAGCGCGGGCTGCGCCATCGGCATCGGCAACGTGTGGCGCTTCCCTTACATCGCCGGCAAGAACGGCGGCGGCTACTTCGTTCTCTTCTACCTGCTCTGCCTGCTCGTGATGGGCGTGCCCGTGCTGACGATGGAACTGGCGGTCGGCCGCGCGAGCCGCAGGTTGGTTTTGGACTGACCGATATTTTGAACAGAAGCGAGCGGGTGAAATTGAGCC
>OLQA01001202.1_pt1 | contig 23440 bp, 24 predicted proteins | sample 1673151 | NCBI WGS metagenome assembly OLQA01 (sample SAMEA3136760, study PRJEB25190) | human gut metagenome | biome: human gut; feature: human-associated habitat; material: faeces | place: Austria | collected 2013
ATTTTTAGAATATGAGTGTAATTTTGTCTTGACAAAGGTCACTTCATAACAGGTGAACTATTATGAACATGACAACATTGAACACGCCACTTCCAGAAGATTTAATGAAATTAAAATGGAATGGGCAATTTAAACTGATGCAGGAAATGATTGATTTGCGTCTTCAAAAAGATATTCCTACCAAATTAAAGGAGCGTTTAGAATTAGAAAAAGAATTGATTTCTCGTCTTCCTGAAAATTTTACGTATTCAAAAGAAGATGCTATCGAATTATTAAAGTCTAAAATTTCCGATTTTAAAGATGAAGAATTTGATGAATTATTCAAAGACAATGCGTTTGAATGGATTTTCATTGAGGGAAAAATGTATTTAAAAGACAATTTCTTTGAAAACCTAATTAAAGTGCGTAAAGCTTATAAAGATCGTTTAATTGAAAAAGATGGTGCTGCAAGTACTTTATTAGATGACGTAATGCATAAGATGAAAGAAGAAAAGGATGTTTACTGCAAGATTCATGTCAAGACAAGTTTGAAGGTAGATCCTGCATTTGAAAAGCCAGGAAAAACAATTCGTGTATGGCTTCCTATTCCGAAAGAATATGCGCAAGTTGAAGATTTTAAATTATTAAATACATCTCATGAAGGTCTAGTAAATGACAATAGCGTAGATCAAAGATGTGTATATATTGAAAAGCCATATGAAAAAGGTGAAGAATTCAGTGTAGAATATGAATTTATCAATCATATGCACTATGAAGAATTAGACCCAAGTATTGTAACAGAGGAACATCCAGATACTTGTCTTGAAGAATATGCGCCACATGTTGTATTTACAGATTACTTAAAGGATCTAGTTAAAGAAATCATTGGTGAAGAAACAAATCCATTATTAAAAGCGAAATTGATTTATAACTATATCACAACACATGTGACCTATTCATATGTACGTGCTTATGCGACTTTACCTTGTATTCCAGAATATATCACAACAGGATTAAAGGGAGATTGTGGTTTACAAGCATTGACATTTATTACTCTATGTCGTATTGCGGGCATTCCTGCCACTTGGCAAGCTGGACTTTATACAACGCCTGAAACCATTGGTAATCATGACTGGGCACGATTCTATGTAGCTCCATATGGATGGTTATATGCGGATTGTTCATTTGGTGGTGGATCCTATCGTGCTAAAAACTTGGAAAGACAAGATTTCTATTTTGGACATTTAGATCCATTTAGAACACCATGCTCATCTAAATTCCAAGGTGCTTTTGTACCAGCTAAAAACTTCTTGCCAAATGATCCATTTGATAATCAAAATGGTGAAATGGAATATGTGGATGAAGCCATTCCAGGTAAATATATCATAAAAGAAACCGAAAAAATTGAAATCACTCTTTTAGAGGATCAAAATGCATAGGCCTATTATTGGTCTAACTTGTAATGAAGTGGATAAAGAAAATTTACCTAAACAATTTATCAATGAAGCCTATATTCATAGTGTCATTCGTGCCGGTGGCTGTCCAATCATTCTTCCAATCACAAATGACTATGATACAATTCAAGCTCAAGTTAATCTATTAGATGGATTGATTGTGACAGGTGGAATCGATGTAAATCCTATGATTTATAATGAAAATCCAGAACCTTTACAAGGTAATTCAAGCTTAGATCGTGATTATTATGAAATGCGAGTATTAAAATATGCCAACGAAAAACAGATTCCTATTTTTGGAATCTGTCGTGGCATACAGATGTTGAATGTCTATTTTAAAGGATCTCTATATCAAGATTTGTCGTATTGTAAAAGAAATGTAATCAAACATGCGCAACAAGAAAAAAGAGAAAATCCAAGTCATAAAATCCATATTGAAAAGGATAGTTTTTTATATCCTAGCTTAAGTGATGAAGCTTATGTGAATAGTTTTCATCATCAAGCCATCAAGGATTTAGCACCACACTTTAAAGTTGTAGCTAAAGCACCAGATGGCATTATTGAAGCCATTGAACATGAGTCTCTACCTATTTATGCCGTACAATTTCATCCAGAAGCCTTGTCCCATAAATATGGTGAGATGCAAGATATTTTCAATGTCTTTATTAAAAAGTGTGAGGTGAAATAATGCGTATTCAAGAAAACTTAGAAAAATCAAAATATGAGGCAGATGGAAGCCTACAAATTCAAGGAACAACCATTCCTTATCATACAATTTGTGAAGATAATTTCTTTGTAGATGAAGAAAATAATCCAGTCGCATCCATCTTTAGTTATGCCTATTTTAGAAGTGATGTTCAAGACAATTCAAAACGTCCCATCTTATTTATTTATAATGGTGGTCCAGGATGTGCAAGTCTTTGGCTTCACATGGGATTGTTTGGTCCTAGAATTGTAAAATTAGATGATGAACTAAACCTTCCTACAGTTCCACCTTTTGAATTAGAAGACAATCCACATTGTTTATTAGACTTATGTGATTTAGTCTTTATTGATCCAGTAGGAACAGGTTTAGGTCGTTTAATTCAAGAAAAGGCAAGAAAAGAATTTTATGAAACACATGGCGATGTTCGTAGTGTTTCTAAATTCATTGAACAATTCTTAGCACGTTATAATCGTAGAAATTCACCAGTCTTACTAGCTGGTGAAAGCTATGGCACCGCAAGAAGTGCCTTACTTGCAGGAGAACTTATGGGTGCAGGTCCTGAAAAAGCCGATACGATGGGCATTAGTGTGAGTGGTATCTTCTTACTTGGAAGTTACTTTATTGAAAAGCTTCCTGTTGAAGCAAGTGCTACAGACTTAATCACAATGGCTGCCACAAATTATTTCCATAATCCAAAAGAAAATATTTCACAAAAAGACTTTATTGAAGAAGCCTTTACATTCGCATCTACTGAATATGTTACAGCTTTATTTTTAGGAGATGCCTGCCCGAACAAAGAAGAAATCGCAGCTAAATTAGCCTATTATTCAGGTATTGATCAAAACTATTGGTTAAGACACCATTTACATATGGATATGCAGAAAGGTTTTGCGCATAAACTATTAGAAGATAAAGGTTTAGCTTTAGGATTCTATGACGGTCGTTATACTTGGAATGATGATCCAGAAATCATGGAAGCCAATGTCATTGCGGATGACCCAGCTATGGGGCAATATACACCTGCTTTCCAGACTGCCTATGGATTGATGCGTCAAGAATTAAATATCACAAGTGATCGTATCTCAAAAGGCTTAGTCTTTGATGTGAATATGACATGGAATCGTGAATTCAAAACAAGTCCTGCCCAATCCTTAGCTGGATGTATGCGAAGAAACAAACAGATGAAAGTCTTCTTTGCCTCAGGTCTATATGATTTATGTACTACTGCTGGAAATGCCAGATATTTGGCAACCCATTCCAATCTAGATCAAAATCGAGTTACAATTGGTGAATATCCAAGTGGTCATATGGCTTATCTTGGTAAAGAAAGCTTTGATCTATTAGCCAAAGATATGCGTGCATTCTTTGAAAGCTGTATTTAACACAAAAACCGTCAAGCGACGGTTTCTTTTTTTATTTATACTTCTTCAACATTTCTAACTTAAGATTTAATAACTTTTCACTTAAGTCAACATAATATTCTTGTGGATATACAAAACGTTTGATTTCATCCCAAATTGTAGCAAGTTCCTTTTCACTATATGCACGAATTTCTTCTAGAGTTGGTAGATCATAAACAAGCTTTCCATCTTTAAAGATTGGCACTAACATATCACGTACTGTATACGTATTGGCTGGAATCACTTTATATTTCCAACGTGACATTGGATGATAGATTGTTAAATCTTGCGTTGTATCAATGACTTCATCTTCTAATGTCAATAAATCGGCAATAGCCATACCTGTTTCTTTATCCATAATACGATTTAAATTCTTCATACCTGGATTTGTCACTTTTTCAACATTATCACTGATTTTAATTTTTGGGATTACTTGACCATCTTTTTCGATCGCCACCATTTTATAAACACCACCAAATACTGGTGAATTTTTTGAACAAATCAAGTTTTCACCAACACCAAACGAATCAATTTTAGCACCTTGTTGATGAATCAAAGATTCAATGACATATTCATCTAATGAATTGGATACAACGATCTTACAATCTTCCATACCCGCTTCATCTAACATCTTACGAACTTTTTTAGAAAGATATGCCATATCTCCACTATCAATACGAACACCTTTTAAACGGTATCCATTTGGCTCTAAATAATCCTTAGCTACTTTAATGGCATTCACAATACCTGATTTTAAAGTAGAATATGTATCAATCAATAAAGTACATGCGTTTGGATATGTTTTGGCATAATACATAAACGCATCATATTCGGTATCGAAACTTTGAATAAATGAGTGCGCCATTGTTCCTAGTACTGGTACACCAAACTCTTTACCAGAATATGTTGTAGCACTTCCTGCACATCCTGCAATATAAGCTGCTCTAGCTCCTAGAATAGCTGCATCAAAGTTATGAGCACGTCGTGCACCAAATTCCATAACCGCTCTTCCTTCACTAGCCTGTACAATACGACGTGATTTTGTCGCAATCAAAGTTTGGTGATTGATAGCCAAAAGTAATGCCGTTTCTACAAGTTGTGCTTCAATAATTGGTGCTTTTACACGAACCAATGGTTCATGAGGAAATACCGGTGTTCCTTCCGGAATCGCATAAATATCTCCAGTAAAACGAATGGTTGATAGATATTCTAGAAAATCTTCACTAAATTGGTTTAATGAGCGCAAATAATCAATATCTTCTTTTTCAAAATGCAAATTTGAAACATAATCCACAACTTGTTCTAAACCTGCAAATACACAATATCCCCCGTCATCCGGATTTTTACGATAGAATAAGTCAAATACGACTTCTTTATCTTTATTATCATTAAAATAACATTGACTCATTGTTAGTTCATAAAAGTCCATGACTAAACTTAAATTTCTCTTATCTTTCATTTTTTAAATCTTACTCCCTTACTTCAGAAACAACTTGAATGCCATTCATTTCCATCATTCTAAATGCGACATCATTAAAGAATGTAGCTTCATGTACTTCTGGTATATGATAGGTTTCTGTACAGTTTTCAACCACGATAATACGATATTCATTCATATTGTGTTCATTGAACCAAGTGTTTAAACTTAATACAAAATGAAGCACACAAAGATCTGTACAACAACCTGTCACAATTATATCACGATAATATTTCAAATCTGAATTTAAAAACTCTTCAAATTCAGGTGCCATAAACGTATTCGTACTGTTCTTCTTGATGACATGTTTCACAAACGGCTTTAAAGAATCAACTACTTCAGATTCTTCACTTCCAATTACACAATGTGCTGGAAACGAATTGAATTCACGCGTCTTTGGAGGATGTGAATCACACACAAAAACATTGTTGCACTCTAAACTTGTCAATAAATTTTCAATATTCTTTTCCACATTGCCAATAGCTTCATCATGAAGTGGGCCTTTATTCACAAACCCTTTTATCATATCCACCACAAATACAACTGGATTATTTAATTCACTTTTTTGAATAGATTTATAATTCTTATTTTTTAAACGTGCCATATAATATATACCTCTAAAAGAAAATAAGAGTTCTACGCAGAACTCTTATTCTTCAACATCTTTGTTTGTTCTAAACTCCTTTAATTTCTCTTCAAGCATTGATTTGAATTCTGGATTTGCCTTGATGTAAGCTTTGGCAGCCTCTTTTCCCTGTCCAATTTTTTCTCCTTCATAGCTGAACCATGCCCCTGCCTTTTTTACAATATTGGCATCAACACATAAATCTAATAGTTCACTAATATAAGAGATTCCTTCTCCGTACATAATTTCAAGTACAGCCGATTTAAATGGAGGAGCTACCTTATTTTTAACAATTTTTACTTTGACTTTATTACCTACAATGTCTGTACCATTTTTAATGGCATCTGCCTTACGAATATCTACACGAACAGATGAGTAGAATTTCAAAGCTCGCCCACCCGGTGTTGTTTCTGGATTTCCATAAATAACGCCGACTTTTTCACGAAGCTGGTTGATAAAAATAGCTGTACAATCATTTTGGTTCATTGCTCCGGCAAGCTTACGCATAGCCTTAGACATCATACGAGCTTGTAATCCAACTTGATTATCACCCATTTCACCATCTAATTCGGCTTGTGGAACTAAAGCTGCAACACTATCTACAACAACCAAATCAACAGCTCCACTTTCTACAAGCATCAACATAATATCTAATCCTTGTTCACCTGAATCTGGTTGAGATAAAATTAATTCATCAATATTAACACCTAAATTTTTTGCGTATACAGGATCGATCGCATTTTCCGCATCAATAAAGGCTGCACGACCACCCTTTTTTTGAACTTCAGCAACGGCATGTAAAGCAAGCGTTGTTTTACCACTTGATTCCGGACCGAAGATTTCAATAATTCTTCCCTTTGGATATCCGCCAATACCCAAGGCATCATCTAAAAGTAAACTTCCTGAAGGAATAGGTTCAATATCAACAGCCGCTCGATCCCCAAGTTTCATGACAGAACCTTTACCATATTCCCTTTCGATTTCATTTAAAACATCACTTAAAAGCTTATCTTTATTTGTTTCTACTTTTTCTTTTGGCATATATTCTCCTTTTGAATTGTTTGAATCAATATATCAATCATCTGCATAACAACATGTTCTCTAACATCATTTCTAGACAAACCTGTACATTGAAAACCATACACTTGAATAGCTTTTTTTGATGCGATTGCACAATATACTCTTCCCGCTGGTTTTTCTTCCCAAGCATCCGGTCCAGCATTTCCTGTAAAAGAAATACAATAATCCACATCCATAATTTGTCTTGTATTTTTAGCCATCGCATACGCACACTCTTCACTGATTACACCATATTTTTGAATTAAGTCCACATCCACATGAGCCAATACACTTTTCATTGGTGTAAAATAAGTCACTAAGCCACCTTTTAATATGGCACTTGCCCCAGGTATGGAGGCAATCGTACTCGTAAATAAGCCAGCCGTTAAACTTTCACAGCTAGAAATGGTTAAATGATTTTCTGTACATAAAGAAACTAGTTGTCTTGCATCATTCATTACATAGTCTCCAAAACGTATTTTTTTAATTGATTGAAATAAATCAATCCACTATATAAAGAAGCCGCTGTTGCTGCCCACAACAAAATTTGATCCATACAAATACCCATATAGACAAATGGCCAATCTTTCAACAATAAGAACACAAGCGCAAACATTTGTAGTACAGTTTTTAATTTTCCAAAAATTCCCGCACTCACAACTTCACCAGAATTTGCAGCACTCATTCTTAACCCATCTACGATCAAGTCTCTTGCGATCATCAATAATACCGCAATCACATTAGCCTGATGAAAATAAACCATCAAGATCAATACTGTATTGACTAACATCTTATCTGCGATTGGATCGGCAAATTTTCCAAATGAAGTGATCCAATTGTTCTTTCTTGCCAACATTCCATCAAAGAAATCGGTAATACTCGCAACCGCAAAGATCACAAACGCAATCACATCTCGAAGGGCTAAGCCGCTTGTTTCATCAATTACGCAAAGAGTAGGATCCATACATAAATATACGGCTACGACTACCGGTACTAATAAAATTCTAATAATCGTTAGTCTGTTCGGTATATTCATTTTGGTCATATGTATAATCCCCCTCTTGTCCATAATATTCATCTGAGTAACCATAATCATAGCCACTATCATATTCTGAATATTCTTCAGTCTCTTTTTGATTTCCTTTTCCAACCTGTAAAGTTATAACAGCTGGTTGGCCTTCTTGCCAATCTGTTTTATCAAAAGAAATCTCTTTTCCATCAATAGTAATCGAGTTATCCGAATATGTTTCAATACTAATTTCAAAAGTACAATTCTCGGATAATTCTAGAGACTGCGTAAATGTACCCGTATATACTTTTGTATCATCATTGATCGTTTCACCATCTTTTGTCACAGTGATCTTTGACTTAGTCGGTAAAGTAATACTTAAATCTAATTTTTTTACATCCGATTGTATATTTGAAAGCTGATATGCATTGGTTTCATCACTTATTTTTTCGACAACTAAAGCGGCTGCTTCCTTTGCCTTTTGACGTTGATTTGCCAATTTATTAGTTTCCTGTTCCTTTTTTGAAAGCTGTTCTTGACGCAAAGCCTCTTGCGTTTGAAGTTTCTGATTTGAAATGGCACGAAGCCCAAAATTAATGACAGATAAAACGCATAAACCTGCAATTCCAATCAGGACAAGCACTTTAATCAATTGCGATTGATTTGTACTCAAAGAAGAACTTGTTCGACTTACATGTTTTTGAAACCAAGATTTTTTCTTTTTTGTCGATGACTTCTTTTTCTTTTGAACACTCGCCATCTGCTCTACCATTCGTCTTTGTGCCATTGTCAAAGCCATATCTTTTTGATGAGCCACTTCATTAATATCCATGTCCACTTCATCAGCGATTGCTTGCCAATTTACACCAATGGCATCACAATATGCATGTACAAAATAACGAACAAAAGAAAAATCATCCGAAAAAACATCTAAGTTATGTTCTTCGATAGCTTGTATATATTGAGGCGCTAAACGCGTCTGATTTGAAACATCCTGAATGGAAAGTTTTAGATTTGTACGACGTTCTTTTAAGATGTGATAATAAGCCACTAAAACTCCCCCTTTGAAGTTTATTATAACAAATAAAAGGAAAGAATACCATGTTGTGCTATAATTATTTATGAAAGGATGAATGAAATGTCACAACTTAATTTTTCAATTGGAACATTTTCTCAATGCATGAGTTTTTCACCTCAAAATATACAAATCGATAATTTTGAAGACTGTACACTCTATTGTATTGACTGTGAAAATGTCCAACAATTCGATATTAATACACTGAACGCCACAAGTCCTAGCGTTTTCTTTTTCTTTGGAAACTTTGAAAAAATAGGACAAAAAGCATGGCAACAAATCTTTGCGATTGCCAAAGATTTTCCTAATTCCTATTGTTTCAATACACACCAAAGTCAAAAGAATTTTGCGGACATCTATTGTGCTACACTTCTTGGTCAAGTTGTCGCCAATGTTATACCTAAAAAAATTCTTCTTGTCACAAATGATCAAGGATTTCATGGCATTAAACAAGCTTTAATGTTTCAAGGTAAAGACATCGACATCGAAATTTTACAAACAAGAGATACATTCTTATTGCCATTAAAAGAAGAACAACCAAAACAAGTTCAAAAAGTAAAAAAACAACAGCCTCAAACAAATCAAAAGCCAAATGAGGCAAGTGATGAAGAGGTTTTAGAAGTTTTAAAAAAGTATCCTAAAATCAATACACGCTATGCATCGATTGATGATTTAAGCAAATATTTAATGCCTATCTTAGCGAATAAACAAAAGAAGTGTAAACTTTCAAAATGGATCGAAAGTGATTACGCAAAAAAAGTAGGTCGATATAAAAAGGATTCGAAAGGAAAATATTATAAATTAAAATGATAAAAACAATATATTTAGCAGGTGGCTGCTTCTGGGGTGTACAACACTATTTTGATCAATTTGATGGCATCTTAAAAACAATTGTTGGATATGCGAATGGTAAAACGCAAAATCCAGAATATAAAGATGTTAAAGCAGGACTTACAGGTCATACAGAAACATTAGAAATTCAATATGATGACAAAATGATTTCATTATCTAAAATATTAGACTTATACTTTGATATCATTGATCCGGTATCCGTCAATCAACAAGGTGAAGATATTGGTATTTCCTATCGTACAGGTATTTATTATGTGGAAAAAACAGATTTAGAAACCATTCAATCTAAATACAACGAAATCCAAAAGAAATATGATTCACCTCTAGCTGTTGAAGTAGAGCCTATGAAAAACTTTTTTAATGCCGAAGAATATCATCAAAAATATCTAGACAAAAATCCAGGTGCTTATTGTCATATTCCTGCATCAAAATTTAAGAAGGGACTTTAATTAGCCCCTTCTTTTAATGTGCTTCCCGCAACATATCCAGTTGTCCATGCGATCTGTAGATTGTATCCACCTGTTTGTGCATCCAAATCTAAAACTTCTCCCACAAACTTTAAACCTTTGATTTTCTTAGTCTCCATTGTCTGAGGCTGAATTTGATTTGTCTTGACTCCACCCACTGTAATCATAGCTTGATCAAAACCTGCAAAATTTGCGATTTCAAAACTTAAGCACTTTAATAATTCACTAATACTTCTTCTTTGTGCTTTTGTGGTTTCATTGGCTTTTAAAGAATCATCAATATGTAATCGATTCATAACATATTGAACCAATCGCTTAGGAATCATTGTTTCTAATATATGGCTCAATTTTTTATTCGAAGAATGATTCATTCGTTCTAACAAGAGCATGTCTACTTCATCGATTGATTTATCACAAATTAAATCTAAAATAATTCGTTCAGGTTTTGAATTAATGACATAGCTTGACATGGCCAAAATTGCAGGTCCACTTAAACCTTCATGGGTAAATAAAATATCGCCACATTCTTTATAAAGAACTTTTTTACCTTTCTTTATTTGAATTCCAACATTAGACAATGAAAGTCCAGCCAAATCAAAGTCTTCCTTAGTGCGTAAAGCGACTAATCCAGGATATAAATCACTTACTTTAATATCCAAATTTTGAGCCCATTTATATCCATCTCCACTACTTCCAGTGGATACAAATGATTTTCCTCCCGTTGCGACAATGACTACATCACATGAATAAGATCCTCTGTTAGTTTTGATTCCAACAACTCTATCGTCTTCAACCAATAAATCTGTACAAGCCTCATCCATATGTAGGATGACATTATTTTTGCGTAATAAATCTACAAATAATAAGACAACGTCTTGACTTGAGTTTGAACCAGGAAACATACGTCCATGATCTTCTTCAATAGTAGGTAAACCATTGGATTTTAAAAATTTGATCATATCCAAATTCGAAAATTGTGAAAAAGAACTATACAAGAATTTTTCATTGTGCACAATATGCTTAAAAAATTCATCTTTTGAACAATTGTTTGTCACATTACAACGCCCATGACCTGTGAGTTGTAATTTCTTACCCAATTGTTTATTCTTCTCAAACAATTCTACTTGATGTCCTTCTAAACTTGCCGTATAGGCAGCCATCAATCCGGCAGGACCGCCTCCAATTACGCATACTTTTAGCATAGGATCCCACTTTCTTCTAGATAAATAGCTAAGCCATCATGATCATTATCCTGTTTTGTGATGGCATTAGCACAAGCTTTTGTATCATCCGTACCATTGATCATACAAACACCACAACCCGCTACTTTTAACATGTCATTATCATTGGATGTATCTCCAAAGGCCATGACATCCTTTATATCTAAATCATTGAGTTCACATATTTTTTTAAGTCCATACCCCTTATTGATTCTTTTATCACAAAATTCAAGTAGTGTGGATTGTGTTTTAAAACCATGATAATAAGGATTTGGATGTTCTTTTACCCAAGCTTCTGCCTTAGGCATATCCTCTTCTTTCATACGAAACATGATTTTTGCGTTTTCATGTGCATAGAAATCTTCTAATTTCACAACTTCCAATTCTTTATGCGATGTCGAAGCCGAATGAATCATCCAATCATCAATATGAACACAACGAATCTTTCCATCCCAATATATCATTGGATTACATTTGACAACTTTCATGATTTCCATGGTTTCTTTTAGCCATTCCTTTTTCATCATGAAATAGCTGTAGAATTTTTGATGCACTCCATCCCAAAGTTCTGCGCCATTCATTCCTACCACAAAATCAAAGTCAAAAGGTAAATCCCAATACTCTTTATTGCGTTTTAATTCATCTGCCGGACGACCAGATGCAATGCCAAAATAAATCCCTTTTTCATGAAGTTGAATTAAATCTTTCTTCGTTCTAGGTGTCAATTCTTTCTTTTCATTCACTAATGTCGCATCAATGTCACAAATCACTAATTTTGTCGTCACTTTAAATCCTCCAATTCATAAGTAAATCCTTCGCCATCGACTTCATGAACACTATTCACGATAATAAACGCTCTTGGATCCACCTTCATGATTTCATGCTCTAAATTCGAATACATTTTTTGTGGAATAACAATCATCAATACAGGTTTGGATTCGTTTGTATATCCACCCTTACCTTCTAAAACTGTAACTCCACGTTTCATGTTATCTAACACATGATTTTTAATTTCAACCCATTGGTCCGAAATTACCATACAGTTAATAGCTGTACTTGAACCAATCAAAATCGTTTTATCAATCGCAAAACCAGATGTGAATACAGATAAAACTCCAATCAAAGCTGGTTCTACACCATATGTAGACATTCCCAATAATACAGTTAAAGCATCAATGATCATTACGGAATTTCCAGAAGAAATATGCGTAAATTTATGAATCAATAATGCAGGAATATCCATTCCTCCTGTACTTGCGTTTACTCTAAAACAGAGTCCTAAGCCAATACCTGAAATCAACCCACAATAAATACTTGCCAACATGGGTTGCATCACAAATGTATCTTTTGGAAATAAAGTTGTCACATAAGTCAACAAAGAAACGAAAAACGAATAACTAAATGTTGAAATTAATGATTTCAATGCGAATGCCTTCCCTAAAAAAACGGCTCCCACAATATAAAGTCCAATCATCAATATGTTGATCAACCATACCGATGGAATAAATGGCAACAACGGTTTTAATGCCACTGCCACACCGGCTACGCCTCCAGTTAATGTATTATTTGGTAAAACAAAAAAAGCAACCGATACTGCCACCATAAAATTTCCCAATAATACAACCAATACATCTTTTACATAATTTATTTTTTTCATATAAACCTCCCCAAACGCCACCTATATTCTACCAAAAAAGAAGGCTTTATGAAACAAAAGAAAAAAGCTGGAAATCCAGCTTATCTTTACAACATTTCTTTTGCGGTTTGCGTAATTAAATCAAACAGTTCAATCACTTCAGGTTGTCTTTCATAACCAATCTTTTCAAACAATTCATCTACAATTTTTAAAATCTTTTCATGTTGTTTCTTGTAGATTTTAATCATCGAATCATTTAATGAAACATAGATTTTTCGATTGTCGTCCTCACTACGAATACGTGTAATCAATTGCTTTTTTTCCATACTTGTAAGCGTACGATTCATCTGCGATTTTTGCATGCGCATATAGTTGCATAAATCCGTTGCGGTTACATTTAAATCTTGATTTTGATATAAATAACGACAAATCATCGACTCATTGTAAGGAAGATCTGGAGTGATTCTTTCATTATTGATAACAGTTGTCATTTGAAGCCATGCTTCTAATACTTGTTCATTCTTTTTCATAATTTTATTCTAGCACAGAAATTGTGTATTTCGCATCATAATTTTCATTCACACAAATCGTTACCTTTTTATTCTTTAAATCATATACACAAGACCATTGTGTCTTTGATATTTTTCCCTGTTTGTTTTTATGCGCTTCTTGTGAACAATCGGATAAAAGTTGCATAGCCTCATGTTTGGATAGTTTTCCATTTGTGGAACTTAATTTTTCATCAATAATTTGGTAGCGGTCTTGGCCAAAATTAAATTTTGCATCGGGTTGAGTCAATAAGAAATTTGTAGCACACTGATAATTCTTGTCTGGATATACAACCTTCATTTCATCATCCACATACTCTACAACAACACTCTTTCCAGAAGCATCACAAATTTGGAAGTGATAACAACTATTCGCACTTGAATGCATGTCATAAGATGATAATAATTCTAATGCTTCCTCCACATTTTTGGCCTTATCAAGCATTAAACGAATCGCTGTTGTTGTTGTGATATCCACCTTTTTTGTATTCTGATTTGTTGGTTTTGTATCAATCAATAATACGCCAACCGCTAATCCTTTTTCATTCATTCCATCTAGTGGTGCATAAGGGGCTGCCAAAGTTACTAATGAATCTTTTAATGTATCTGGTAAATGTTTTTCATTATACCCAACAAAACCTAAATTCACCATAGATACAGAGGCATACCCATTTTTAGGTTTCGTCTTCACTAATACACTTGGCGAATAATCCATATCAAAGTTGCGTCCAAACAGATATCCTGAATCTTTATTTTGTGCAATAAATGTAGAACAACCTAAATCTGGAATCTCAATACTTAATGGTAACCCCTTCATTACGTGATTCACCACAAATTCGACAAGCTCTTTATCATTGCTAGCACCTTTTTCTAAAAACTCATCCAATCCATAATCCGCACTATAATCCATTGTATACATTGGATAAGCATCGATTTTTTTTAATGATTTTAATGAGCTATATTCCTTGTGAAACAGACAAACAATTCCTATTCCACAAATCAATAATAAACATAATATAGTAATTCCTATTTTCTTTAATACTTTCATACATACTCCTTTAGTTCATTTTATGAACTATTAAAGTATACAATATTAGTTTACATTGTCAACCATAAAAAAATAGAGATGAAACTAATCATCTCTACATCCTAATAATCGCAAAATGTATAAGAAGATATTCAAGAAATCTAAATATAGCTGTAACGCCATATAAATCGATATCTTTTCATCTTCATAGCCATTCAACATATAATTCATTTTTTGTATGTCCCAAGCTGTAAGTCCGGTAAATAATAAGAGTCCAATCACGCTCCATAAGCGTACATCCATGCCAACTCTAAATAGCATGAAGAAAAATTGACTAAAAATCATCGCAATCAAACCAATCAAACAAATGTTTCCCACTTTACTAAGATCAATTTTAGTCGTCTTTCCAATAATAGCTAAACATGCAAAGTAAATTGCGCTAATGCCAAAGGCAGCTGCAATCTGTCCAGCACTATATACATAAGCCAATGATGTCATATTGATTCCCATTGTAAGTGAATACACAATAAACATCGTCTTCATTGTGGAAGAGGGTGTATTACGTGATAATTGACGTCCCATTGAAATCGTTAACGAAATTTGTACTATGAATAATAATAGTGAAATCATGGGAATCTGAATAATAAGCATGAATATGCCTGAAGCATACAACAAGGCCGAAGTGATTGCCGTAATTCCAAGGCCTACCATCATCCAACTGTATACTTTATATAATGAATTTGTACTTACTGAGTTTGAATAATTGTTTGTATACATAAATAAATTTACCTCCTATTTTTAGAGTATTTTATGTTTTTCACATATACATTACAATGTACAACTTAGACAAAATGACTATTATATCCATCGATCTTGCAATAAGAAATCTTGTAGATGCACAATTTTGATTCCTTCATCATTTCCAACATCTAAATCATTTAACGTTACTACATACTTAGGATAATTATCTTGAATATCCTTCAAATTCGAAGTTTCACGATCTGAATTTTCGGGTAATTGAACACAGACTTGTACATAGATCTTTTCATCTCTTAAAATAGCGACAAAATCGATTTCCTTTGTACCTAACTTTCCAACATAAACATCATAGCCTCGTCTTTTTAGTTCTAAATACACAATATTTTCCATTACGGCATCTAACATATTTCGATTATATCCAAACAAAGCATATTTCAATGAAATATCTGCCAAATAATATTTTTCTTGTGTTTTCAAAATATTCTTACCCTGCAAATCATATCGTCTACATGGATAAATAATAAAAGCTTGTTCTAACCATCTTAAATAATTATATATACTTTCATTTGAGAGTTGTCGATTCTCACTCTTTAAGAATTTAGAAATTGAATTGGCCGAGAATGTCTTACCTGTATTTTCAACCACATATTTGACAACACGATCAAACAATTCTTGTTTATGAATACGATGACGATTTACTATATCTCTAGAAACAACTGTATAATATATGCCATTCACAATTTGATATGCCGCATTTGATTCATATTCATTTAATGCGACAATAGGAAAGCCGCCAAAACGTATATACTCATTCAATAACTCTCTTTTTGATAATTGACTTTCAGATTTGAATTGTAAATACTCGCTAAATGACAATGTATATACAGGTATTTGTACATATCTTCCAGTTAAATAAGTTGAGATCTCACTCGACATTAATTTTGAATTTGATCCAGTCACATAAATATCGAAATTTCCTTTTTCCAACAAAGAATTCACTACCTTTTCCCATCCCGATATTTCTTGAATCTCATCCAAAATCAAATATGAATATTCATTATCTTTTGATTCACAAACGAGTTCATCATACATTTGTTTAGCCGTAATATTCTGTGCTATATCCATATCTGTATATCTTTTACAGATAATACATTTTTTCTCAATTCCAGAAGCAAGCAATTTTTCTTTCAACATCTCAAAGATAGTTGATTTTCCACAACGCCTTACACCAGATAAGATTTTCACTAATGGTTGACCAATGAATGGAGTTATAGCTTCTATATAATCATGTCTATTAATAATCACAATATCACCTTCTTTATTCTAAGTATACCAAATAAAGTATATATTTTTAACATTTTTTACAGTGTTAACCTGTAAAACTTTTAATTAATCAACACTTTTTCAAGTTAAAAAGAGAATGTATTTCTACACTCTCTTACTTAATATCCAATTCAATAGGCTCATCCATCGTATCACTGACGTATTTGCCATTCTTTTTTCTTTGTTTCACACACTCTGTCAACAAGTATTCAATTTGTCCATTGACACTGCGAAAATCGTCTTCTGCCCATGAAGCGATTTGATCATACAATTTTTTTGAAAGGCGCAAAGGAATCTGTTTCTTTTCCATTAATACAAACTGCCAGAATTTACAACTGGCTGCGCATCATGGTTTCCACAAAGTACGACTAACAAGTTAGAAACCATAGCCGCTTTCCTTTCTTCATCCAATTCTACAACCCCATTTTCATTTAGACGATCCAATGCCATTTCAACCATGCCAACAGCTCCATCCACAATCATCTTACGTGCATCAATAATCGCACTTGCCTGTTGTCTTTGAAGCATAACGGCTGCAATTTCTGGTGCATATGCCAAATATGTAATTCTTGCCTCAAGAATTTCAAGACCTGCATCTTTTACTTTACATTGAATTTCATCACGAATTCTAGAAGCAACCACTTCACTAGAACCTCTAAGACTTCCCTCATCGGCAATACCATCACCTGTTGTATCTACATTTTCAGCGACATCATAAGGATAAATACGAACAATATTTCTTAATGCACTATCGCATTGTAAAGAAAGATATTCCTTATAGTTATCTACATTAAATACAGCTTTTGCGGTATCCGTCACTCTCCACATGACCGCAATTCCAATCTCAACAGGATTTCCTAAACAATCATTGATTTTTTGGCGATTGTTGTTTAAAGTCATGATTTTCAAAGATACTTTCTTTGAAGCCATTTCTACTGTTCCATTATTTTGTGCTTGAAAAATACTCTTCTTAGAACCATCATCCACATCTCCGCTTTGATTTAGTTTTGTCTTTGCGGCAGGATTGACAGCCTGACAAAAAGGATTGACATAATAGAATCCAGCATCTTTTAAAGTACCTACATATTTACCAAATAATGTTAAAACTAAAGCTTCTTGTGGTCTTAACACCTTTAACCCAAGAAACGGAATCCAACCCACACATAGCCATACAACACCAATAATAAATAAAGGCCAAACGAATGCTGCACCTAGTATTGTCATCAACAAGGCAACAAGGTATAAAACAATCCATAATATCATCATGGCCATGCCATTCTTTTTGTTGCTTAAAACTTTTTCTGTCATGATAAGCACCTCCGCTATCTAAATGATATCATATTGATATCACATCTTCTGCGCTTTGTCAAGAAAATTCTGTAAATCAAGACCCCCGGCACGGTTGGGGCATCTCCTGACGGAAAAACCCCCGACGCGATCTTGCGTATCGCATCGGGGGTCGTTGTCCGTTGGGGAATCAGGGGGCGCGGAAAACCATGCTGCCATCCTTATGCAAAGGGAGGCTTATGGTCATTCCTCCAGCAGCCGCGGCATGAGCATACAGGCTTCCTTTGTGAACACGCCGGTTTTTTCGGCCTCCGCTTCGGTGAAGCGGTGATCGTTCCCGGCGTTCACACCGCTGCGGTAGAGCGCATACGGCACCGGCGTCGGCGTGTGGGTGAGCTTGGCGAGCGGCGTCGGGTGGTCGGGCATGCAGAGCGCGGAGAACGCTTCCCCGCTTTCCCGCAGATATTCAAGCACCGGGAGGATGATCTTCTCGTCGATCTGCTCGATGGACCAGATCTTCTCCTTCGCCTCGCCGTGGTGGCCGCACTCGTCCGGCGCTTCCACGTGGATGTACAGAAAATCAAATCCGCTCCGCAGCGCCTCGACCGCCGCGCGGCCCTTGGCGGCAAAGTCCGTGTGATAGTTGCCGGTGATGCCCGCCACGGGGATTACCTCCAGCCCCGCGCACACGCCGATGCCCTGCACGAGATCGACCGCGGAGATGACCCCGCCGCGCGCAATGCCGAATTTCTCCCGGAACGGCGTGAGCGCCGGGCGGCGCCCCTCGCCCCAGAACCAGACGCTGTTCGCCGGATGGAGCCCGGCTTCGATGCGCTTTTGATTCACCGGATGCTTACGGAGAATTTCGCGCGAGCGCTCCATCAGCGAGAGCAGGAGCGCGCGGTTCTCCCCCTCCGGAAGATGGCCCGCCACGGGCTTTCCGGTGATATCGTGCGGCGGCGTGAGCTCCGCGCCCGATGCGGCGGCGCGCAGCACGAGACAGTGGCGGTAGCGAAAGCCCGCGTGCAGCTCGCAGCCCGCCGCAGCATAGAGCGGCGCGATCGCGGCGATGAGCTCGTGCGCTTCCTCGTTGGAGATATCGTCGGCGCTGTAGTCGATCATCACGGCGTTCTCGATGTTGTCGGCGTCCGAGAGCGTCACGAGATTGCAGCGGTACGTCACATCCTCCGGCGCGAGAGGGATGCCCATGCTGGCCGCTTCAAGCGGCGATCGGCCGGAATAATAGATTTTCGGATCGTAGCCGAAAACGGAGAGGTTCGCCGTGTCGCTGCCCGCGGGCATGCCGGACGGGACGGTGCGCGTGAGGCCAAACTCCCCCTGCGACGCGAGAAAGTCCATGCCCGGGTGCCGGGCAAGCTCGAGCGGCGTATGACCGCCGAGCGGGGCGAACGGCTCGTCAGCCATACCGTCGCCGAGAAATACCACATGCTTCATATCATTTCACCAGCCAGTTTTTCACGGGTTCGCGCATTTCGTCTTTATTGACCACGGCCTTGAACCGCTCCTCCCGCGCTCGCAGCGCGTCGAGCGGCGCGGGGATGGGCGTTCCAGCAAACGCGCAGAGCGCGTCGAGCGCGGCAAAGCCGTCTTCCGGCACATCTTCGCCGAGCGAAGAGAGCATCGCCGCGGCGAACTTGAAGGGTGAGGCCGTGGAGAGCGCGACCGTGGGGCGCACTTCCCCGCTCTCGCGCCGGTACTGCTCCGCCGCGGAGAGCCCGGCGGCGGTGTGCGGGTCGGCCAGATAGCCTTTTTTCTCCCACACGGCGCGGATGACGCGCGCCGTTTCCTCCTCGGACGCGAAAAAGGCGGCAAAGCCCTCGTCCGCAAGGAGTCGGAGAAGCTCTTCGCCGACGGCGTACTTTCCCTCGCCGCGAAGAGCGCGCATCCATTCGCTCACCCGCTCTCCATCCTGCGCGGCAAGATAGAGAAGCCGCTCGAGATTGGAGGATACAAGAATATCCATCGAGGGGGACATCGTGCGCAGGAACGGCCGGTTTTTATCGTATACGCCCGTGCGCAGGAAGTCCGTCAGCACGTTGTTGCTGTTCGAGGCGCACAACAGCTTTCCGACCGGGAGACCGGCGCGCTTGGCAAAGTATCCGGCGAGAATATCGCCGAAGTTGCCGGTCGGCACGGAGAAGTCCACGCGCTCGCCCGGAGCGATGGCGCCCGCGCGCAGGAGCTGGGCATAGGCGGCAAAGTAATACGCGATCTGCGGCGCGAGACGGCCCCAGTTGATGGAGTTCGCGCTTGAGAGCACGACGCCCGCCCTGTCGAGCTCGGATGCGAGCGCGGCGTCGGCAAAGATGTCCTTCACGCCGGTCTGCGCGTCATCAAAATTGCCGCGCACGGCGAGCACGAGGACGTTGTTCCCGCCCTGCGTCGCCATCTGCGCGCGCTGGATGTCCGAAACGCCGCCGTCGGGATAAAATACCGCGATCTTCGTGCCCGGGACGTCCGCGAAGCCTTCGAGCGCGGCCTTGCCGGTGTCGCCGCTCGTGGCGACGAGGATGGCGACGGTGTGATCGTCCGCGCACTTTCTCACACTCGCGGCGAGAAGGTACGGCAGGATCTGCAGCGCTACATCCTTAAAAGCGCATGTCGGGCCGTGGAACAGCTCCATCGTCCAGAGCTTATCCCCCAGCGCGTGCAGCGGCACGACGGCGTCATCGTCAAAACTTGGATAGGCCTTTTTCGTATAATCCAGCAGCTCTTCGCGCGAAAAGCCGGGCAGGAACCGCTCGAGCACCGCGGCGGAAAGCTCGGCATACGGCAGCGCGTAAAGCGCTTCGAGTTCGCTTGCGGAAAAAACCGGCAGCTCATCCGGCACATACAGCCCGCCGTCCGGCGCAAGTCCCCGCCGGATGGCCTCCGCCGCCGTGACCGCCGGCGATTTCCCTCTGGTACTGATAAATTTCACGGGTAAGTCCCCCTGTTGTGTACATTTGTTCTTCTGTCGTTATACTATACGCCATTCTGCGGCGAAAAGCAACCGCAAAAAACGAAAAGAAATTCGCAATTTCTGTGGAACATTTCAGCAGTTCTGTGATATACTGTTTGGTATTCTGCCTCAGGAGGTTTGTCCCTTTGCTTTTGGAAGTTTTGCGCGAGACCGTGATCGACAGTTTGAAGCTGCTGCCGTTTCTCTTTGCGGCGTATCTCGCGATCGAATTTATTGAAGACCGCGCCGAGGAAAAGACCGTGGCGCTCGTCCACCGCGCGGGGCGCTGGGGCCCGGTGCTCGGCGCGGCGCTCGGCGTGATCCCCCAGTGCGGCTTTTCCGCCGCGACCGCCAACCTCTATGCCGGCGGCATCATCACACGCGGAACGCTGCTCGCGGTGTTTCTCTCCACCTCGGACGAGATGCTGCCGATCCTCCTTTCGAGCAGCGCCCCGGTCTCGCTCATTTTGAAGCTCCTTGGCTATAAGGCGCTCGCCGGTATCCTTCTCGGCGTGACCGTCGATACCGTGGCTTCAAAGCTCGGCTACGAGCGGAAGAAATCCATCCACGAGATGTGCGAGCAGGAACACTGCCACTGCGAGGACGGCATATTCAAATCCGCGCTGCGCCATACGCTCAAGATCTTCGCGTTTCTCTTCGTTGTGACGTTCGTTCTGAATCTTCTGGTGGAGGCCGTCGGGCCGGAAACGCTCGGCGCGTTCGTGCTCAACCGCCCCGTGATCGGCGAGCTGCTCGGCGGCATCATCGGCTTCATCCCGAACTGCGCGGCCAGCGTTGTACTCACGACGCTCTATCTCGAAGGCGCGATGTCCGGCGGCGCGATGCTCTCAGGCCTTCTTGTCGGCTCGGGCGTGGGGCTTCTCGTGCTGCTGCGCATGAACCGCGACTGGCGCGATAATCTCGTAACGGCGGGGCTTCTCTACGCCGGCGGCGTCATCTTCGGTCTGCTCGCGGATGTGCTGCACATTGTCTGATCTTCATATATGGCAAAGCGACGTAAGGACAAAAATCCTTCCGGCGCTTTACTTTTTCGTCTTATGACTTTACGGCGGTGTTGATCGAGTCGCGGAATACGACGAAGCGATTGAAGAGAAATTCCGTAACGGCGTTGACGAGCATCGTCGGCACGAGGATCGCAAATTCATTCCAGCCGTGCTGCGCGAGCGCCTCGCCCCACCAGATAGAAAGCGGCGTGAACACGAGATAGTATCCGAGCACCTTCGCCATGGCGATGGGCACGTTGTTCGCGCTGCGGAACGTGTATTTCCGGTTCGCGGTGAAGTTGAAGATCACCGAGAGCGCCAGCGCCACGAAGTACGAGGGGCCGTACTTCAGCTCCGTGACCGCCGCGCCCGGGAACAGCTTCAAAAAGACCGGCAGGCGGTCAAAATGCGCCGCGGCGTTGAGCAGCGTGAAGCTCACGAACTGGATGATGCCCGCGCCCGCGGTGCACATCAGGTATTTGAGCGCCATGAGCAGATTATCACGCTTGGAGAGCGTCGGCTTTTCGTTTTTCGGCGTTTCCGGCATGGGTAATACCGCCTCCCTTCTGTCCTCACGTTTATACCAGAGATCGGCGCGGCGCGCAAGAGAAAATCTTCCCGCGGCGCGAGGATCTCGGCGGTTTCACTCGATCGTACCGCCGCCGAGGACGGTGTTGCCGTCATAGAATACCGCCGCCTGCCCCGGCGTCACGGCGCACTGCGGCGCGTCGAACACGATGCGGCCGCGGCCGTTTTCCTCCGGATACACCGTCGCGGCCTGCTCCCGCGCGCGGTAGCGGATCTTCACCGCGCAGCGCACCGGCTCTCGCGGCGTCTCGCCGGAGATCCAGTTCACGTCCGATACCGCCGCTTCGCTCCGGTACAGGTCCTTCTCTTCGCCGAGGACGACCTCGTTTCTCTCCGGATCGATCCGGCAGACGTACAGCCGCTCGCCGTGCGAAATGCCGAGACCGCGGCGCTGGCCGACCGTGTAGTGAATGATCCCCTTATGCTCGCCGAGAACGCGCCCGTCCGTCGAGACGAATGCGCCGGGAACGCTCTTTTCCCCCGTCAGCCGCCCGATGGCGGCGGCATAGTCGCCGTCCGGGGCAAAGCAGATATCCTGGCTGTCCCTTTTGCGCGCGTTGCCGAAGCCCTGCGTCTCGGCGATGGCGCGCGTCTCGCTCTTGCGCATGGCCCCCAGCGGGAAGAGCGTGTGCGCAAGCTCCCGCTGCGTCATGGCATAGAGCACATAGCTCTGGTCCTTCGTCTCGTCGAGCGCCTTTTGGAGAATGTATCTCTCCCCCGCACGGGCGATGCGCGCATAGTGGCCGGTGACGATCTTTTCGCAGCCGAGCTCCTCGGCGCGGCGGAAGAGCGCGTCGAACTTCATGCGCCGGTTGCACTCGATGCAGGGGTTCGGCGTGCGGGCGCACCCATTCCTTGATAAATTCCTGCGGAACAAAACCGATTCCGAGATCGGCGGCGACCATCGGCAGTATCTGATCTGCAGTGAATGCCTCGATATCCGGATGATAATTCAGCCCGTAGCCGGTGAAAAAAGCGGAATA
>OLQA01001206.1_pt1 | contig 23354 bp, 20 predicted proteins | sample 1673151 | NCBI WGS metagenome assembly OLQA01 (sample SAMEA3136760, study PRJEB25190) | human gut metagenome | biome: human gut; feature: human-associated habitat; material: faeces | place: Austria | collected 2013
CGTTTCTGAATAAACCGCCGCTGCATATTCTCCAAGACTTAACCCTGCCGATGTGCAGGCTTTTAACCCAAATTCTCTTTTTGCAGTTTCTTCCCGTGCTTTTTGAAGCCTTTCCCGCTTTTGTTTCTTTGTGCTCATGGCAGTCCTCTTATGTTTTTTAAGATTCTTTTCGTAAAAACAGCGCCGTATCTTTTTTCCAAATCAGTTGCAGTCCTGCTTTCTGTGTTTTGGGCCATCGATTGTATACTTTTTCCTGTACAAGGATGTAAGCGCCTTTTTCTATATCTCTGTCTATACTGTCTGTCGGAAGAATAATTCCTTTTTCCCGGTTTTTTATTGCTCCTTCAAAGTTTTCTTCATCAAATTTAGGAAGGATCTTGCCGTAAATATCTCCGTAAAATGCCACAGAAGGACGATAGAATGCGTCAATATATACAGATTCATTTCCCGGACGGTTTTTTTTCAGTTCCAGGGCGATACTTTCTGATGTGAAGAGCCGTGTGACAGTCACGCCGAAGGTGAACCATACGGAGAAAACGAAGCATGAAACAATGAACCCCTGGCAAATAAGAAAATCTTTAAATCGTCCCTTTTTGAAAAAGTAAGCAGCAATCAGTCCCGCCGCCAGCATAGCGGCAGAAACGCACCATTGGCTCCATTTGCCTGCATCAGGAGCAATCGGAGCGCAGGCAATGGCCCCTGCGGTGACAAGAGAAAAGAATAGATGGGTATAAAGGAATAGTTTCGAAATATGTCCGGTTTCCTCCAGATTCACCATGTATTTTCCTGCTAAAAGAGAGAGCGGAGGGAACATGGGAAGAATATAGGAAAAGAGCTGCGTAGAGGAAAAGGAAAAGAAAATAAATATGAAGACAGTCCATACATAAAAGAAAAGAAGGGTACGATCTTTCCTCCATTCCGGGAAATGGCGGAATATACCGGGGATAGAGCCGGTCCATGGATAAAATCCTGCTGCTAAAACGATAAAAAACAGCCACAGATGGTTTTTCCCCACATGCTCAGGACTGGAAAAGCGGGCCAGGTTATGATAGCCGAAGAAGGTATCCATGAAAACGGGGCCATGGTGCATGGCCATGTATATAAACCAGGGAAAACTGATGAGGCAGGCCAGGGGAATGCCCCAGTACCATTTCAGGGCCATAATGTTTTTTAATGTAAAGCTTTTGGTAATCATCATCCAAAGAGCAACGATGAGTGCAGGGAATCCAAATCCGATGGGACCCTTTGTCAGAAAAGCAAAGCCGCATGCCATGTACGCAGGAATGTATTCTTTGCGAAGAAAGGATATAAGAGCGACTGTCAGTGCGAAAACAAGAGTCGTATCAGTAACGGCACTTCTGGCAAGAACAATAATTTCCAGAGAAGTGGCACATATGAAAGCACCTGTAAGAGCCGGTTTTTCTCCAATCAGTTTTCTTGTAAAAAGATACAGGTAAGAAGCGGTACAGGCACCGATTATGGCCGAGGGAAATCTGGCGGCAAAAGTAGAAACGCCGAAAATAGAAAAGGAAACCGCGTCAAGCCAGTAAAAAAGCGGCGGCTTATCATACCAGTATTCCCCGTAAATACGGGGGGAAAGCCAGTCGCCTGTGAGAAGCATTTCTTTTGCCGTTTCACCGTAGACAGGTTCGTCAGGATCTATGAGCGGAATGATGTCCGAAAATAATCCATACAAAAGGAGAGCAAATACAAATATAAGAAAAGCATTTTTATTTTTCATGTTTTTTTGATTTCTGCCAAAAGTAAAAAGCAACGGCGATGATGCCGGCTGTAAGGAAAGAAATAAGGGCAATTTCTATTTTGTATTCAAGAAGAAGCATCCAGTTTTCTCCGAGTATTTCTCCTGTATATACAAGGAATATCGTCCACGGGATTGTGCCGACAATCGTGTAAGCAATAAACTGGGGGAGAGGATAATGTGCGATGCCTGCGGGAAGGGAGATAAAAGTGCGGATCCCCGGAAGAAGGCGGCCTGTAAAAACAGCGATACCTCCATATGTTTCAAACCAGTTTTTTGCAGCAATCAGTTTCTTCGCACCAAGACCGCCTTTAGCTGTGTGACGGAGCATGAATTCCCGTCCGCCTTTGAGCCCCATGTAGTAAGATAAAAGAGAGCCTGCGATACCGGCGGCTGTACCGATGATAATGGTGGGCCAAAAAGAAAAGATCTGCTGTGAAACAAGAAATCCGGCAAACCCGAGGATAATTTCACTGGGAATGGGGATATTCATGTTTTCCAAAGCCATGCAGATAAAAAGTGCGATATAACCCCAATCGGAAAGAAAGGAGATGAGTAATTCCATAATAGTTCCTTTTAATGTGGTTTAACGTGTATTATGTTTGGAAAGCTTTTATTTTAAACTATAGCATGGCAGAAAAATGTGGTCAAATCGACAGAATGCATAATTATCTCATTTACAGAGGACGGAAATGGGAGAAGACGGAGAGGTCTTTATGAATATTTATTGACATATATGCAGAATATTGATAGAATATGCACATCGATTATTTTATTTGAGATATGGAGATGGGAGTATGTTCAATAAAAAGATGAAAGCATGGCTGGCGGTAGGAGCACTGGCAGCTGTATTGGTAGTATCGGGCTGCGGTGGAAATGGAGATAAGGCGAAAAGTGGTGATGCTGCGAAATCAGGCGTGCCGTCTATCGTTCGTGTAGGGGCTGAAACCACTTTTCCGCCTTTTGAATTTACAAAGGATGATAAGTACGTTGGATTTGACCTGGATCTGGCAGAAGCCGTCATTAAGCAGATGGGCAGCAAGATGGAGTTTAAGAGTATGGGGTTTGATGCTCTGATTCCCGCGGTCCAGAGCGGACAGATTGACATGATCGCATCCGGACTTTCAGCAAACCCCGAACGTGAAAAACAGGTCGCTTTTTCTGATGTATACTTTGATAAAAATGGCTTCGTTATCATTGTTAATAAGGACAATGACAGTCTGAAAGACTGGGCGGATCTGGAAGGCAAGAAGGTGGGGGCCCAGGTAGGGACGGAACCGGTCAAGATGATTCAGGAAGCAAAAGGCGAAGTGAAACAGCTTGACTCCAACGCCCAGGCATTTATGGAACTCCGTGCGAAGACATTAGATGCTTTTGTTGTTGATCAGCCGGTGGCTATGTTCTATATGAAGCAAGGCGGTTCTGAAGACTTGAAGATCGTCGGTACGCCAAAGACAGATGTAGGATTTGTTTTTGCTATGAAGAAAGAAAATAAAGAATTGCAGGCGGCGGTGAATAAAGCGCTGAAGGAATTAAAAGCAAACGGTGAATATGACAAGATTTTTGAAAAATGGTTCGGTAAAGCGGAAAAATAAGTTTTTTGAGTAAAAATGAAGAGCCTCTGTGTGGCAGGGGTTCTTTTCATTTGCAGAAAACCTATAAGATTAAAGAATTCTATTTATAACGCTTGGTATTACAATAGAATATAAAATATGGCTATGCTATAATAGACATACTTTATAGGGTATAAATTTGTTTGGAAGATTTCAGTCATTGAAATTGATATTTCTTCCTACAAAAGGAAAGGGGTTCTCTGAATGAGTGAAAAGAAGCTGCCCTTCAGCGAAGAGCTGGTCAGGGAGATTGCTGCCGTTTACGGTACGCCGTTTCACCTCTACGATGAAAAAGGAATATCGGATAATGTAAAACGCCTGCAGAAAGCCTTTTCCTGGAGTTCGGATTTTCATGAATATTTCGCGGTGAAAGCGACACCCAATCCGTGGATTATGAAAAGCTTAAAAAAACTTGGCGTGGGTGCAGACTGCAGTTCCATGGCAGAATTGATTTTGGCGGAAACGGTGGGAATCACAGGAGAGGAAATTGTTTTTTCTTCCAATGACACACCGGATGAAGAGTTTCTGAAAGCGCATGAGCTTGGGGCTATTATTAATCTGGATGATATTTCCAATTTGGATGATATGGAACGGCTTCACCTGGTACCGAAACGCATCTGTTTCCGATATAATCCCGGGCCTGATCTGGCGAGGGGGAATGCAATTATCGGTACACCCCAGGAAGCGAAGTACGGCATGACCCGCGAGCAGCTTCTCAAATGTGTGGCATGGGCGAAGAATAAGGGTATCGGATATATCGGTATTCATACTATGGTTATTTCCGCAGAGCTGGAACTTCCGGGACTTTTGGGAACCATCAGCATGATGTTTGATTTGGCTAATGAAATACGTAATACTCATGGTGTAACGGTGAGCTTTATCGATTTCGGCGGCGGGATCGGGATTCCCTATCGGCCTGAACAGGAACCTGTAGATCTGGAGGGACTTGGAGAAGGTGCGAAAAAACTTTTTGAAGAAAAAATGCGGGGATTTGAAAATACGCGTATTTGTTTCGAGTGCGGCCGAATGATTACAGGACCTTACGGTTACCTTGTAACAAAAGCGATCCATTACAAAAATATTTACAGGGATTACATCGGCGTAGATGCATGTATGGCTGATCTGATGCGTCCCGGTATATATGGTGCTTATCATCATGTAAGTGTTCTTGGCAAGGAAAATTTGCCTAAGAACAAAATTTATGACGTGGTTGGCTCCCTTTGCGAAAATTCCGATAAGTTCGCCATTCAGAGAGAACTGCCGGAAATTGAAATGGGGGATCTTATCATCATTCATGATACCGGTGCCCATGGACACAGTATGGGGTACAATTATAATGGCCGTCTGCGCCATCAGGAAATCATGGTTCATGAAGATGGAACCGTGCAGCAGATTCGCAGAAATGAAACGCTCCATGATCTGTTTGCTACTCTTACTTATCCCGAACTTCATGAAAATGTAGATAAGCTGGAAAAATAAAGCAATAAAAAATCGGTAATGATGCAGTTGCAGACTTGTGTCATTACCGATTTTTCAATGGGTTAATTAAACGATTTTTTCTCCGTGGTAAAGCTCGCCTCCAATATCGGGTTTTACACCGTAGCCGATAGCCCATTCACTTTTGTATTTCAAAGCCTGGGCATGGATGTTTTTAAGTGCATTGACAGTGGATTTTACTTTGCCGGGGACGCCGACAACGAGGGAGTTTGGCGGAATGACCTGATTTTCCAGGACAAGGGCACCGGCAGCGATGATTGAACCTTTGCCTACTTTTGCTCCCGTCAGAACAGTGGCGTTCATACCAATGAGGACATGGTCTTCAATCGTGCAGGCATGTACGCAGGCGCAGTGTCCGATGGTAACATAGTCGCCGATGATGCAGGGGAAATCATCGGCGACGTGAAGGCATACCAAATCCTGTACATTGGAACATTCGCCTATGGAAATATAGTTAACATCACCTCTTGCGACAACACCGGGCCAAAGGCTGGCGTATCTGCTTATACGCACATCGCCGGCAAGGAATACGCGGGGTGCAACAAAAGCATCAGGATCAATTTTGGGACTCTTCCCCATAAAATTAAGATTGGAAAGTGTGTACATGAGGAACCTCCATGAAAGACAGAAAATAAAACTTATAAAAATTACCGCAAAGATTTTAAATACAGAATAACTTCTATCAATTAAGAAGTCATCTTTATTATATACTTTTCTATAAATATTCGAAAGAAATTCAGATGAGCTCTGGAGCCGCCGCAAGGCGCCGTTCCGTTTCAGAAACGAGTTCCTCTACGATTTCTTTTGCAGATTGAATTTTTGTCAAATGGGTAAGGGACATGCCGGCCAGAATAAAACCATTTTCCGTATCGCCAAGAAGAGCCCCTCTCTTTGTGGTACCTGCAGAGATAGATGACAGTTCATCAGGTGAAGCACCGCTGTACTCCGCTTTCAGGTAACGATCGGAGAATCGGTTTTTGAGGCCTCTTACACTGTCGCCGGTGGTAAATCCTGTAACAACAGAATCCGTATCCGCTGCTGCCATGATAGCATCCTTCGCTTTCGGGTGGAGACTGCATTCTTCAGCCAAGAGGAAACGTGTACCCATCTGGACTCCGGATGCGCCCATAAGAAGCGATGCGGCGATACCCCGTCCGTCGGCAATACCGCCGGCGGCAATCACAGGAATTTCTATATCCGGCAGAACGTTCTCTAAAAGCGCCATGAGCGTCAGTTTTCCGTCGTGACCTCCGGCTTCCATACCTTCTACTACGAGAGCGTCGGCGCCATGGGCCTGTACCCTTTGTGCCAGTTTCACATTGGGAACGACAGGAATACATTTGATTCCTTTTTGGTGAAACGGTTCAAACCAGGGGATAGGGTTCCCTGCGCCAATGGTGACAAAAGGGACTTTCTCATCGCAAATGATTTGCGCTATGTCATCTTTATTATCATCTTGCAGCATCAGGTTGACACCGTAGACTTTTTGCGAACCGGCGATATCTTTAAAACGGCGGATATGGGACTGTACTTCATCAGGGGTAAATCCGCCTGAACCAATGACGCCTGCACAGCCTGCATGGCTCATAGCGGCTGCCAGGACACCGTCAGAAATGTACGCCATGGCACCTTGGATGATAGGATAATCAATGTTGAGAAGCTTTGTGATTTTCGTATTCCAAGACATAATGTTTCCTTTCTTTTCTGCGCATATACTAATGATTGAAAAAAATCATAAATAGAAAAAGATTAATGACTTGTATTCATTATATAACTACTGAAAGGAAAAAGAAATCGAAAAACATAAAAATTGATATAAAGAGAAAGTTAATTTTGTGCGAAATCAGCAGGATGTATTTCATATGGAAATTAAGACAGATTCAAAGCGGTTACGGGAAATAATGTTTCATTTATTTGTCTGGTTTAAGATAAGTATATACTACTTTTGAAAATGTTTATTGTTGTTGTAGCAGAAATGGCTGCGTGATATACTACATAAGTAAGGAGTCCTCAAAGTATGGTTCTGCCGCATACTTACAGAAGTCTTATGAGGTGGAAGTCATCATTTTATTGTTTTATTCCCGCCGCAAAGAGATATTGCCGGTTAGACTGCATGAGTGACTGCAGTATTTCTTTTAGGGCGCGGCTGTTTTATTGCGGTAAAATTTATTTTCCGGTTGGGTCTATAGGAGGGTGCAAGAATGACAAAAGTAGCAATTAACGGTTTTGGAAGAATTGGACGTCTTGTTTTTCGGGGGCTTCTTGACAGAACGGATCTGGATATTGTCGCCATCAACAATCCGAGCGGCCCGGAAACAGCTGCTTATCTTTTGAAATATGATACGGTTCATGGACGTTTGAATAAAAAGGTAGAAATTGATAAAGATGATCTTATTGTCGACGGGAAACGTATCCATGTATTCCAGGATCGGAATCCGGAAAATCTGGACTGGAGCGCTTACGGCACGGAAATCGTTATCGAATCCACAGGTAAACTGAAAGACAGAGAAAGCGCGGGGAAACATATCCGCGGAACAGTTAAGAAGGTTATTATTACTGCTCCGGGTAAAGATGAAGACGCGACCATCGTCGTAGGTGTGAATGAAAATATTTATGACCCTGCTAAAGATGATATTATTTCCAACGCTTCCTGCACGACAAACTGTCTGGCACCCGTCTGCAAGGTGTTGAATGATACGTTTGGAATCAAGCGCGGTCTTATGACTACGGTACATTCTTATACCAATGACCAGGCTATTTTGGAAAAAGCACATAAAAAAGATCCGAGACGCGGAAGAGCCGCTGCCGAAAATATGGTGCCCACCAGCACCGGTGCGGCGAAAGCCATTGGTATCGTTATTCCTGAGCTGAAAGGAAAGCTGAACGGACTGGCTATCCGTGTTCCTACGCCTGATGTATCTTTAGTGGATCTTACGGTTGAACTGGATAAACCGGCGACAAAGGAATCGGTGAATGCTGCTTTGAAAGCGGCCGCTGAAGGAAAGATGAAAGGTATTCTGGCTTATACTGACGAACCTCTTGTTTCCAGTGATTTCAAAACCACCGATGTAAGTTCCACTGTTGACAGTCTTCTCACCATGGTGATGGATGACAACCTGGTAAAGGTAATCGCATGGTATGACAATGAATGGGGGTACTCCATGAGAATCATTGACCTTGTCGCTTTTGTAGCGGGAAAGTTTTGATCTGAAGAGGGCTCCGCGATGAATAAACAGACAATCTACGATATTGATGTAGCGGGAAAAACGGTATATGTCCGTGTGGATTATAATGTTCCCTGTGACAAGGATGGGCATATCACCGATGACAGAAGAATCCGTTCTACACTCCCGACCATCCGATATTTACTGAAAGAGGGGGCAGCAGTCATTTTGGCAAGCCATATGGGGCGGCCTAAAGGGGAGCGGAAACTGGAACTTTCTCTTCGCCCTGCGGCGGAAAGACTGTCAGAACTTTTGGAACAGCCGGTACAATTTGCCGATGACTGCATCGGCAGCGAAACGGCCGCCATGAAAAAAGCGCTTCAGCCGGGACAGGTGCTGCTTCTTGAAAATCTTCGTTTCCATAAAGAAGAAGAAAAGAATGATCCCGATTTTGCAAAAGCGCTGGTGGAAGGCTGTACAGCAGCTGTAAATGACGCATTTGGCGTTTCTCACAGAGCCCATGCCTCTGTTGTGGGGGTTAGTAAATTATTGCCTATGGTATCCGGACTCTTACTGAAGAAGGAAATAGATTTCCTCGACGGTGTTATTGAAAATCCGAAGCGTCCTTTTGCGGCCATTATCGGCGGGGCTAAGATCAGTGACAAAATCCAGGTGATTGCCAACCTGATGGAAAAAGCGGATGTCATCATGATCGGCGGCGGTATGGCAAATACTTTTGTCGCAGCGGAAGGCTATGACATGGGCCGGTCTTTGCAGGATAAAGATCGCTTTGAACTGGCACGCAACCTGATGAAAAAAGCAAAGGAAATGGGATCGGACATAATACTTCCTGTAGATTTTATGGCGGGAGATGCTTTTTCAGAAAAGGCAAATACAAAAGTATTGGAAGCGAAAGATTTCAGTGATCCCTGGATGGCTCTTGATATCGGGCCCAAGACAATCCGTCTCTACGTGGAAACACTGAGGAGAATGAAATCTGTTGTCTGGAACGGACCGATGGGTGTATTTGAGATGAAGCCTTTTGCTACCGGGACTTTTGCTATTGCGGAAGCTATTGCAAACTTGGATGCGACAACCGTTATCGGCGGCGGAGAATCCGCTTCCGTTGTGGACCAGATGGGGATTGAAGATAAGTTCTCTCATGTGTCTACCGGCGGCGGTGCTTCTTTGGAAATGCTGGAGGGGATGGTTCTTCCCGGTGTGGCTGTCCTTGCAGATAAGGAGTGATGCCGGTGCGGACAAGACTGATTGCGGGAAATTGGAAAATGAATCGTACCGCCATGGAAACGGAACAGTTTCTCGGCCGATTCGATGCGGAAATGGGGAAAGCCGAACTTTTAATCTGTATGCCTTTCACCGATTTGTACTTGGCGGAAAAATACCTGGCAGGTACGGGCATAAAGTGGGGGGCGCAAAATGTGTATCCGGCGGAGAAAGGCGCATTTACCGGAGAAATATCTCCTGGTATGTTAAAAGAAACAGGCTGTTCTTATGTCATCTGCGGACATTCGGAACGCCGACAGATTTTATGTGAATCCGATGAGTTTGTAGGGAAAAAGGTGAAAATAGTCCTTGCGTATGGAATGACGCCCATCCTTTGTGTCGGTGAAACCTTGGAAGAGCGGGAAAGCGGGCAGATGAAAACACGTTTGCTGGAAGAAATGAGAGCGGCGCTGTCGGGGCTTTCCCCGGAAGAATTATTACGGACAGTTATTGCTTATGAACCTGTTTGGGCGATCGGTACAGGAAAAGCGGCCACCGCGCAGGATGCGGAAACTGTATCCGCGTTTATTCGCAAAACAATAGAAGCGTTTTCATCCGGGGGAGTCGCAGAACAGATACGAATTTTGTATGGCGGTTCCGTAACAGGAGAGAATATTTCTTCTTTCCTTAGAGAAAAAGATGTGGACGGCGCTCTTATCGGCGGTGCCAGTCTGAAAGCAGAAGAATTATTGTCTATTTATAAAAAAGCATGTGAATAAGGAGATATCATGGCAGTTATTACAGATCTTCACGCAAGAGAGATTCTTGATTCCCGTGGAAATCCCACGGTAGAAGTAGAAATGACACTGGAAGATGGAGCTTTCGCAAGGGCGGGAGTTCCTTCCGGCGCATCTACAGGTATGTTTGAAGCAACGGAACTTCGTGATGGTGATGAGAACCGTTATGATGGAAAAGGTGTTCTCTGCGCTGTCAATAATGTGAATGGAGAAATTGCTGATGCTGTTCTTGGCTGGGAGGCCAGTGACCAGCGCGGATTGGATCATATCCTGATTAATTTGGACGGCACACCGAATAAGAGCCGCCTTGGTGCCAATGCTATTCTTGGGGTATCTCTTGCGGCTGCTCATGCTTCCGCGGAATCAGCAGAACTTCCGCTGTTCCAGTACCTTGGCGGTATTAATGCCCATAATCTTCCGGTTCCTATGATGAACATCATTAATGGAGGAGCTCATGCGGATAATAATGTGGATATTCAGGAAAGCATGATAATGCCCGTCGGTGCTTCTTCTTTCTCTGAAGGACTTCGTATGTGCGCAGAAGTATATCATGCCTTGAAAACAGTATTAAAAAAGAGTCATTTATCCACGGCAGTTGGTGATGAAGGCGGCTTTGCGCCTGATCTGCCGTCTAATGAAGCAGCGATGGAAGTTATCTGTGAAGCGGTAGAAAAAGCGGGTTATACGGCGGGGAAAGATATCGTTCTGGCAGCTGATGTGGCGGCATCTGAACTTCTGGGCGATGACGGATTGTACCATTTGTCGGGGGATCATGCCGCTAAAACGGCAGAAGAAATGATTTCTTTTTATGAAGACCTTGTCAATAAATATCCGATCATTTCCATTGAAGATGGTCTTGGAGAGGAAGACTGGGGAGGTTGGAAAAAATTAACGGCTGTGTTGGGGAAACGTGTACAGCTGGTGGGTGATGATCTTTTTGTTACCAATACAAGCCGCTTATCCAAAGGAATCCATGAAGGTGTTGCCAATTCTATTTTGATCAAGCTGAACCAGATCGGGACGATTACAGAGACCTTTGAGGCGGTGCAGATGGCGCAGAGAAGTGGATACACCGCAGTTATTTCTCACCGCAGCGGTGAAACGGCTGATACGACAATTGCTGATGTGGCAGTAGCGCTGAATGCGGGGCAGATTAAGACCGGTGCTCCCTGCCGTACCGAACGGGTGGCAAAGTATAACCAGCTTCTCCGTATTGAAGAGGCGCTTGATGCGGATGCTTTTTATGGCAGCGGCTCATTGACACATCGTATGAGAGATATCTTAAAATAATAAATCGGTTCAGAAGAGAGGGTTCCTTCCGGGATGCCCCTCTTTTTTCTTGGGCTCTAATAAATTATAAAGGTAATAAATTCATTAAAGCTCAATCATAAAAAAGTTTTATACACATGGGGGGGGGTATGGGTATTTTGGATAAAAGGAGAATAATTTTATAAAGAAATGAATGAGATACAGTATCATTTAAAGTTTTGAATATATTGAGTTTTACCAGGAAGTATCGGTAAATAAGTAGGGGTTTGAACTAATACAAGAGAAAAAAGGAATAAGAGTAATTCGCAAAAGTTTAATAAATATAAGCGATCAATTACTATTTAAAAATTAATTTTAATACAATATATTTAAAATAAATTGCTTGAATTTAATTAAAGTTATGGTATTATTAAGTGGAGAACCATGAAGCTCTTTGGCGATTACTTTTATAAAAATGGTAAAAAAATAATAATTCCCCGTTTAAAGTGATTGACGAAAAATAATAATAATAATTTAAAAGAGCATTTTTATTTGTAGTATTTGTAGTATTTGTTGTGTTTTGGGGGAGGAACCTAAAAATGAGAAATTGTGTATTAGTAGTTGAACGTGATCCGAGTGTCAGCCGTTTCATGCAGCTTAAGCTGGAAGAAGAAGGATTTTCCTGTTTGGTAGACAATATTGGTGATTCTGTGGTAGATCTGGCAGGACAGCGCCAAGTGGACATCATTGTCCTTGATCCGGATGATCCCATGGAAGATGGCGATAAAATTCTTGAGAACGTAAGAGAAATCAGCACGATTCCGATTATTTACCTGTCTTCTGACGGTAGTGTGGACAGAAAAGTTGAAGTGTTGAATGCAGGTGCTGATGATTATCTGACCAAACCTTATGCCACAAAAGAATTGATTGCCAGAATCCGTTCTACACTGCGCCGTCATGAGGAGCCGAAAATTGTGGCCGACCCGTCTTTTAATATCGGAGACCTGGCAATTTATCCGGATCGCCATGAAGTACGTGTCGGTGATGAAGTCGTGGATCTGACGAAGAAGGAATTTGATTTACTCTTATTCCTGGCCAAAAATAAAAATCGTGTCCTGAAACGTGAAGAAGTTCTTGAAAAGGTTTGGGGATATGGATATGCAGGGAAAACGAATATTGTAGATGTATATGTCCGTTACCTGCGAAGCAAAATTGATGAAAAAGTAGGAAAGAAATATATCCATACTGTTCGTGGTATCGGGTATGTAGCAAGAGACTGATATGATTCAGCAGGTTATCGTTGTCGAGGGCAAATCGGATATTGCCCGTGTGAGACAGGCGGTAGATGCGGATCTGATTGCGACCGGAGGCTATGCCCTCCGGTCTGCTGTTATACAGGATATTCGTGCCGCTTATGAAAAAAGAGGGATTATTATACTGACTGATCCGGATGGTCCCGGTGAAAAAATAAGAAGCAGACTTTCCGTTATGTTTCCTGAAGCACTTCATGCTTTTGTTCCGAAAAGTGAAGCGTCTACGGAGGATGATGTGGGGATTGAAAATGCATCTCCGGAGTCGATTAGAAAAGCTTTGGATAAAGTACGGATACTTTATCAGGAAAGTTCCCATGAATTTCATATGGAAGATCTTTGGAATTCCGGCCTTACGGGTGCGGAAGATGCCACGGGGAAAAGAGCATCTGTTGGGGCTATACTTGGCATCGGATATGGGAATGCCAAGCAGTTTTTGCGCAGACTGAATCATTTTGGGATTACACGAAAGGAGTGGGAATCCGTGTTGGCAGAGTGCGGGAGAAAGTATGAAAGACGCGAATTTAGCAGATATTAAAGTTGTAAGGTATGTATTGCAGCGATTTGGTATTCGAGCGAAGCATCGTTTAGGGCAAAATTTTCTCGTACGTCCCGATATTGTGGCAGAAATCGCGGCGGCAGCAGAACTGGCAGAAGGAGCATTTGTTTTGGAAATCGGTGCAGGTATAGGGACATTAACACAGGCACTTGCTGAAACAGGGGCAAATGTAACAACTTTTGAAATTGATAAAAGTTTGGAAAATGTTTTGACGCATACGCTGGAAGCTTATAATAATGTGCATATTATCTATGAAGATGTGCTCAAAGCAAATTTGAAAGAAATACTGGGAGATAATAACTGGCACGCAGCGGCCAATCTTCCTTACTATATTACGACACCTATTTTGCTGTACCTGATTCAATCTGAACTGCCCATTCCCCTCTTTGTATTTATGATGCAAAAGGAAGTGGCGGATCGTATTTTGGCGAAGGCCGGATCGAAGGATTATGGTGCGCTTACCTTGGCGGTACAATTTGATTGTACCGTGGAAAGGGTGATGGATATTCCACCGGCAGCTTTTTTGCCGCATCCTGCAGTAACGTCGACAGTTCTGAAAATCAGGAGAAGAAAAAAACCTGCGGTGAAGGTGGCAGACCGCAAACTGTTTTTCCGTTTGGTTAAAATGGGGTTTGGGCAGCGGAGGAAGGTATTTACCAACGCTATGAAATCCGGCGGGATAAGCATGGAGTTGGGAAAGAAGATTCTGGAGAGAGCGGGGATTGACGGCGGCCGCCGGGGAGAAACGTTTTCGATGGAGGAATATGCTGCTCTTGCCAATGCATGGGATGAACTGGTGGTAAATAAATGAGCATCAAGTGCAGCGGGGGTTTGCAGAACCGCTGTTTTACTTTACAAAAGACTGCGAGGGTTATATAATTAGAAAAACATAGTGAAAGAGAAAATATTCTTTCAGTGCGTACAGAGAAAAAGCGGTTGGTGCGAGCTTTGGCAGAGAAGGTGTTTTCCAATCGGGAATGGCCGGTGATGAATCGGACGGTTTGTGGACGTTATGCCACAATCAAGTTAGCTTATGCAAATTGGGTGGCACCGTGATGACTTCGTCCCATACAGGATGGAAGTCTTTTTTTATGTTTTAGCCGAATGGCAGGTTTATGCAGGGAGAGATGGCTATGTTGGATATTAAATTTATTAGGGAAAATACGGAAGCGGTAAAAGCAAATCTGGTTAATCGCCATAACGATTTTGACTTGGATGAGGTTATTGAGCTGGACAGGAAGAGAAGAGAGCTTCTGCAGATGACAGAAGCGTTGAAGAGTGAACGCAATGCGGAAACAAAAAAGATTGCTCTGGCAAAAAAGAACAAGGAAGATGCTTCTGCTGCCATTTCTGCTATGAGAGAAGTAGGGGCAAAGATTGCTGCCATTGATAAGGAGCTGGCAGGCGTGGAGCTCATATTACAGGATCGTCTTTTACGCATTCCAAATATGACAGATGCTTCTGTGCCGGTTGGAAAAGATGACAGTGAAAATCCGGAAGTCCGTCGCTGGGGTGAAATTCGTAAATTCCCTTTCCCTGCAAAAGAACATTATGAATTAGGAGAAAACTTGGGCATTCTTGATTCTGAACGGGCGGGGAAGGTGTCAGGTGCGCGTTTCTATTTCTATCTCAGTATGGCAGCCCGTCTGGAAAGAGCTGTGTACAATTTCATGCTTGATGTTCATACACAGCAGAACGATTTCACGGAAGTTATTCCACCATATATCATTAATGGTGCTTCTATGCAGGGAACCGGACAGCTCCCTAAATTTGAGGATGATATGTACAAAGTGGAAGGGGAAAATATGTACATGACTCCAACAGCAGAAGTGCCGCTGACCAACTATTTCTCCGGAGAAATTTTAGATGGAGCCGTGCTCCCTGTCTATCTCACGGCACTGACCCCGTGTTTCCGTAAAGAAGCAGGCTCTGCGGGGAAAGATACCCGTGGACTGATTCGACAGCATCAATTTCACAAAGTAGAAATGGTGAAATATTGTAAACCGGAAGATAGCTGGGATGAATTGGAAAGTTTGACTACAGAAGCAGAAAAAATTCTTCAGCTGCTGAAACTGCCATATCATGTAGTATGTCTCTGCACTGGGGATATAGGCTTCTCCTCAGCAAAAACTTATGATATCGAAGTGTGGATGCCAGGGCAGCAGAAGTATAGAGAAATTTCCTCGTGCTCCAACTGTCTTGATTTTCAGGCACGCCGGGCAAATATCCGCTTCCGTCGGCATCAGGGGGATAAGCCGGAATTTGTTCATACACTGAACGGGTCAGGGCTTGCTGTTGGAAGAACGGTAGCTGCTATCATGGAAAATTATCAGCAGGAAGATGGAACGATTGTCGTGCCGGACGTGCTTCGCCCATATATGAATGGCCTTGAAATTATCGGCAAGCGCGAAAGTTTTGTGAGTTCCAAAGGTGAATAATATGTATGCAAATATAGCTCCGAAAGGGGCTTTTTGTATAGGTGTATAGCAAAAGTTCAGAAAATTTTCGAAAGTATCGAGGAGAGAATGCGCCGGGAAGTATGGTAGGCATATAGTATAATAAAATAAAAGCGATTTCTAAAGGAAGTAGATATTCTAAAATAAGGAGGAATAGATGCATAAAGTTTTATATCGTGCCGGAGGGATATGGGCAGCACTTATGCCAGTGCCGGCCATAGCCGGTGCTTACGAAAGCAATTATGTGCTCGAGTGGATGCGTATCCCTTTTGTGGAAGCACTTTTGGCGGCAGTGATTTTTGTATCAATTCTGGCAGAAATAAAAACTGCGGGATTTTCAGGCGGCGGATTGATTGCTGTGATTGCCGGCGGGTTGCTCTTAGGCAGCGGCTGGTATGGCGGTAATGTGGCATGGGTTGAATTTCTATTATATTTTGGCGGGATTGCTTTGATCCTGTGGGATATTTTTGTCCTCGTTTCCGGTTTTGGCGTGGCGGCGGGTATTTTATCCATGACGGCAGGCCTATACTTCACCTTTGGCGGGGATATGACGGCGCTTTGGGTATTATCCGCAGCCATGATTCTTGCTATTATCGGTATATACTTTTTGGCGGATCATTTGTCAGAAAATAGAATGTGGAAAAAATTATCTCTTACATTATCTTTATCTTCCTCCAAAGGATATGTTTCTTCTGTTCAGAATTTGAAGAAGTATGAAGGGAAAGAAGGGAATGCTGCTACAGTGCTCAGGCCTTCCGGCAAGGTGGAAGTGGAAGGGACTGTGGTAGATGCAGTTTCAGAAGGGGGATTCATTCTGCAAGGTGCTGCGGTACGCGTGGTGCGGGCGGAAGGAAATCATTTGGTTGTTAAATAATTGAAATATGTTTTAGGAGGATTTATTTATGGAAACTTTACTGGTCGTTCCTGTATTTACTATTGCGGTAGCGCTTTTTGCGGTACTCATACTGCTTCATTTTGTACCGATGGGATTATGGATTTCTGCACTTGCAGCCGATGTAAGCATTTCGTTGTTTAATTTAGTGGGAATGCGTTTCCGCCGTGTCGAACCGCGTATGATTGTCATTCCTTTGATTAAAGGGACAAAGGCGGGGCTCGGCTTGAATGTGAATCAGCTGGAAGCCCATTATCTGGCAGGAGGGAATGTAGATAATGTGGTAGATGCGTTAATTGCTGCCCACCGCGCGCAGATCGATTTGACTTTTGAGCAGGCTGCAGCTATTGATCTGGCGGGAAGAAATGTGCTGGAAGCAGTGCAGATGAGCGTTAATCCCAAGGTTATTGAAACCCCTACGATTTCTGCAGTTGCTAAAAACGGTATTGAACTGAAAGTACGTGCCCGTGTGACTGTTCGTGCAAATATTGATCGTTTGGTCGGCGGCGCAGGAGAGGCGACCATTATTGCCCGTGTTGGCGAAGGAATTGTTACTACCGTGGGTTCTTCGGAAAAACATACGGATGTTCTTGAAAATCCTGACCATATTTCCAGAACGGTTCTTGGTAAAGGTCTTGATTCGGGTACCGCTTTTGAAATTCTTTCCATTGATATTGCTGATGTGGATGTGGGGAGGAACATAGGGGCCCAGCTTCAGACTGATCAAGCGGAGGCTGATAAGGAAATTGCCCAGGCAAGAGCAGAGGAACGTCGTGCCATGGCGGTGGCGCAGGAACAGGAAATGCGTGCATATACACAGGAAATGCAGGCAAAAGTTGTGGAAGCCCAGGCTGAAGTGCCGAAAGCCATGGCAGATGCTCTTCGCAGTGGACGTCTTGGCGTAATGGATTATTACAGTATGAAAAATATTGCAGCAGATACAGAAATGAGAGAAAATATAGCTGGAAATCCGGGTCAAACAAAGTAAAGGTGGAGTATGGATTTTTTTTCGGGTAATGAAATTGTCCTTCTGATATGGGGGATAGGGATACTTCATTTTATCTTTCGATGGATGAAGGAACGGAGAAGTTCAGATCGTTCCACTGAAGGAACGCCTCGTGAAGAAAATGGCTATTCTATTCCTGAAACTCCATTACCGAGACCGTCGTCTTATGGGGCCGGGAAGGATAATGATAAAGAATATAATTATAAAGAATTAAGGGAAAGGGTTCTACGCTCCTGGGGGATGAAAGATGTGAGATCTGATGAAATGGATCTTCCTGATGAAATGGAAAGATCTGTTTACCGGGAAGCTGAGGCGCCTGCAGCAGTTTCTATAATGGAGTGTTCCGGAGATACGGAAAATCGTTTTCACCAATATCTTTCCAAACCCTTGCGAGAAAGGAAAACAAAACCGATGGCTGTGGAACCAATTACGGCACCTAAAGCAGCACAAGCAGCGGCAGATTGGTCTGAGGAGACAGTTCGTACATGGGCGAAGTATGATGTTGTTTTCGGAGAACCACGCGGAAGAAGGCCGTGGACACCCTTTGTCAGGCATTGAGAGATAAAAATGGATTTATACAGTAAAGAAGAGCATGGACAGATAATCTGGGAATGCAGCCGCTCTGTTCTTTACGTGGCAATTTCTTCACTGCTTTACGTTCTTTTTTGTGTAGCCTTTTTGATACTGCTTTTGGAACATCCCGGAATTTTGTCATGTACCATCAGCTTTGTTGTAGTCCTTCTGACTTTGTGGCGGATCCATTGGATTCATAAATCTGTGGCTTTGATATGTGAAAAGAGGCTTCTTGTTACTATTCCTATATTTTATTCTGAGTTCAATGCGGCAGGATTGATTAAGCCTTTGTATATGGCTTTTGACTATAAGGAAATAATGGGGGTATCCGATGACTGGAATTATCTTTTTATCGGGGAACGGACGGCTGGCGGCATTGTGGAAGTACCGGTGCAGCTCCGGTATATTACGGACGCAGATAAAATAAAACTGCAGGAATGGGTAGAACGGAAGCAGAGAGATATATGAGATTCCCAATAGAATAGAAAGTTTTAAAAGTCGTTTGTTTTCTTAAAGATACAGTTGCTTTTTTTTGATGGATTGTGATACCATGGATCAAAAGTTTTTTAGGTGAGGTGAAAGTGATGCCAACGAAAATTACAGTGACAATTGAAGACGAACTGGGGGATCTTTCCGTCGCGGCAAACGGATGGAAGAAACAGTTGACCTATACCAGCTGGAACGGACGGGATCCCAAGTTTGATTTACGTTCGTGGAGCGTGGATCATAAATCAATGACGAAAGGTCTGACATTGACAAAAGAGGAAATGATCAAACTCAAAGAAATTTTAAATGGAATTGATTTTGACAAATATTGATTTGCAGCTGCAAGCAAAAGGCTCTCTCGGAGAGCCTTTTGGCATATATGGAAACTTTTAGGAATACCATAAATTTGGTTTAGCAGTGCAGCTTGATGAGGAGTAGACGGCACTGGGAAAAGGGAAACGGTACAGTTATGGAAATATTCGGAATGGGTGGTACATCACGGCAAAGGAAAGCATTTTTCGCTGCGCTTGTAGGATTGATCATAAATCTTATTTTAGGAATGGTAAAAATTTTTGCCGGCTGGCAGAGCGGATTTTTATCGGTCATCGGTGATGGATTCAATAATATTACTGATGTGGGGGCGGTTATTCTTTTGATGATGACTTTTTATTATGCGTCAAAGCCATCGGATAAAGAACATCCTTTCGGCCATGGTCGGCTGGAGTATGTCAATTCTACTGTAATGTCCGCTATTATCCTTTATGTGGGTATTACACTTTTGGTAGAATCAGTGCAGAAAATTCTTCATCCTGAGGACAGCTATTTTTCTATATGGACTGCTTCTGCCTTAATAGTAGGTATTATTGCAAAATTATTTTTGACCTGGTGGTATAAACGGGCAGGGGAAAATTTGAAGTCAGAAGCATTTAACGCATACAGTGCGGATTCTTTTTCTGATATTCTTTCAACCACAGGTGTTTTAGTTGCTGCATGCGTGGAATATTTCAGCGGATACCATGTAGATGGAATCATGGGGGTTATTATGTCTCTTTTTATTTTGTACACGGGTTACGGAATCATGAAAGAGGCGCTGAATTCCATTATCGGCGCCACACCGGATGCGGAAATGTATGAAAAAATAAAAACGGTGATTCTTGAGACACCGGGAGTTTACGGTGTGCATGATCTGATTGTTCATGATTATGGGCCGGAAAATCATTTTGCTTCTGCCCATGTGGAATTGGACAGCAATTTGACTCTCGTGGAGGGACATGAACTGGCGGAAACAGTTATGACGAAGCTTAGGAACGAATTCAATATCCAGGCGGTAGTTCATGCGGATCCTAAAGCGGTGTCAAATCCGAAGGAGATGGAATACATGCGTGACTTAGAAGCCGCCATTTACCGCACCGGCCTTCCGGTATCTTATCATGATTTTTTTGTGGTGGAAAAGGAGGAAGGCATTTATATTTCTTTTGAACTGGAATTGAAGGGACCGTGTGATAAAAGTGATGAAGAGATGTATCAAATGATTTTGACAGAAATCCTCAAGAGCAACCCTAAGTATTTTATTGAAATGATGGTGGATCGGAACTTTATCAGTGGCAAGGTATATGGTAAATCCGGAATTGAACATCCTGCTGAATAATTGTAAAGACATATCGGGAATGGTAAGTACTATTCCTGATTTTTTGTGTAAATAAAAAACATGAATGTGATAAATGTGATAAAATAATGAAGACAGAGCAATGTATAAAAATATGCAATTATAAATATTTTCATGTGAGGAAGCCATATGGATAGAAATTGGAGAGTCTTGTTGATAGCAGGCGTCATTTCGTTGTGCTCCGCGCAATTTGTTTTTGCCAGTTATTCTCTTGGCGATTCCGGAGACGCGGTAAAGGATTTACAGCGACGGTTGACACAGGCCGGCTGTCTGGTGCGTGCTGACGGGCGGTTCAATGAAACAACGGTGTCGGCAGTAAAAAAATTTCAAAAGAAACATAATCTGGATGTAGATGGAGTGGTGGGTCCTGTTACCTATAAAGCGCTTACCGGGAAAACATTAAAAAGCAAGAAACACTCTTCTGCCCGAAAAAATAAAATGTCACCGGGCGGCATAGGTATTGATGATGTTTCCGTATCGTGGCACAAACCCGGAAAACTGGCACCTCGTGTACAGGCAATTATGGAAGAAGCGAAAAAGTATGTAGGTGTGCCGTACCGTTTTGGCGGCATGACACCCAGCGGATTCGACTGTTCAGGGTTTATCCATTATGTATTTAATAAAAAGGGAATTCTGCTTCCCCGCGCAGCAGATGAGCAATTCGGAAGAGGAGAAAGGGTGTCTGTCAATCGGTTGGAACCAGGTGATCTTGTCTTTTTTTCCACATACGAGTCGGGAGTATCCCATTCGGGTCTATATCTGGGAGACGGATATTTTATCAGTGCCACCAGCAGCTGCGGAGTTGCTGTGGCAACAATGAAAAATGGATATTGGCATGACAGGTATGTGGGGGCGAAGCGGGTGCTTTGACGGTTTGTGGTTATATGGCGGATTTATACGGTCTGCTGCCGGGGTGGGGGCGTATGCCTCCATTTCTTTTATATACGGGTTTTGGATGGAGAGCAATGAGGCTTGGATTGATTCAGATGGATGTCGTATCCGGCGATAAGGAAAGAAATATCACACATGCTTTTGAATTGATGGGGAAAGTATCCCATCAGGCGGATATGATTGTTCTTCCAGAATTATGGACGATTGGGTACGATTTTCATAATCTCGGTAAAAATGCAACATATATGGGGGATGGTTTGATACAGAGACTTTCTTCTCTGGCAGCTTATACTGGGACATATATCATAGCAGGGACGCTTCCCGTAAAAAAGGGGGGAGTAATACGAAATACGGGGCTGGTATTTGGTAAAGACGGTGATATCAAGGGAGAGTACAGTAAGCGCCATTTATTTTATGGTTATCTGGAAGCAGAACTTATGCGGCCGGGACGGAAACTTCTGTATGAGGATATAGACGGAGTCCGTACCGGTATGGCGGTGTGCTATGAGTTTTATTTTCCCAGGATGTGGAGGAAAATGGCGAAAAAGGGCGTCATGCTGGTAGCAGCGCCGGCCTCGTGGCCTGCTATGCATATTTATCAATGGGATGTGCTGACCCGTGCCAGAGCCATAGAAAACGGACTCTGCATAGCCGCCGTCAATATGTCAGGAAACTATCGGGGAATGAAAATGGGAGGACATTCCCGCTTTATAGATCCTTTAGGAAAAGTACAGGCGGAGGCGGGGGAGGAAGAATCTGTCCTGTATGCGGATTATGATGAAAAGGCATATAAAGATTTGGGGAAACAGCTGGCGGTTATCCGGCTGGATAAGCAGAGGTGTTTTCATGCATGAATTATGTCTGCATGGTATAATAAACAAACACAACGAAATCAAAATACCTAAGGGGGCATATCATGAAAGGCAATGATATTCGTGAGGCATATTTGTCTTTTTTCGAAACGAAGAAAGAACATCTGCGGCTGAAAAGTTTTCCGTTGATTCCAAAAGATGATCCCAGCCTGCTTTTGATCGGCGCAGGGATGGCGCCACTGAAACCGTATTTTACGGGGAAGGTTGAGCCGCCCTGCCATCGTGTGACGACCAGTCAGAAATGTATCCGCACAGGCGATATTGAAAATGTCGGCCGTACAGCAAGGCATCATACCTTTTTTGAAATGCTTGGGAATTTCTCTTTTGGTGATTACTTTAAGAAGGAAGCCATTGCCTGGGCATGGGAATTTTTGACGGAAGTAATCAAGCTGGAGAGTTCCCGTCTGTATGTAACGATTTATCCGGATGACAGGGAATCTCACGATTATTGGCATGATATGATCGGGCTGCCGGAAAGCCATATTTATCCGCTGTCGGATAATTTCTGGGAAATTGGAGAAGGCCCCTGCGGGCCGGACTCAGAAATTTTCTATGACCAGGGCGAAGAATTCGGTACGGATCCGGAAAACCAGATGGGTGGAGACGGAGATCGTTTCCTTGAAATCTGGAATTTGGTATTCAGCCAGTTTGATCGACAAAAAGATGGATCTTACCGGCCGCTGGATAAGAAGAATATTGACACCGGTGCAGGGTTGGAACGTTTATCGGCAGTTCTTCAAAAGAAGAAAAATAATTTTGAAACGGATTTATTCTTTCCGATTATTCAGGAAGCGGCCGGTCTTGCGGGCGTTCCGTATGGACGCAGTGCAGAGAGCGATGTAGCGCTGAAAGTTATTTCCGATCACACCCGTGCTATTACAAATATGATTGCCGATGGAATTCTTCCTTCTAACGAAGGCCGCGGTTATGTACTAAGACGTGTACTTCGCCGTGCTGTAAGATATGGCAAGCTTATTGGCATAGACGATGCTTTCCTGGGCCGCATGATTGATGTGGTCGTAAAAATGATGAAACCCGCATATCCGGAATTGATGGAAAAGCAGGAATTTATAAAGAAAGTGGCTGGTGTGGAAGAAAACCGTTTTCACGCAACTCTCAATGCGGGGATGGATCTCCTTGCTGAAATGCTTGAAGAAACGCTGAAAAAGCAACGGCGTATTCTTACAGGCGATCGAGTCTTCAAACTGTATGATACATATGGATTTCCTTGGGAGCTGACGGAAGAAATTGCCAAAGAACAAGGAATTGAAATCGATAAAGACGGCTTTGCTGCAGCTATGGCGGAGCAGAAGGAACGCGCAAGAGCGGCTCGTGCAAAGG
>OLQA01001208.1_pt1 | contig 23346 bp, 20 predicted proteins | sample 1673151 | NCBI WGS metagenome assembly OLQA01 (sample SAMEA3136760, study PRJEB25190) | human gut metagenome | biome: human gut; feature: human-associated habitat; material: faeces | place: Austria | collected 2013
ACCGTTTTCAGGCCTTGAAAGATGACACAGAGCAGAAAACAGCCCGTTTTCGACATAAAAAGAAAAATATATTTCAAAGCCCGATTTAAATATATTTTGTCTCTTTTTCGCTCGCTGCACCTTCTCGAACATGTGCCCGAGAAGGTGCTCAACAGGGGTGAAATCTTGAAAGTATGCTTAATCGCTCTTGACAAGTCGAAGCTATATATGTTATAACATGTTTGCCAGAGTACACAAAGAACAGCTTTAAGGTAGAACCGGACAAGCCGTGCTTTGTATACTTAAAGAGCTGAGCAACTATGCTTGTCGGAAAGCATCCTGAAATCAGCGTTTGCTTTGAAAAAGGAACTCTGCGACAATGCTTTTTTTAAAGCAACCGAGTTAGCATACACTAACTGCGAGGATGCTGCAGAAAATGCGGGATATGCACGTTGATGAAAGAACTGGGACTGTACGATTTGACGCCCGGGACACTACGCTTGCGAAAAATGCTGCAAAACTCATTGACAGCAGCGGCAGCTGTGCTATAAAATATACTTAAATTCACGGGCAGTAAGAAGAAACGGCCTCGGTCAATCAATAAACAAGCTGCGGACTGACAAGCGCCGGATACGAGTCGTGCGTGTTGATGTGTGCCCGAGCTGTGTGTTTTTGTATTTTTGAGGAGTACTATGGTAATAAACAACGGAAATATCCATGAAGTGAACAATATCAGTCTGCACGACGCCTGCTTCGAAAGTTTTGTGTTTGATCGTGTACATAATCGACTTGAAACAGTGGTCAAACCGGAGTGGCCGTTTGTCGTACCACCCGATTTTGACAGCAGCGAATCATTTGAACACGCTGAACTCAAGAGAATCCGCATTACCTGCGTTGACGTGATCGGAACGGAGATGTCCAACTGCGAGTATTGGGGTGCATCGCCGTATGTTTTTTCGTTGAGCATATTAAACGGAAAGAAATCGCATCTTGTGCAAAGGCTGTTTGAAAATATGAAACCTGAATATAAATTTTGCAAACTAAAATCTAAAGGCGACTATATAGAAGTTTTGATTGAGTTTTCGTCCGGCGACAAACTGCGGGTGGCATGCAGCAGCGTTCGGTTCGGCGAAGCTGAAAATGATGAATGAAACATTTAAATGGACTGTGAAGGGCGAAAAACTATGTTAAGTGACAACAAAATAACCGAATGGCGTGAAAGACTGATTTCCATGATTATCGAGAACTACCCGAATCGATGGGAGACTTATAAGTCTGTAAAGGAGAATGTGACGGCAGTAAAATACGGTTCGGGAAGTGTTTACTTGCCGCGCGGCTATTTTTGTCCCAGTCGCGTTCTTGATACGGTTATCGGCAACGTGACGAGAGGCCGTCTGCTAAAAACAAAGCCGAGAACAAAAATTCCAACGTACAGATACGGGTTTGATAAAAACGGCAAATTAATTACGGCCGAAAACTGCGAAGAATGTGATCTGGATCTGGAGAGAACAGTCGCAAACTTCGATGTATCTGACTTTCAAAAAGCATTTCCATCGTTTTTGGACGATGCAAAAAACGGTATGCTTATCCCGCGGGAATACGAATTTATAAAGCGCGAAAACGGAATTGAGATAGGGTTGAATTATCACATGCATGATGCAAACAATAATTCGGGTTCTGTTGTTATTTGTGAAAACGGTTATATAAAAGAATACCATTATATCCGTAATGTTGTGATTAAGCCTCTGAATAATCATTTTTGGTCGGAGTTCACTTCGGAAGAGTACGAATACATTGACAGTCATCATGTTGATGTTGTTATGCGAAGGCTCGAAGAAGGGTTCGGTGGAGTTGCGAGCTTCGGTAGGTTTGATGGCTACAAAATCAATAATGTGGTAAGATACCGCTTTGAGCTCGATGATAACGGTGCAGCAAAGAAATACACACTGATCGAAAGCAACGGAAAAGTTCTTTCTCAGGAAAAACAAGATTATTACACATATGAAGTCTATAAGCCGATAGATTTCAGATACGAGGTATAACGATATGATCGCGAGTGCAGATTAAACAGACTTATATCGCTGCGGCTGCGCATTATGATATGCTCCGGGGGTATTCGGCTGCGATATTTGCTAAATGCTGCTTTATATGGTATAATTCAAGTGAAACTTTGGATAAGGCTTTTGAGGAAAAAATGCCTGCGGAATTCTTCCGATAAGGGGTATTTTTTCTGCAAAACGGGTTATCCGGAGATTTTTTGAGCGCAAATGCGCGGCTGCGCATTAATATTGGGTCGGCAGGGAGGATGCTTTCTATGAAACATAAGATAATCGGAGTTGACCCGGGCTCTCCTGCGGCTTGTGCGGGTGTCTGCGCCGGCATGTACCTCACCTGCATAAATGATTTGCCGGTTGTTGATATTATCGATTATGAACGTCTTACTGCCGAAGAAAGCATTGAATTAACACTCTGTTCGGACGGCGCTCAATGCGGCAAACAGCAGAAAGAATTCAAAATTTCGCTCACTAAGGAAGAATATGAGCCGCTCGGACTGAACTTTGAAACAAGTCTCATGAGTCCGGTACGGCAGTGTGCAAACCATTGCATATTCTGCTTTATCGATCAGATGCCGCGCGGCAACAGAAAAACGCTGTATTTCAAGGACGATGACTGGCGACTGTCGCTGATAATGGGCAATTATGTCACGCTTACAAATGTCAGCGACAGAGAGTTTGAACGTATGATTGCCCGCCGCGTTTCACCGCTCTATGTTTCCGTTCATGCAACGGACGGCGCAGTGCGTAAACGCATGATGCGGAGCCCAAATTCCGAAAACATTCTTTCACGGCTTACGCGTCTGCACGAAGAAGGACTTGCATTCAACTGCCAGATTGTGCTTTGTCCCGGCTACAATGACGGGGATGTGCTGAAGCAAACATTGAATGACCTTTTTGACCTCCGCCCGGAATGCCGTTCCGTGGCTGTGGTTCCTGTTGGACTCACGGCACATAGGCAGGGACTTGCAGAGATTCAGCCGACAACTGCGGAAAGTGCATCCGCTGCCGTCAAACTTATCGATGAGTTTAAAAAGAACCATGGGATTTCGGACTTTGTATATGCATCGGACGAGATGTACCTTGCGGCCGGTCAGGAGCTTCCGACGTTTGAGGAATGCGGTGATTTTGAACAGATAGAGAACGGCGTCGGACTGTTCAGACGGTTTGAACACGACTTTATGAATGCACTGGAAGATTTACCGACTGCGCCCCGAATGCGTGAGTTTGATTCCGTGAGCGGGGTCTCCATCGCGCCGCACATGAGCAGGCTTTTCAAAAAACTTCTGCCGTACAATATAAAAATCAATGTGCACCCCGTTGTTAACGATTTTTTCGGCAACACCGTCACGGTCACGGGATTGGTTACGGCGGGAGATATAATTAAGCAATGCAAAGACTGTTTGAACGGAGAAGCTTTGCTGATACCGCACACGATGCTGAGAGAGAATGACGTTGTTTTTCTTGACGGAATGTGCACTGACGAACTTGCGGCTGCCTTGCAAAAACCGATTTGGCGCGTCAGCGCGGACGACGGTTATGATTTTATTGACGATATAATTAACCTGATTGAAAGGAACGCATAAATAATGAAACCCTTGGTGGCAATAGTGGGAAGGCCGAATGTCGGCAAATCCACACTTTTTAACAAAATAGCGGGGAAACGCATAGCGATAGTTGAGGATACTCCGGGCGTGACACGTGACCGCATTTACGCGGATGCGGAGTGGCTGAATTACAGGTTCACGCTTATTGATACCGGCGGCATTGAGCCGGAAAGCGAGGACATAATTGCAAAACAAATGCGTCGGCAGGCAGAGCTTGCAATTGAAACGGCGCAGGTTATAGTTTTCCTTCTTGACGGCAAATCGGGGCTTACAGCAGCGGACGAGGATGTTGCGGATATGCTCCGCCGCAGCAAAAAACCGATCGTGACGGTCGTAAACAAAATTGATCATCCGAAATACGAAGATGCCGTTTATGACTTCTATACCCTCGGCATAGGCAGTCCGATAACAATTTCCGCCGAACAGGGATTGGGTCTCGGCGATATGCTTGACGAAATTGTTTCTTACTTTCCGCAGATTGAAGAGGAAAGCGAAAACGATAACACGAGCATTGCGATTGTGGGCAGGCCGAACGTTGGTAAATCCAGCCTTGTAAATGCACTTCTCGGACACGAAAGGACGATCGTCAGCAACGTTCCGGGCACAACGCGGGATGCAATCGATTCACCGTTTACATGGAACGATAAGGAGTACACTTTGATAGACACTGCGGGCATACGCCGCAAGCGTTCTGTTGAAGATGAAACTGTTGAGCGTTACAGTGTTATCCGCTCGCTTGCAGCCATTCGCCGCTGTGATATTGCGCTCATTGTTGTTGATGCGGAACGCGGACTGAGCGAACAGGACGTGCGCATTGCCGGCTATGTACACGAGGAAGGAAAGGCTTCCGTACTCATTGTCAACAAGTGGGATCTTATCGAAAAAGATACCTATACAGCCGAGAAATTCAAGAAGAAAATGCTTGTTGATCTTGCGTTCATGAGCTATGTTCCGATGTTGTTCATATCTGCAAAAACGGGACAGCGCGTCAACAAAGTTATGGAGCTTGCGGAGTTTGCATATGAGCAGAACTGCACTCGCATATCAACGGGCAAGCTGAACGACATAATCAGCGAAGCAGTCACAATGAATGAACCGCCCGTGAATGCAGGAAGACGTCTGCGTGTGTATTATTCCACCCAAGCCGGCATCAAGCCGCCGACATTTATTATTTTTGTGAATGAACCGGAGCTCATGCATTTTTCATACAGGCGCTATCTTGAAAACTACATTCGCAAATCATTTGAAATCAAGGCAACCCCGATTCGCATTATCATCAGAAAACGGGAACGAAGCGACACCGATTAAGGATGCCGCACTGTGAGTTTTAAGGCTGAATCGGTCATACTAAGGATAATTCGGGTTTGAGATAGTTTTGCGAAAAGGGGATACGGAATTGAACTTTTTCGCAAAACACTGTGGGCATGATTTGCAGTATCTGAAGAAAGGTTTCTGTGCGGAAGGGCTGCGCGGCATAATTTCTTGATGAAATGTATAAATGCTTACACCCGTATAAGCAATTCACGGAGGACAAAGTATTCGGAATGACCGTTATTGAATTTTTTGACAGAACCCCGGTAGAAAACATAATAAGCTGTCTGTCGATGCGCCCGAACAAGGTTATTCTTGCGGGCGGCAGCAGTGATATGAGCGAACACGGACGCATCTTGAAACGGGTTGCAGCGGCACATGGCCTTGATATCGAGATAAGCTGCGTGCCCGTTGACAGAAATAACCTGACAAATGCCGTTTCGGGTTTATGCGGCATCATTGAGTCGGAACCCGGAGATTTTTCTATTGACCTCACCGGAGGAGAGGATCTTCTGCTTGTTGCTGCCGGAATCGTTGCAGAAAGATATGCAAAGAACGGAGGACGCCATATTGAGCTGCATCACTATAATGTTCGGACAGGAGCGGTTCAGGACTGCGATAACAATAATAAGGTATTCAACAACACAAACCCAAAGCTTTCAATAGTGGATGATATTGTCCTGCACGGAGGAAAACTGCGCTACAGCAACAGTGTGCTGGGTGACGGAACATACCGAATGTCTCTTTCCGATGATTTTGCCGAAGATGTTAATTCAATGTGGGATTTATGCAGAACAGATCCTGCACAGTGGAACATGAATCTGAATGCACTCGAACTGCTGTCGCATTATAAAATGCAGGATGATGATCCGTTGGACTTTTTTCTGACGTTCCGCTATGCGGAGGAGCACATCCCTAATTGTACGGAAAAGCTCAACCGCGTATGCCGATTGGCGGAAGAACTCGGAAGGCGCGGTATCATTGAAAAACTCCGCGTTGACTCGGGACTGCTTGCGTTTCGCTATAAAAACGCGCAGATTAAACGCTGCCTTGCAAAAGCGGGAAGTGTGCTTGAAATCAAGATGCTGTTGCTTGCGAATTCCGCACTTGACGATGACGGGAACCAATACTATAACGATGCGGCAAGCGGTGTAACAATCGTTTGGAGCAATCACGGTTCTTCTGTCCGCCGATGGAATTTTTATGATGAATCAACGGATTATTGTGACATAAACACCGAAAATGAGATTGATGTTATGCTTATGCGCGGCGTGATCCCGGTGTTTGTTTCATGTAAAAACGGCGCAGTGGATTCAAATGAATTATACAAACTTAACACGGTTGCAGACAGGTTTGGAAGCATATATGCAAAAAAAATCATTGCAGCAACCTATCTTGGCAAGATGGGTTCAGGAAGGGAAATGGATCCGTTCCGCAGACGTGCGGAAGAGATGGGCATTGAGCTCATAGAAAATGCTCATTTGATGAACGATGACGAGTTGCTTGCACGTTTAAAAAAGGCAACAGAATAGATTTGAATGCCCGTTCAGACTTAACGCGCCTGCAAATGCCCGATCGGCAGCGTAAATTTAAATGCTTAAATAACTAAATGCGGAAACAAAATTTTCAGCCGCCGGCATGGAAGTCGGCGGCTGTTTCCAAATGTTATCGAAATGAAGCTATTCCGCTTTCGGCTCGCTGTTCTGTTTCAGCAGCGGCAGAAGTTCCTCAACACTCAGAACTTTTCCGCAGCAAAGCAGTTTGCCGTCAACGATGAGCGCGGGCGTTGTGATAATGCCCATTCGGGTGATTTTCACAAGATCACTTATGGTTTCAAGCTCGGTTTCCGGGATATTCGCCTGCTTCATTGCGGCAACAACGTTGTTGCGAAGCTTTGCGCAATGTGCACAGCTGCCGACAAGCACCTTGATCCTTGCACCGTTAACAGCTGCGGGGATAACGCGAACCTCGTTTTGTCCTCTTTTTTTGAGAATACTGTTAATCTTAATGAATGCCATAATAATTCACCGCCTTTTAACCGTATGTATCACGATTGAATATCGCACATTCGCAGCAAAGGGGCAGAGCGCTTATTGCTCCGCATACTCTCTGTGGACATATTTACTCGTTGTCAGTTTCAGCAATGCACCGTAATCGGGAATGAACCTCAGCGTGTCGCCGACTTTGTATTTTTTGCAATTGGTGAGGTTGACGATTAAGTGGTCGCTGCTTGCACCGATAATCTCAACATCGGGGTCAAGCGGGGTGAGTCCGTCGGGGTTCACATCCTGCCTTCCGATTGCAAGAATGCCTCGAATCATTTCACCGCGATCTTCAAAAGTGACACGTTCACCGAATGCATTAAGACCGCTTGTTCCGATAGGTTTGCTGGGTTTGCGCTGAACTTCGACAAGCTCTGCTTCAAGGGTAAAGCAATCTGTATTCAGCCATTCGACGGGCTTACCGCTTTCGGTATTGTTGCCGAGGACGAAACTTTCGCCGAGACGAAGTTGGGTAATGCCTTCGGGGATACGATTTTCCTCCAGCATTGTGAGCATTGAGGAATTACCGCCCGAGACGATGGGAAGGGGGACAGAATACCTTTTGCGCAGCTTGTCTGCAATTGCAAGCAGTCCGCCGAGATTTGTTTCATCGGGAATGATGCCGCCGTAGCAGGTAAGGTTAACACCGATTCCGTGGAATTCAAGTGCAGGTTCGGCAAGAATTGCTTCCGCTGCGGAGAAAATCTGCGCTTCATCCGTGTTGAAAATGCCCTCCCGCAAGTCGCCCATATCGACCATAAGAATAATCTTATGCACTTTGCCGAGCTTTTTTGCAGCACCGCCGATAAGGCGAATGGTTTCTTTTTCGCTCTGCATTGAAATGTCGGCATAGCGGACGACATCTTCGACCTCGCTCTGCATTGAAATGCGAAGCAGCTGAGTCGGTTTATCGGAATGAAGCTCCGCAATTGCGGCAAGGTTCTGCACGCGCGAATCAGCAAAAGCATCCGCTTCGCTTTCTGAAATCATTCTGCAGATACGTTCATCGGCGCAGAAGACTTTCGTGACAATCGCGGTTTTAATGCCGACAGCGTGACAGCGGTCAACCAGTCTGTCAAGGTTCGTACGCAGTTTGAACAGGTTTATTATCAGTTTCGGATTCATATTATTACCTCAGGTTTTGCAGCCGTTTTTTGATGTTTGAGTTTTAACCCGCAGCAAAAAAGGTTAAAGGTTGCTTTCATCGATGCTCTGCTTGAGCAAATTCAGCGCAGCGTCGGGATACTCCTTCGAAAGCACCCCGAGGGAAGCCATTATATAATGATTATCGTACAGCAGCTTCAGCCTGCCGGGTTTTGGATAGAGCATCATCCCGCCGGAATTGCAGTCCGCAAGCTTGCGCATTATTTGTTCACGATTCGGAAGCCTTGTCAATGCACCGCCTGTGCCGACAAGATATTTGAGCGTTGAAAGATCCTTGCCTTCCGCAATTGTTTGCCTTCCGCGCGGAGTGTAAATATATCGGAGTGCGCCGGCATGGCGTTCAATCGCCGTAAGACCCGCTGCCAGACAAAGCCTTTCGGTAAGCTTGAATTGCTCCGGAGTGTTTGGAATCGGGCAATATCTGCTCATCACTTCGGCAGTATTAATGCCGAGTTCGGCGGAAAGCTTATCACTGCCCAACATATCAACAAGGTTTTTTGCATTCACGAAAAGGCCGAGATCACCCTCAACGGTACGCTTTGCAAAAGGCTCGGGTGTTGTCTGCATGACTGCAATTTCATCGGAACCTTTTGTGACGGAATGAACATCCGTGGTTGCACCGCCGATATCAATAACGGCAAGGTCGCCGATATCGTTGTATAGAAGCTGTGCCGTCTCCATAACAGCGCCGGGAGTGGGGATTATGTTGCCCGTAACCATATCGCGGATATGCTCCATGCCGGAAGCCTTAATGATGTGTTCCTCAAACACGGCGTGAATAATTTTGCGTGCGGGCTCGATGTTCAAAAGATCGAGTTTCGGATAGACGTTTTCTGTTATATAAACCGGAATGCCTGCTCTTGAAAAAACATCCTCAATAATGCGGCGATTCTGAATATTTCCGCCGTAAATAACGGGGGCCTTCAAACCGGAAGCGGCAATGAGCTTTGCGTTATAAACAGCCGTTTCGCGTTCGCCGTAATCCGTTCCGCCGGCAAGCAGGATAAGGTTTGGGTCGATCGCTTTAATATCGTCAATGTCGAATTCACTCAGTTTGCCCGCTGTTGCAAGTTTGATGATTGCACCTGCACCGAGAGCCGCCGCCTGAGCGGCCTTCACGGTCATATCATAAACAAGTCCGTGTACGCACATGCGCAATCCACCCGCGGCGCTGGACGTTGCGAACATTTTTCCGTATTCAATATTTTGTGCTCCGAGATTCTTTGCAAGGTCATTTACTGCTTCGGTCAGACCGATGCGAACATCACCTGCAAGGACGCTTGTCGGAGCCTGTCCCTGCCCGATAAAACGCGGCGTATCGGTTTCAATGCCGTTAAAGGCGTTTACAAGCGTTGTTGTTGAGCCGATTTCGGCAACAAGAATATCAATAAACATAGATTATCTGAAATTTGCACGTTTCTGCGGAGAAACCGCAAAAACAAAACTTCGGGGGATGGCAACTTGATTGACCGTCCCCCTTTGTGTCAGCATATACCGAGAACGTCAGGAGTGTTCCCGCGTAATATTATTTGTTTTCGCTGTCGGCCTTTTCGGCTGCCGCTTTTTCCATTTCCCACCTGCGTTTAACAAGGAAGGTTGCATTATGGACACCGCGGCTGCCCCTGCCGAAGCCTTCATCCGCTCCCGCCTTGCGCGCAAGTTCGGGAGTGACCTGGGTGCCGCCTGCGATGAAGATGATCTTATCGCGGATACCCATTTCACGCGCAATAGCATCGATTTTGGCGATATTCTTGTAGTGAATGTCGTCATGGCTGATGATGGTGGATGCCATGATTGCATCTGCATTCAGCTCGACTGCTGCGTTAACGAGTTTTTCGGGCGGGCAGGATGTGCCGAGGTAATGCACTTCGATGCCGTATTTTTCAATGCCGCCGTGCTTAATGTCGATGATCTCACGAAGACCGACAGAGTGCTCGTCTTCACCGACGGTTGCGGCAACGACCTTCATCGGACGACGTTCGATATCGGCACGGATAACGTCATCGCTCAGAACATCGGGTTCCTTGGGAATGACAAGGGAATCAACATCGATTGCGAACGGAACTTTGCCCTTGACCTCGATGCGGGTGCCTTCCTGCGAATGCATGATTTCACGGCTGATAACTTCGCATTCGACAAGATTCATGCGCTTTGCACATTCAAGTGCAGCCGCTTCCGCAATGGGCTTGGGTGCGGGGAAGAACATGGTGAGCATGACAGTGCCGTCTGCAAGCCATTCCATTTCAGGACGAATCTGCTTGCCGCCCGCAACGAAATCTTTGACTTCTTCCATACGGACATGGCAGTTGTCGGTTTCGTCCAATTCATCAATATAGATGATCTTTTCGGGGCATTCAAGCGTGCAGCCGCCGATGAGTGCGGAGGGATTGTCGACAAAATCGGGATTGTACTGCTCAACGTTGTTGTAGCCGTAGTGTGCGGTGACGGGAGCCATGTAGTCAGCTTCGCGTTTGAAAATCGTTCCGGCACCGATGCCGCCGTCGATTTTTCTTGCAATGCCGTCGCCGTTGCGCTCGGGGTAAATGCCGCTGTCAACGAAGAAGCCTTCTTCAACGGCGTTGAAATAGCCGCCGAGTTCAAGCATTTCTTCCATGAAGAGGATCGCTCTTTCCTTCAGCTCGCGTGCTTTTTCGCGCAGATAGCCGCTGTCTTTCAGCTCGACCATTTCCATAAGGCCGTCGAGACCGACGAGAGTCTGCTTCGCGGTGTCGCATGCTTCGATATTGTAAATATGCCACGGCACGTTGCGGCCCTCATCGGGCGTGATCGTGCTCTGGATATCCGCACTGGTGAGCTTGGAGATGAACATGTTCAGAACGTGGGTAACGGTTGCTTCACGGGTACTGGATTCAATATATTTCGTGTTCATCTGAGCGCGCATACGGTATTCATGGAACAGATCGCGGAGAGCAACCGCATAAGGAAGATCCATGTATACGCAGGGCGCGGGGGTTGCCGTCGGAGGAACGGTGGACAGGCAGATGTTCTTTTTGTTAATGCCGACGCGCGCAGAGAAAATTGCATTGATACCGTGCTGAACCATAAGCTCGGGCATGACTTTCCATGCTTCACGTGCGGTTGCGTTTGCATTGTGTGCGCCGTCAATCTGCGCCATGCCGGCCCATGCGATAAGCTTCTTGCTTTCGCACGCATCAACAAACGAACGAATCATATTGATGTTGCGGTAGATGACGTTGTACTGCGGGTCCTGGTGAACGCCGTTTACGCCTTCTTCTGCAAACATAACAGCAATATCGGGGCCTGCAACGCCGGAAACATAGCTGTGGTAGTTGATGGGTCTTCCGACTTCATCCTCGATCATGTCGAGTGCCTTGCGCTGTGCACGAACCTGCTTGCGCGTAATGGGAACGCCGCCCATGCCTTGAGGTGTGCCTTCGATAAGTCCGTCAAAGTGGCTCTGTCCGGCCGTGCGGATAACCATTATGTGATCTGCGCCGTGGTGCGCTGCCATACGCATTCTGCGAATATCATCCTCAAAGCGGCCGGATGCGATTTCTGTCGTGATAACAGGCGCGGGCTGCGGGTCGATGTTCTCGAAATAGTGTGCGGGGGGCAGGGGAACGCTCGACTTGAGCGGTTCGGTGCAGTCATGGTAAACAAAGGGTCCCATATGCAGGTTTTCAACGGGTTTGCGCCACGTCCAGCCCCTGCGGCGGGGACGGTAGTTTTCAAGATCTTTGAGGATCTCGGCAACGTCAATGGGTTTATCGGGGGAAAGTTTATAGTCGCTCATCAGTTGTTGCCTCCGTCAAAAAGTTTTTCAGCTTCATCCCAAAGCTTGCCGTCGGCAAGTGCGAGCCCTGCCGGGCGGATTTCGGAGTTCTGCGCTTTTGCAAGGCGGTAAATCACGTTGCCTGCGCCGTGCGCAATGAGGTTATGTTCAATGCAGCCGTCAACAATGGCTTTTGCTTCGATGGAAGAAAACCCCATGCGCAGCAGAACGGAACGTTCAACGGCGGGTGAGGTGTACTCGTAACCCATCTTAAGAAGGGGGTCAACGAGCTTGTTTGCAAGCTCCCAAAATCTTGCTTCAAGCTGATCATCGGTCAGATTTGCAAGATGAGCTCTGCGTTCCTGGAAATCATCGGTTCTTTTCATATATTCTCCCTTTTGCAGATAATGTTTCAACCATGGGGGATATGCGATGCGTGAATGAGCCGAAAAGCGGAAATCCGACGCACCGCACGGGGGGTTCGGTCTATGCGGCATTAAAAATGTTAATGCCGCTGTGACGCAAATTACAGTCCGGCTATAACGCTGCGGACAAATTCTTCGCTGCTGTTGGTTTCTTCAACAAGGTAGCGAATGTCGTCATCGGTAAGCTCATCCTTGTGCGTTCCGACAGCGTTCTTGATATTGGACCTGCGAACGCGGTCAAGGTCAACGTCATCAACCCTGATAAGGCTCGGATGTGCGGGCAGAATGATGTTTTTGCCGGGTATCTCATCCTTGGGGTCGCCGAAGTGGATGTCGATGCCGTTCTGCCTTGCAAACGAAAGCTGGGGATTGATATGCTTGCCTGCGCCGGTGTATTCGGTCTCCTGCACAACGATGCACTGATCTTCGTCCATTTCCTGTGCAAGACGGAATGCTGCTGCAAGAGCGGTGTTGCCTGCGGGTCCCTTTTCAAGACCTTCGAGGGAAGCGAGAGTTTCGGTGATGAAGAATACGCTGCCCTGAGAAACGGTAACATACCTGTCCATGTAGCGGAGGGGACGTGCCGCACTGCGCGGAACATCGGAACGGTCGGGGTTTACGCAGAACGGAACGCCGAAGCCTGTGTGCCCGGTTGTGAAACTCTTTTTGTTGAACTGAGCATCGCTTGCCATGTGCAGGCCGGTGAGGTTGACGCTTGCACCGATAACTTTTGCATGACAGTCGGCTTTGCGCAGACCGCGTGCAGTGCCGGTGAGATTGCCGCCGCCCGCATTGGTGCAGACAACAACATCGGGATCACGATCAAACTTTGCACGGAACTGCTGAGCGATTTCATAACCCAGAGTTTCAACACCGGCAATGCCGAACGGGGTGTAGAGGGAAGCGTTGAAATAGCCTGTTTCTTCAAGCAGGCGGAGAACCGTGCTGAAAAGCTCGGGACCGACGGTGAGCTGGACAACTTCTGCACCGAGAGCTTCGCATTTGCGTGCTTTTTCAATGATTTCCGGCTGACCTACTCCGCGGCTGTCGTAGCACTCCTGAACAACGATGCATTTAAGTCCCGCCATTGCGGCATGGCATGCAACCGCTGCGCCGTAATTGCCGCTGGTTGCGGTGACAACGCCCTTGTAACCAAGCTTTTTTGCCTGATAAACGCTTGTGCAGGAACGCCTTGCTTTAAAGCTGCCGCTGGGGTTGGTTGCTTCGTCCTTGATGAAAATCCTTGCGCCCTTGCCGGCGGGAGCGCACTTCTTTGCGAGTGCGGTGAGATTGCGCAGTTCGATGAGCGGCGTATTGCCGACGCTGAACAGAGCCTGAACGCGCTGCAGCTCGGGCAGGGTATAACCGGTTGCGGCCATCATTGCTTCGTAGTCAAAGCCGATGCCGGGTTTTTCAAAACTTTCGTAATCCATGCCGACGGAGTTGCGAATGATTTCGTTCTTTCGCGCCATAATTGCCGCATAGCTGTTGTCTTTCATCATTCGTTACCTCCGAAAGTGATTTCGCGAACCATATCGCCGATTTTGAGAACTTCGGGAATCAGAAAGCCGAAATTATGCTCAAAATAAGGTGCTTCGTTCACGAGTTTGCCCGTCGCATGACGGCCGGTGCGGGTAATGACTTCGACTTCATCGCCGACTTGCGCTTCGTCCTGCTGCAAATAGCCTTTTACCCACATTTCAAGGGGGTGAGATTTCGTATCCTCGGGCAATGCGCTCGAACGTTCTTCCGGGGTCAGAACGATGTTGTGAATCTGAACCCAATCGCCTTTCTTTGCCATAAAAACCTCCGAATCATTTTAAGCGGTTTTTGAATCTTCCTGCCTTAACGAGAGTGCGGCGGGGGAGACGCATAAAACCGAGTGAAGTCTATAAATTATTATTTTTCGATATAATCCCTGAAATCGCCCATGATCGCGTGGGGAACGGGGAGATCAAGCATGGTCTTGAGGCCGGGGCGTGCATTGATAACGTGAGGAATCATGTTTACGACCATGGCAATGGTGCCGATGCCGCCGTCAACTTCGGGACGGACGCTCATGTTAACCTCGGGAGAGCCTTCAAGCACGATGTAGTCACCGGTATGGGTGCCTTCCATTTCGGGCTCGATTTGCTGCGGATGGACCATATCGATTTTGACTTCACCGTCAACATAACCCTGGCCGGTCATATTAACGCCCGCAACATCGCCTGCTTTTGCATAGCCGTAAGGGGATTTTCTGTCAACGCTGGTTACGATTGCAGACATCTGCTGTTCGAATTTGTCGATCTTCCAACCGAGAGCTCTTGCGATCATGCCGACGGATTCCGCAAAGCCGACGTGACCCGCAAGAGTTCCGTTTTCAACACCTGTGTTGAAGTCGTTAACGCTGAGACCGACACCCTGCTCTTCCATAACGGCGGGACCGAAGGGAGACAGGCTGTTGACCCTGCGGCAGGTGACCTTTTCAACATCTGTCATGCAGCCGCTGAGGCAAATTGCAAGAAGATCCATCATAAGGCCGGGGTTAATGCCGGTGCCGAGGATAGAAACGCCGTGTTCCTTTGCAAGCTTGTCCATTTCGGCGGAAAGCTCGGGTTCCTGTGCCATGGGGAAGCTCATTTCTTCCGCAGTGGAAACAACATTTACGTTCTGCTCAACAACAAACTTAATTTTGTTGAATGCCTTGCGGGTAAAGGAATCGGTTGCAATAACGCAGATATCGCAGTTGCCGTCGTGAACAACTTCTTCAATTTTGGGGTTAACAAGAACATCATCGCGGGAACCGCGGTCGATTTCGAGCAGTTCATAGATGCTCCTGCCGACGCGTGCGGGATGGATGTCGCATACACCGACGATGTCAACACCTTTTTTTCTTAAAAGAACCTTTGCAATGCCGGAACCCATTGCGCCGAAGCCCCAAAGAGCCACTTTTACATTTTCCATATAATTTCCTCCTGAATATGTGCTGTTAAGCAAGTGACGGCTGAGACTGTTTTCGAATAAATACGGAAACGATTTTATCCAAAACAGATTATTCAGCCATTTCTCAACTTTTTAAGGCAAATAATACTCTCGATATTATGATGCCGCTTCAATACAGGCATATTATACCACATTGAATCAAATAATGGAACACCTTCACGGTTATTCATTCTGCATTAAGCGGGAAAGTTTTTTATTATCGGCACCCAAACAAGCGGCACATGCAGCCGCAAAGAACAAAAGCACCGATTCCTAAGGCGTTTGCCGGGAATCGGTGCGCTGTCCGAAAATGAATTCGGGAAAAACCATATGTCGAAAGGCGGTATTATTTTGCTGCTTCCTCGACTGCAACCGCAACTGCAACGGTTGCGCCAACCATGGGGTTGTTGCCCATGCCGATAAGCCCCATCATTTCAACATGCGCGGGAACGGAGCTGCTGCCCGCAAACTGAGCATCGGAGTGCATACGTCCCATAGTATCGGTCAGACCGTAGCTGGCAGGACCTGCCGCCATGTTGTCGGGGTGAAGTGTTCTGCCCGTGCCGCCGCCGGAAGCAACGGAAAAGTACTTTTTGCCGTTTTCAACGCAGAGTTTTTTGTAAGTGCCTGCAACGGGGTGCTGGAAGCGGGTGGGGTTGGTTGAATTGCCGGTGATGGAAACATCAACATCCTCAAACTTCATTATTGCAACGCCTTCGTTTACATCGTCCGCACCGTAACAGCGAACTGCACTGCGTTCACCGCTGCTGAATGCTTTTTCGCTGACGATATGAAGCTCGCCGGTGTAGTAATCATAGTTTGTTTCAACAAAGGTGAAGCCGTTGATGCGGGAGATAATGTAAGCGGCATCTTTGCCGAGTCCGTTAAGGATGACCTTAAGCGGAGTCTTGCGAACCTTGTTTGCGGTTTTTGCAATTCCGATTGCACCTTCGGCAGCGGCAAAACTCTCGTGGCCTGCGAGAAATGCAAAGCACTTTGTGTTTTCGTTCAGCAGCATTGCACCGAGATTGCCGTGGCCGAGGCCGACTTTGCGCTGGTCCGCAACCGAACCGGGGATACAGAACGCCTGAAGACCCTTTCCGATGTACTCTGCGGCTTCGGCTGCATTTTTTGCGCCTGCCTTGATTGCGATCGCGGCACCGACGGTGTATGCCCAAACTGCATTTTCAAAAGCAATGGGCTGAATTCCGAGCACGATTGAACGGACATCGATTCCCTTATCGGAAACAATCTGCTGCGCCGCTTCAAGGCTCTCGATCCCGTATTCACCGAGAACGGAGTTAATCTTGTCGATCCTTCTGGAATATCCTTCAAAATTAATCATAACGGCACCTCATTTCATTCTTTTCTTGGGTCGATAACCTTTGCAGCTTCGTTGAATCTGCCGTAGGTGCTCAGGAACTTTTCGTAGGCTTCGTTCGGCGTCGCGCCTTTGCCTATGGCTTCCATCATTTTGCCGAGGTTGACAAACTGATAACCGATTATCTCATCATTTGCATCAAGAGCAAGCTTTGTGACATAGCCTTCGGTCAATTCAAGATATCTTGCGCCTTTTTCGCGTGTGCTGTAAGTCGTGCCGATCATGCTGCGGAGCCCTTTGCCAAGGTCTTCAAGCCCGGCTCCGATTGCAAGTCCGTCCTGGGAAAACGCACTTTGGCTGCGTCCGTAAACTATCTGCAAAAACAACTCGCGCATGGCTGTGTTGATAGCATCACAGACAAGGTCGGTATTGAGAGCTTCAAGAATCGTTTTGCCGGCAAGGATCTCGGCGGCCATTGCGGCGGAATGAGTCATGCCGCTGCATCCGATGGTCTCGATAAGAGCTTCTTCAATAATGCCGTTCTTGATGTTCAGCGTGAGCTTACATGCGCCCTGCTGCGGCGCACACCAACCGACACCGTGCGTGAAGCCGCTGATGTCGGAAATTTGTTTTGCTTTAACCCAATTGCCCTCTTCGGGAATGGGAGCAGGATCATGCACCGCGCCCTTGCGGACGAAGCACATATTGTTCACCTCATGTGTATATTCCATTGTCGGTTTCCTTTCATCCTTAAAAATCGGCTTTATTTTATCATATTCTTCCCGATTTTCAAGATATTATTTTTGAAATCTGTGTAAAAAATTTTGAATACCGTTCATAAACAGAAAAAAGAGCCGACAAAATCGACTCTTTGATGGTCTGGGTGAGAAGATTCGAACTTCCGGCCTCTTGAACCCCATTCAAGCACGCTACCAAACTGCGCTACACCCAGATATTTGGTTGTCGTCCGCTCTTTCGAACACTGTTCTCTCGCGAACGATGTGTATTTTAGCACTTGAGTACGGATATGTCAACCCCTTTTTTCGTATATTTTGAATTTTTTTGTCCGATACGCTTGACGCCGCAAAAAAAAGCATTGCAATTAAATGAAAAAACGAGTTTTATATATAAAGCAATGCAGAATTTGCTCTGTTTGCGGTGCGGTTAAACAAAAAGAGCGGAACTCAATGACCGTGGGTCACAAATTCCGCTCGAATTTAATTGCCTGCGACGAAAAAACAAAGTTTGTTTTGTCAGAATATCAGCGCAAACAGTTTAAAGAGCCAGTTTGCCGCAACACCCGCAGCGAGACCGCCGATGGTGTGGCTCGCAATTGCTTTTCCGGTCAAGTCGGGACGCTTGAGGGACTGCATCATTGAGGCATGAGTGCTGAGGTAGCCGCTCCAGCACATGCACATGGAAGTGAAGACCGCAATATCATGTGCCGTGACCGAACCCGCTTCCGCAAGCTCTTTGACGATTCCGGTTGCTGCGCCGGCGGAACCGAGCGCCGTAATGGGGACAGCTATTGCATCGGTGGAGGAAAACCCGAACAGAGGCTGCAAAATGAACTTGATTGCATTCGCTGCGCGGGGGAGCAGCGAAATGCCTTCGTAAGCCGCGCCTGTGTACACACCGCCTTCGGGGGCACCTTTTGTGAGCATCATAACGATGGTGCAGATAACAAGCACGCCGGGAATGATGCTGAGTCCGATGTCAACGCCGCTCTTGCCGCCGTCGAGTGCAGCAGTCAGAATGCGCATGCCGAGACTTTGTTTTTTGCGAACACCGCCTGAAGACTGTTCGGAGGGGTCAAAAGCGGAATCCTCGACGTATTCCTCTGTGCCGAAGATTTTTTTTGTTTGCATGAGCATCAGCCTTGTGCTTACGACACTGCCGATGATTGCACCGAGGTTGCCGATGAGAATTGCGGACACAACGCTGCCGCCCTGAATATTGCCGAGACCGAGCATGAACGTGGAAACAATAAGCCCCATTCCGAATGCCGTGCCGAGGTTAGTCAGGCCGTAAAGCTGATATTTCTTGAAGTACTTGCGAAAACCGCGATCTTCCGCGAGAGAAAGAATTGCAGGATTGTCGGAAAGATAAGTTGTGACTATGCCGAGAGCGGCAGCACCGGGCAGGCCGTATATAGGCTTCATAAGCGGGGAAAGCAGGTGATTGAGCATTGCAACAACACCGAACTCCGTGAGCAGTGCGGAAACTGCACCCATGATGACTGCGATCGCCATGATGTAAAGACATGTATCGGTCAAAAGAGCGAATGCGGTATTCATTACTGTGCTGAGCATGTTCGAAAGCCCCATGGGGATTGCAAACAAGGTAAAAAGACCGATGAAGAAGATGAGGAATACTATCGGAGTGACCCAAAATGAAATTCTGGATTTGGGAAGTTTTTGGGTTTTTCCGTTTTTATTCCGAACGGGCTGCTGTGCGTTTTCCATGTGATTTCCTTTCGGGGAAGCTGTATTATGCCTGAGGTGCAGCGAGCGGACGGATTAATCCGCACCGAATCATTCACCTTTGCACAATTCGATACTATACAACAAAAAGGATTGCAATTAAACTGAATGTTTGTTATCATATCCATAAGAAAACCGAATGGATCGCGGCGGAAGGGCGTTTGCCGCGGAAACGGAAGGGTAAAGGCATGAACATTGATAACTACAGGGTTTTCATCCGCGTTGCAAAAATAGGCAATCTGACTGCGGCAGCGGAGCAGCTGGGTTATACTCAGTCAGGAATCAGTCACATAGTATCGGCTCTTGAACAGGAATTCGGCTTTCAGCTGCTGCGGCGAAGCAAAACGGGCGTTTCGCTGACGCAGGAGGGGGAGCGGATACTGCAAACGCTGCGCGAGGTTGTGAACAGAGATGATATGCTGAAACAGATAGCGGCGGAGATAAAGGGGGTACGCATGGGTAAAGTGCGTGTTGGTGCTTTTTCAAGCGTTGCCGTCTGTTGGCTGCCGAAAATCATAGCGGAGTTCGGCAATGAGTATCCGAATATTTCTATTGATGTCTCAGTCGGAACATACAAAACCATAGAGGATATGATAATTGCCGAAGAGGTTGACTGCGGATTTATGAGCGGGACGATGCGCAAGGAATTAAAGTTTGTCCCGCTGTGCGTTGACAGGATGCTTGCGCTTGTATCCCCGAAGCTTCTGCCGTCCGGCTGTAAGACCCTTCCGCTTGAAGCAATATCCGACATTGATTTCATTATCCCGGGAGAGGGATCGAACTATGATATCGGAAGAATTCTCCGCACGGCCGGTGTACGGCCGCGTGTAAAATACAGCGTAAGCGACGACTATGCCGCCGTTGCAATGGCGGAATGCGGACTCGGGATGACCATTGTCCCGGAGCTGATACTCAAGGGTATAGGCGGAAACCGTGCGGCGGTCGAGCTTGAACCTGCCTGCACAAGAACGATCGGAATCGCGGAACGTTCAATCGGCACGGGTTCGCCTGCATGCGCAGCATTTATGCGCTTCACGGAGAACTGGGTCAAAAGGAATTCGGAGGATGCGATTCAATGACGAATGCCGAAAAGCAGCGAATTCGTTCTTTTCAAAACGGTGCGGCAATGTTATAATGAACTTAATAAGGAACGGAAAATGCGGATACAGGGCAGTTTGGCTTATGTGTTTGCCGGCTGTCCGTGTTTGTTCGGCTGCAGGAACATTATGCCGATTTTCGGAATATTGAACAAAGCTTAAAGGAAAACCGATTATGAAATGGAAAGAAATAACAATATATACAACCGAGGAAGGAACAGAGATAATTCTTGCGCGGCTTGATATGCTTGGGATTACCCAGGTTAACATAGTTCAGGGCGATGAGGAGATTGACGCGCTGCTGCATTCGTGTGAAAAATACTGGGATTATGCGGATGAGGCCGCAATGGGAAAACAGCCTTCCGTACAGGCTTATGTTTCCGATGTTCCCGAGAATGCCGCGGTGGAGCAGGCGGTGCGAAATTCGATTGCGGAATTGGACAGTATGCGCAGCGAAATCGGCATTGATATGGGTTCGTTAAAAATCGAAGTGCGCAGCGTGGATGAGGAGGACTGGGCGAATAATTGGAAAGCGTATTTCAAACCGATGCCTGTCGGCGAAAAGCTGCTTATCTGTCCTTCATGGGAAAAAATCCCGGATGGGAACACACGCGCGGTTCTGAAAATTGACCCCGGAATGGCTTTCGGAACGGGAACTCACCACACAACGCGCATGTGCCTTGAATTGCTTGAAAAAAACATTAAGAACGGTGATCTCGTTGCCGATCTCGGCTGCGGCAGCGGAATACTTTCGATTGCCGCTTCACTGATGGGGGCAAAAGAAACCTATGCAATTGATATTGATCCGGTCGCGGCGCGCGTTGCTGCCGAAAACACCGAGCTGAACGGAATTGATATGTCAGGCTACTTCATCAGAATCGGAGATATTCTTTCCGATGAAAAATTCCGAGACGATATTTCCGGAAGGCAGTATGATATTGTGCTTGCAAACATTGTTGCAAACGTCATTATCGCGTTTGCACCCGTAATTCCGCAGCTTATGAAACCGGACGGAAAGCTCATTGCCTCCGGAATAATTGCGGACAGGCTGGATGAGGTGCTTGACGCCCTGAAGGCGAACGGACTTGAAGCTGTTGAAATATGCAGCGGCGAAGATTGGCGTGCAGTGCTTGCGGCGAAAATATCGTAAGCAATACTTGGTACAGGTGCAGCAGCGCTGCGAACGTCCGGATATAAAACGGTGAAAGCTGAATCGGCTTATGAGAAGATTTTTTACTGATAAAAAACTGACCGTCGGAACGGAAATTGTCCTTGACGGCGAAGAAGCAAAACACATCATGACGGTGCTTCGAATGAAACCGGGCGATGAACTTTTGCTTATCAACGGAACCGGCAGGGAAATGACTGCACGTATTTTGAACGAGAACAAGGGGGAGGTACGGCTTGAAGCAATTTCCGATGCACCGTGCCCGTCGGAGCCTTTGAATCGTGTAACGCTGTTCCAATGCCTGCCGAAAGCGGGAAAGCTTGAGCTGATAATTCAAAAATGTGTTGAACTCGGCATATTTGCAATTCAGCCTGTTTATTCAAAACGCTGCGTTGTGAAACCCGAAGCAAAGGAGTCAAAACTTTTACGATTCAATCGGGTTGCACAGGAGGCGGCAAAGCAGTCCGGGCGCGGGCGAATTCCGAAGGTCGGCCCCGTTCAAAATTTGAATGAATGTGATTTTTTGGGATTTGACGCCGTGCTTATAGCATACGAGGATGAGGAAAAAACGACTCTGAAACAGGCTTTGAGAAAGGCGTTCGGTGAAGAAAAAGGCAAATCCGACGAAGGCGGGAACGATATTGCAATAATTATCGGGCCCGAGGGCGGTTTTGAACCGACAGAGGTTGAATCTGTCCTTAAAAACAGTCCTGCGGCAAAATCCGTATCACTCGGTAAAAGGATTTTGCGAACGGAAACCGCAGGAATGGCAATGCTTGCAATGCTCATGTATGAGCTGGAGGGATGATGCGCTGCTGCTTTATTACACTCGGCTGTCGAGTGAACCAATACGAGAGTGATGCCATGGCGGAGCTTTTAACTCAGGCGGGATTTGAAATCACGGAGAACCCGGCCGAGGCTGATGTCTGCATTGTCAACACATGCACCGTTACGAATATTGCGGACAGAAAATCACGCCAAATGCTTTCAAAAGCGCATAAACTGAACCCGAATGCAAAACTTATTGCGGCAGGCTGCTTTGCGCAGCGAAGCCCGGAAGCGGCGGCAAAACTGGAGGGTGTTTACGCTGTGCTCGGAAGTGCGGACAAGAACCGCGTTGTCGAACTTGTAAAAAGCATTGCTGAAGGACGGGAAAATGAACCGAATGGCGAAAAATGCAATTGCGGAGAAAAAGAATTGTGCGATTGCTGCGGCGGTATGAAAAAATTCGAACAACCCGAAAACTCGGAATGCAGCGGGAATGCAGCCGGCGGAGCAAAAATTCTTGTCAGAGATGTTATGCATGAACACGAATTTGAAGAAATGAGTGCCGTTCATGAGGGACGCACACGCGCCTATCTCAAAATTCAGGACGGATGCAACATGTTCTGCACTTATTGTGCAATTCCGCTGATTCGTGGTGAAAATGTATCTGTAGCGATGGACAAGCTTGTTGAAGAGGCGAAAGAACTTGCCGGCAGGGGCGTGAAGGAGCTTGTCGTCATTGCCCAGGATACGACAAAGTATGGAATCGATCTTTATCATCGTTATGCTTTGCTGGAACTGCTGGAAAAGCTGAATGCGATCGATGGTTTTCATTGGATTCGTATTTTATATATGTATCCGGATGAAATCAGCGATGAATTGATTGAAGGAATGAAAAAACTGGATAAGGTATTACCGTATTTTGATATACCGATGCAGCACAGTGATTCCAGGATGCTGAAGCTGATGAATCGTCGGGGAGATGAACATACCGTTCGTAAATTGATTGAAAAGATTCGTGATACGTTTGATGAACCTACGCTTCGTACTACTTATATCGTAGGTTTTCCGACAGAAAGTCAGCAGGATTTTGATAAGATGTGTGATTTTGTAAAAGAAATCCGTTGGAATAAAATGGGAGCTTTTACTTATTCGATCGAAGAAGATACTGCGGCTTATGATATGGAACAGACAGTAAGTGAAGAGGAAAAA
>OLQA01001211.1_pt1 | contig 23295 bp, 19 predicted proteins | sample 1673151 | NCBI WGS metagenome assembly OLQA01 (sample SAMEA3136760, study PRJEB25190) | human gut metagenome | biome: human gut; feature: human-associated habitat; material: faeces | place: Austria | collected 2013
ACCTGCTATGTTCAGACTTAGATTTTATAACCCATTAGCGCGCATATATACATACAGAATCGAAAAACTGTATGTTGGAACACCCATGCGTCGATTGCCAAGGAGTGTCCCCAACTGCCAGCAGAAAAGGAACGTCCCTATCTGTCGCCCATGCGCTTGGCCATCCAGGCATGAGGCTGGCCTTCGTCTTCGTAGTCCACCGGCGCGATCTGCGTGTAGCCCGCCTTTACATAGAGCGGCAGCACGTACTCCTGTGCATGCAACTTTATGAGCTTGGCGCCAGCATCGCGCGCAGCAGCTTCGCTGGCTTCGACAATCTTGCTTGCCAGACCGCGACGGCGCATGGTGGACAGCACGGCGACGCGCCCCATAATATAGGTCTCCCCCGCCGCAACGCCTTCGTCCAAGTCGCACGCCGGCGAAACCGGAGCCTCTACATCTGCCGCGCGCTCCAGTTCCTCGGGAAACACGCGCGAGCAGCCGGTGAGTTGACCATCCACGTACAGCGTCACATGAATGCAGTCAGAAGCCTCATCGATCTGGTCGAACTCGATTTCATAACCCTGTTCGTCCACAAAGACGGCGCGGCGCACCAACGACGCATCCTCAAAGCATCCCGTCTTAATTTGAATATCCATGGTCGCCCCTCCGTTCAAAGCAAACGTTAGGGACAGATTTTAGCGAAAATGAGCGCCTCGCACGCTAAACTTGGCCCGCGCCTTTGCCAGGCAATCGTAATGGCGAACATTGTGGGCGTCGCTTGCGATAAAGCTGTACAGGCCCTCGTCAAACAGGCGCTGCGCCGGCTTTTTCTCGCGACCAAAGCGCCCACCCGCAATAAAATCAGCCGAAGCCTGCAGTTTGCAACCCATATCGACCAGATGCTCGGCAATGCCCACATCCTTTTGAATAGCGCGATAACGCTCGGGATGGGCAATAATCACTTGGTAGCCGCGGCACTGTAGGTCGTAGATCGTGTTCTCGTATTCCTCAAAGTCATACGAATCGGCACGTGTCGAGAGCTCAAGCAAAAACTCATTCGCCCCGTCAAAGTGCAGGCGATCGGCCCATTCGATGCCCAAATCCATGAGCTTGGCATGATTGACCTCAAAGCCCATCTGCAAATGCATATCGCCCGCATGCGCGCAAAGCAGTCGAAAGGCCTCCCACATTTTTTCAAAGTCAAAATATGGGTCCCGGCAGTGCGGCGTGCACACCATGTGCGTTACGCCGACGGCGCGGGCCGCCTCGAGCATCGCCAAGCTTTGCTCGAGGTTCGCCGCGCCGTCGTCAACACCGGGCAGGATATGGCAGTGGATGTCTCTCATATCGCCCTCTTATCTGCGTCGTTGCTTATTTCTTAAAGCGTTTCGCCTTCGCAGGGGTGCCCGTTGCAGCCGCTCCGCCGACAGCGGGATTGACCCCAGCCGCAGCGTCGTTCTGCCCCTTATCCCCGCCATAATACGAGTAATAGTAGTCGTGGCTCGAAGTCTCGCAGCAGTTCATGACCGTACCGATCACGTTGACCTCGGCCTTGTTGAGCTGATCGAAAGCAGCGAGGATCTCATTGCGCTTGGCAAAGTCCTGACGGATGACATAGATGGTGCCGTCGGTGATCGCAGCGACTTCGGCAGCGTCAACGAACGTACCCACAGGCGGCGTATCAAAGATGACGTACTGGTACTTTTCCTCCAGCGCGGCGACAAGCTTGGCAAAGCGGCGCGAGGCGATGATGTCTGCCGGATTGGGAATGCGCGGCTCGGCGTCGAGGAAGAAGAGGTTGGGCTGGTCGGTGTCGATAACGGCCTCATCGATCGACATCTGATCGGAAAGAACGGCGTACAGGCCGCCGGCACGATGGATGCCCAGCATGTTGGCAAGCGTACGATGGCGCATGTCGCACTCAACGAGTAGAACGCTCTTGCCGCTGGTTGCGATGGCCTGGGCCAAGTTGAACGCAATGGTGGACTTGCCCTCGTTGGGAATGGAGGAGGTCACCGTAATGGACTTGATGGGCGTATCGACACTCGCAAAGCGAATGTTGGCGAGCAGCGTCTTGGCTGCGTTGTCAAAGGCGAGGGTATCGCCGGTTTTCTTTTTACGGGCCATGGATTACTTACCGCCCTTCACAACGGGGAAACGGCCGATGACGGGCACGCCGAGCAGCTCGACGGCGTCATCGACAGAACGGACGCGCGTGTTGAGCATGTCGAGCAGCACAACAATCGCGACAGCGACAAACAGACCGGCCAGAGCGGCAACTGCAATGTAGAGCTTGCGGTTGGGGCCGCTGGGCTGGGTGGGAACCTTTGCCTTGTCGATGACGTTGACGGCCTGGGCGGCGTCGACGTCCTGGGCGACGGTAGAAACCGAGTTGGCCATGGCGTTGGCGACAGCGGCGGCGCCATCGGGGCTGGCACCGGTCACAGACAGCGAGATAACACGGGTCGTGGTTTCGCTCGTAACGCTTACCTTATAGTCGGCCAGGCTGGAAAGGCCCAGCTCCTTGGCGGCACCGCTCTTGACGCTATCGCTGTCGAGCAGCGTGGCGATGTCGTTGGAGAGCATCTGGCTTGCAGACAGATCGTTGTAGTAGCTCGTCTGGCTGCCATCGGTCTTGGCGAGAATGTACATGCTCGTCGTGGCGGTGTAGGTGTTGTCCATCATGGTGAAGGAGACGACGCCCATGGCGATCGCGCAGACCACCGGAAGGGCGATGACCAGCTTGAGGTGCTTTTTTAGCAGCTGGAACAGTTCAAGAAGGGTCATGCAGCTTGCCTTTCATTTCCCTAGTTCGTATCGACAAAACTGCTCGTATAATATCGTATCTTTCTGCCATGTCCGAACTCTATACATAAGATACAGCGCTGACACCATTGTTGCGCAACATTAACGCCGCACCGGCAGCCCCGATGCGGCGTGAAATTCACATGTTTGCAGTACCGCTACACGAACTGCTCGTCCTGTTGCGCGGGAAACGTCACCGTGATGGTGGTCCCCACCCCCAACTCGCTTGACAGATCGAGCGAGGCGTGATGATACAGGGCGGCATGCTTGACGATAGCCAGACCCAGGCCCGTTCCACCGCGCGCTTTAGAACGGCTCTTGTCAACGCGATAGAAACGCTCGAACACCTTACCCTGCTCCTCGGGCGCAATGCCAATACCCGTGTCGGCAACCGACAGATACGGGTGCCCGTCGTCGTTGGTTCCGCACCGTAACGTCACCGTACCACCGGGCCGGTTGTAGCGAATGGCGTTGCTCGCCAGGTTATAGATGAGCTCGTCGATCAGGCGCGATACGCCTTCGACGACCACAGGCTTGGTCTCATGGCCTATCGCCACATCTGCCTGACGAGCGACCTGCTCAAGACGCTGCTCGACCGCATAGATAGCACGCGAAAGCTCAATGGGCTCCGTGGAGCCAATAGGCACCGCCTCGCCATCGCTCGCACGCTCGGCCTCATCCAAGTTCGAAAGCGTGAGGATATCGTTGACGAGCGCCGCCAAACGGCCCGCCTCACGGTAGATGCGGCCGCCAAAGGTGCGCAAATCGTCCTCACCCTCGACCATGCCGTTCGCAATGAGCTCGGCATAGCCCGAGATTGCCGTAAGCGGGGTCTTGAGCTCATGGGTGATATTGGCCGTGAACTCGCGGCGCATGCGGTCGTTGTCCGACAGCACCGCCATCTGGCGCTTGAGCTCCTGACGTTGCGACTCAATGCGCTCGAGCATGGGAACCATCTCGGCATAAGCATGCTCGTAGCTGCGGCGAGGATGGTCCAGATCGACCTCCTGCAACGGCTCAATGATGGCGCGGGACTCACGACGCGCCAAGAAAAACGAGAGCACCGCACCTGCCGCCGCAATGAGCAGCATCGGCGCCACGAGAGACATCAGAATCGCCGCAACGCCAGGCTGGGCCTGCGCCAAGCGAACAACCTGGCCGTTATTAAGTCGGACGGCTCGGTACAGCATAATCTCGTCGAGCGTGGAGCTTGCGCGCTCCGCAGAACCCGAGCCGCTCTCGAAAGCCTTGGCGACCTCGGGACGATCGCCGTGATTGGGCAGCATAGAAGGCGACGCCTCGTTGTCGTAGGCAACCGACCCGTCCTTGTTGACCAGCGTGATGCGCAAGTCCTCGCGATCGAGACTGCGCAGAAAGGCAATGGGCTCCTGCTGCTCATTGAGGGCAGCGGCAATAAGCTCGGTTTCCTGCGAAAGGTTGGCGCTCGTGGCATCTGCCAGGGTATTTTGCACAAAGAACGCGCCTAACACCGTAAACGCCACGATAACCGCCATGGCGCAGAGAAAAATCGTCGCGAACACGCGATGTGACAGGGTACGTTTTCCCTGGGGGGCTAAGACCACGAGCTACTCCTCCGATGCGCTAGCCGCGCTGTCGGCTCCTTCGGCATCGTCATCGGCCGTAGGCTCGGCCAGACGATAGCCCACGCCGCGCACGGTCTCTATGGCGCTCGCACGCTCGCCGAGCTTTTGGCGGAGCGTCTGCACATGCACGTCGACGGTGCGCGAACCGCCGTCGAAGTCCCAGCCCCATACGCTCTGCAGCAGCGACTCGCGAGTAAAGACCACGCCAGGTTTGCGCATAAGATATTCGAGCAAATCGAACTCGCGCAAGGTGAGTTTGAGCGGCTCGCCGGCAACGGTCACTTCGCGATGGCTGGGCGAAAGTACGATATCGCCCACGCTGAGCACATCGCTCGCCTGCTTGACCATGCCGCCGCGGCGCAGCAGCGCACGGCAACGGCTAGCGAGTTCCATAAGCGAGAACGGCTTGGTCAGGTAATCGTCGGCACCGCCATCGAGCGCCATGACCTTGTCGAGCTCGGTGTCCTTGGCGGTGAGCATCATAATGGGCACCGTCGCCGTCAGGCGATCGGCACGCAGGCGACGCATAATCGCCAAGCCGTCGGTATCGGGCAGCATGATGTCGAGCAGCACAGCATCGGGCACCCGTCGCGCCACGGCGGCCTTAAACTCGCCATCGCACGAAAAGCCCTCGGCCTCGATTCCCTGCTTGCGCAGTGCGTAGACCGTCAAATCCCTGATGTTGTCATCGTCCTCGACGTAATAGATCATGTTGAACCCCTCTGCGGCCGGCATGACCGCATCTTAACCCTAAAGGCGCCTGCACTAGATGGTATCAGCCAAAACGGCCCGTCAAATAATCCGCCGTGCGCGGATCGGTCGGGTTTTTGAAGAGCTGAGCGGTGGGCGCATGCTCCACCAGCTCGCCCAGCAAAAAGAACGCAACCGAGTCGGAAATGCGCGCAGCCTGCTGCATGTTGTGCGTAACGACCACCAACGTGCAGGTCTCCTTGAGCTCGCAGGCCAGCTGCTCCACCACCAGCGTCGATACGGGGTCGAGCGCCGAGGTCGGCTCGTCCATCAGCAGAATGTCGGGCTGCACGGCCAGCGCACGGGCGATGCACAGACGCTGCTGCTGGCCGCCCGAAAGACCCAGACCCGATTCCCTGAGCTTGTCCTTGACCTCGTCCCACAGCGCGGCGCGTCGCAGGGAGTCTTCGACCAGCTCGTCGAGCGCGACGCGGTCGCGCACTCCCATGCCGCGAGGACCGTAGGCGACGTTGTCGTAGATGCTCATGGGAAACGGATTGGGGCGTTGGAACACCATACCCACGCGCTGGCGCAAGCGGCAGATATCGTAATCGCCCAGGATATTCTGGCCGTCGAGTGCAATCTTGCCTTCAATGCGGCAATCCTTGATACCGTCGTTCATACGGTTAAAGCAGCGCAGCAGCGTCGACTTTCCGCAGCCCGAAGGCCCGATGAACGAGGTGATCTGCTTGTCACGAATTTTGATGCTCACGTCCTTGAGCGCATGATGGTCGCCGTAAAACAGGTCAAGGCCTTCAACATCGATGCGCGTCGGCGAGGCGGCAAGGTCCTGCGCCGTGGGGCGAGTCGCATCCCCAACTTCGCGCTCGTGCGCGGCCTCGGCCTGCGCCTCTATGAGTTCCTCAAGCTCCGTAGGCTCCATCGCCGCAGCAGCCGTCATACCGCATACCTCCATATCGATATCAATTCAGCAGTATCGATAGTAGAAATCGCGGCTCATACGCACGTGAGCGCATTGTCAAGTGTTTGTAAGGGCACCTTGACTATTCCGCCGGCAACTCGATGGTAAATATCGTGTGCTCGGGCGTCGATTCGCACGCGATCGTGCCGCCGTGCGCTGTAACGATCTCCTTGGCGATGGCAAGGCCAAGCCCGGCGCCACCGCGATTGGTCGCACGTGCCGCGTCCAGGCGATAGAACTTCTCAAAGATTACCTTGAGCTTAGCCGCAGGAATCGGGTCACCATGGTTAATAAAGCGAATTCGCACGCCACCGTCATCTTGGCGCCCAGCCTCAATCGTGATGGTCGATCCTTCGTAGCTATAGGCGATGGCGTTTTTCATGATGTTGTTGAACACGCGAGCCATCTTGTCGCCATCCACAAGTACCGTCAGATCCTCGCGCACATCAACTTGGACATCTTTGTGCTGCTCGTTGAGAATGGGATAGAACTCATCGGCAACCTGCGCCAGCAGCAATCCCAGGTCGACGTAGCCGCGCGTAAGCACAATATCGTGGAAGTCAAAGCGCGTGATATCAAAGAACTCCTCAATAAGCGCATCGAGTCGGTGCGCCTTGTCGAGCGCCACGCCCGTAAAGTGTGCGCGCTGCTCAACCGGCAGGTCGGGTGCCTCCTGCAACAGCGAGAGGTAGCCCACCACGCTGGCAAGCGGTGTGCGCAGGTCATGCGCCAAGTATGTGACCAAGTCGTCCTTGCGATGCGACTCGTCGCGTAGGGCCTGCTGCACCTTACGCTCGCGATCGCGCACGCGGTTGAGCGCACCCTCGACCTCCAGGAAGTCGCCGTCGATGTTATCCCAGGCGTCAGGATGATCGATCAGGCGGTCCTGAATACGGGCGGCAAGCACGCGGTCGGAATGCCGCTCACCCTGCTCATAGCCCTGGTAGTACAGAGCGCGGCCGCAAAAGAACAGGACGCACACGGCGAGCGCCAAGACAAAGCCAAGCATGTTGAATACAAAGCCGGCATCGAACAGCACCGGTCCCTCAATGCCACCGAGCGCCATGGCGCCGATCGCCAGCGTCATGGCCCACGCGGCACCGCCGATCACCACGCAACGGCGCACGATTTCAAAGCGATCGATCAGCAAGAAGCCGATGAGTAGCACCGCCAAGATACCGGCGATGTTACCAATGCCGATTAGCAGCAGACTCAGCAAAAAGAGCAGCACCGTCGCAAGTGCGCGATTATCGACGACCGCCCTTACGTATTCAAAGAGCCGATCGGGCACCTCAAACGCCTGCTTATCGTCTTTTGTCATGTCCATGTCCTCGCTAACAAAGGCGTTATTCGATGATATAGCCGACGCCCCAAACGTTTTTGATAAAACGCGGCTTCTGAGCGTCGTCACCGATCTTTTCGCGCAGGTGACGAATGTGCACCATCACCGTATTGTTGGAGCCGGGCATAAAGTCCTCGTTCCACACCGCGCGGAACAGGTCCTCCACGGGCACTACGCTGCCGCGATGCTCGGCCAGATACAGCAAGATGGAATACTCGATGGGCGTGAGGCGCACCGGCGCACCGTCCACCGTCACGGAGCGAGCGTCACGGTTGATCTCGAGGCCATCGAGCTGGAGGGTCGGCGACTCGGTCGCCTGCGCGCGGCTACCGTAGCTGGTGTAGCGGCGCAACTGAGCATGAACGCGCGCGATGAGTTCCAGCGGGCGGAACGGCTTGACCACGTAATCGTCCGCGCCAAGAGAAAGGCCTTCGATCTTATCCTGCTGGGCATCGCGTGCCGTCAACATAATTACGGGATAGGTATGGCTGGCACGGATGGTACGCAGCAGCTCAAAGCCGTCGATATCGGGCAGCATGACGTCGAGCAGTGCCAGGTCAAACTCTTGCTCCAGGATTGCCTTGGCCGCATCGGCCCCGCTGTAGGCGATTTGGACGTCAAAGCCCTCCTTTGTAAGGTAGATACCAACCAGGTCGGCGATGGCCTTCTCGTCATCAACTACCAGTATGCGCTCGTTCATGCGTGCTCCTCTCGCGCTCCATTATGCCCGAGGCGGCGCCCGCCACACACAACAAGCGCGGGCGATTAAGTCGACCTTAAGCACCCTTGTGCCCGTTCGAGCACGAATGCGGGCCATGCGCGCACGCAACGATCGTCGTCGCCGGCAAACGATATACTCTAGTGCCAGAAGAGACCATTCCGTCGAAAGCGAAATCTGTGATGTCCCTCACCTCTTTTGCAAAGCGCTCCGCCCAGCTTGCCGCCGGCTTTGTCTGCGCTATCGCTCTTGCTGCCGGCATGCCCACCGTCGCCGGCGCCCAAGTGCTCACGACCGACGACGTCTGCGGCAAGACCGCCGACGCCCGCGGCATCACGACAGAAAACCTGCCCGATATCGAGGCAACGAATGCCCTTGTTATGGGCAAGGACGGCACCGTCTACTATGGACGCGGCGCCGATGAACAGGTCAAGATCGCCTCGATCACCAAGGTCATGACCGCAATCCTGACCGTCGAAAACTGCAAGATGGACGAGAAGGTCACGGTGAGCAACGCTGCCGCCACCGTAGGCAACTCGACTGCCGGCCTGCTCGAAGGCGACGAGCTCACCGTGGAGCAGGCACTACGCGGCCTGTTGATCCCCTCGGGCAACGACGCCGCCACCGTGCTTGCCGAGTACGTAGGCAAAAAGATCGACCCCAAGACCAAAGACGCCGAGGCAACCTTTGTGAAGGCCATGAACGAGCGCGCCAAAAAGCTCGGCTGCACCGGCACGGTCTTTGAGAATCCACACGGCCTGGACTTTGATGAGTGGGCCGGCGACATGCACTCAACCGCACATGACGTGGCACTGATGATGCAGGAGGCTATGAAAAACGACACGTTCCGCGAGGTCGTGGCGAGCGAGGACTCCTGGATCGAGGTTACAGGTGCCGATGGCTCAGACCATTCGCATTCCATGGACACGCACAACGTTTTGCTCGGTCAGGACGGAAACATTGGCGGCAAGACCGGCACCACCGACGACGCGGGCTATTGCTTTACGAGCGCCTACAACCGCGACGGCGACGAGATCTACACCGTTATTTTGAACTCCACAACCAACGATCAGCGCTTTACCGATACGGCGACCCTTGCCAACTGGTACTACGGTCACAAGGTGACGGTCGCAATTGCCAATACACAGGAGAAGACCGCCAACGGCAACCCGCTTATGGCGCGCATTGGCCAAACCGACTGGACGGATAAGACAATCGATGCCACGCTCGCCGACCCCGCCGCACAGGCAACAGTGTTCTCACTCGCCGGCGAAGTGACCGAAAAGGTTAGCTACGATGACCTTTCGGGCACGGTGCATGTTGGCGATAAGGTGGGCAGCGTTACGCTTAAGCAGGACGGCACCAAGATTGCCATCATGGACCTGGTTGCCGACGAGGAAGGAACGGGGCCCAATCCCATCGAGTGGCTGCTCGTGAAGCTCGACCGCCTGGGCCGCCGCATCGACAACCGCCCGCTCACAGCCGAAAGCGAGACCGTAGCCAAGGCTCCTGAGGTGTAGGGCCAAAGCGTTATCACATCGAACCAAATGAGGCGTCCAACGGAGCGCCTCATTTTTTTGAGGGTTCGAATCCCCAGCTAACGTGGTTCAACAAAAAAGGGTCCCTTTCGGAACCCTTCTTTCAAGTCATACTGGCGGAGAGCTGGGGATTCGAACCCCAGATGCCCTTTTGGGGCATACTCGCTTAGCAGGCGAGCACCTTCGGCCTCTCGGTCAGCTCTCCGTAACAGCCGTTCTATAGTAACCAAACAGTCGAGGATGGGCAAGAGGGAATTTGGAGCGATTCCAGTTTGCCAGTAGACGTCTCACCCAATCATCTCAATCTGTAACAGTTACAGGCCGAATCTTCGTCCAGATGTTACAGATTGAGACAAACAGTCGGCGCCATCCGCAAATGTCTCAATCTGTAACAGCTATCAAGCAAATCGGCCCGTAAATGTTACAGATCAAGACAAACCAATCCCTTGGAACATAACGTCTCAATCTGTAACACCTGCAGACCGTAATCTCTTCTCGAAGTTTAGCAACTTTAGCGAAGTAAAACATGTTTAGCAGGCTCGGTAGCTTTCCGGAGGCTTTCTGTCTTGCCGATTCTGTCAAACCCTCCCGCATGCACCGATGCCGCCGATGAGATAGCTTAATCGGTCTTACTCGATCTTGGCCCATTCGTGGCTTGCAAGAAGATTACTATTCTCTGTCGAGGCTTGATACCTAGCGTCAAACTCGTCGCGCATTGCGCCAGCGTTCTGCCAACCAACGATTGTCTGATCTGGCTGTTTCTTACCGTTTTCTATACTCATCACCGTATAGGAATCCTCATCATCAGACGAGTCGTCATAGTTGAGCTGCAATGCGTCTGTCAGACTCATTTTCCCGCCCGCATAATCAAAGTAGTAGCTCGCGCTATACCTATCTTGCCTCGTCCTAAGGGCTATCTTGCCACTATCACAGAGCTCAATCGCCTGCCACTCACCCATGATGAGGAAGCCGTCCTTGGACAGCGTTGCGGTCGCTAATCCGTCACCGATGCTGTCATAGATGGATTTGGCCTTGCCGCCCTCAAAGTAGTAGAAATTGACAAGATTAAAGCTATCTCGAGTGCCTTTCTCGTAGGAATATTCCTGAGCGATTAGCAACTCGTCTATCCCATCGCCATCGAGATCTTTTTCCAAATAATATGCCTCAAAATAATCCGGACCAGTGCGCTTGTTGTATGCATAGGGTCCGATATAGCTCTGGTCGGCCATGAGATCATCTAGCCTCTTCGACGATTCCTCGCCCCATTGCCCCGCTCCATTCTCATCGCAGTATTTTCCGTACTGTCTGTAAATATCGATGATTGCATCATAGGCATCATGAGTTTTTTCGTTCTGAGCTGAGACGGTCTCCTTATTCGATTTTCCCTGTCCTTCGACCGTTGGCTCGCTCTTTTGCTCGAGTGCCGGCGCCACGAAGACCTGGTACACCTTGCAGAGCGCATATGCCGTACCGGCAGCGGCAATCATCGCAGCGAGGATAATAGCGAACGTGGGGACCATCGCGCGGCCGATCTGGCGGCGCTCCGTCAAAAAAGAGGCGAAAGACGAACGCTGCGGCGCAACGGGGGCCTCGAGCGAATACTGCACGTTCTGTTGAGGATGGGCGACGTTCTGTGGCTGAGCGGGATACTGCTCATAGCCCGCATCGGCCGACGAGTCCGCGATTCGACAACCGCAGTTACCGCAAAAGCAAGCGCCCTCTTCGATTTTGGAACCGCAGTTTGTGCAAAACATCGCTTCTCCCGTTGATCCGCATCGGCAGGTGCATCGCATCAGGAACACCAGCCGCAATGAGCCATTCCATCATAAGGTGCCGTCAAACATCTCTCGACGGCACCTTGATTAATTTGAGCCTATCGGAGCCCGTTGATGGCGTCCACAATCTGCGCCTGACCGTACGCCATGCGGTCGGCAGCATTCTCGGTATGGATGCGCACGTTGGTGTCGTACTTACGAGCGCTCAGCAGCCTGTTGATGCTATCGGCAATCATATCGGCCTTGTCGCGCTCAAAAACCACCAACGGAATGATAACGAGCTCGCCCGAGTCCATGGAAATCGCTACGTACGAGACCAATGCGTTGAGCACCATGAGCACACCGAACGCCATGATTGCCAGAGCGAGTAAGATGCTGTCCGGATCTCCCAAGCTGCACAGGCCAACCAGCGCAATCACCGCACCAATCAGCAGTTTCTTGATGTCAACCTTAAAGTCGCTCACCGTTGACGTGATATGCGCAACATCGAGCGTGCGCTTACGGCGGCCGAGCGGAATAACACCAAGAATCGTATTCGGCACCTGCGCGATCACGTTGTCGTTGGTGAACTCGATGCTTCCCTTAAGATAAAACGTGATGTACGAGGTGATGAACTCGATAGTTCCAATGCCGGTGCTCTGGGGAGCATAAAAGGTATGGCGGCTGTTAGCAGCCACATCCTCCGGCGTTGCTTCGGCCGCAACCGTAGGAGTGCCGCATACGCCGCAGAACTTGGCGCCTTCATTGACCTGCGATCCACACTGCTTGCAATACATGATAGGGTCCTTTCTGCTGTCCCTCTTCCTGACGCCACATAAGATACGATTTGCAGTAACCCAATTACAGTGATTTTGACCGGGTAATTATTTGATATACTCCCTATAGGAAAAGCACCAGGTAGGAGCGCTATGTTTAATCTTTCGCAAACTAAGACGGCGCAAGGATTTATCCCCTTTAAGGGCGTCAAAACCGTTGAGCCCCACGACGGGCAAACCGCCAGCGACACGCTCCTGTTCTTTGATTTATACCAACCCATCGAACTTAGCGAGCTTAACCATAACGCCGCGCCCAAGCATAGCGAGCGCCATGCGGACCTGATCAAACTCGCTTCATGCGTCGAGCCCACCGGCAACCCCGAATCCCCCATTCGCGTAGATGTGGGCAACATTGTTGATTTTGCACGTCAAACAGGCCCTCTTTTCGGTGTCAGCGAAACGGAGATAGTGCGTGATTGGGCATACGCCGCCGTATCGGCACTTGTCGCGGTTCGCATTCAGGAATTCCTCAACGGCAACTGCAATATCGCAAAAGTACGTGCCATCAGGCAGATTGATAAGGTCGTCATCTCAAGCGAGGCAGACGAATCATCCTTCATCATGTACTCGATTTATCTGGGCATAAGCGGCGGCTACGCTGCATGTTTTAAAAGCCTGCCGATTATCCGCCGCATCGAATCGAGCGATGGCTATTTCTACGCATTTGTTTCCGCCACCGGAGACGCCGCTGCATCAGCTATTGAGTTTCGCGTGTTCTCCTTTGATCACGAGCTTACATTGGAAGACTTCGAGACCCTTAAGCTGCTGCTTGACCTAAGCGATGACGATTCGCGTGCCGCGATGGAACATCTTAAGCTTGCTCCCAGCGAGCAGAGCTATTACGACATCGCCCCTGACGCGAGTATCGTTCCGCAGAGCAGCCTTCTCAACGACACCGACAAGGGCGCACTCACCGCACTTGTCCAGGCGCTCGTGATTGCACACCTCTCGGGCGCGCATGTCGATGTGTTCCAGGGCAGCGAGTCCACAGGTTTTCTGTCCTTTGACAGCTACCTCTCATGGCTGTGGTTCGATTTCTCGCGCAAGCTCAGCACCGTACGCATCGGCTACTGCGAACAGTGCGGACGCGCCTTTTCGCTCGCCGGGCACCGCGGCATGGAACGCAAATACTGCAGCGAGAAATGCAAGACCGACGCCAAAAACGAAAAGACCCGCCAGGAAACGCTTGAAATACGCCGTCGATTCGCCGAAGGCCAGCCGGTAAACCAAATAGCCGAGGCAACCGAACGCCGCCCCGACTATATTCGCAAACAATTGAGTAAATGGGCTCAGCTCAAGCACGAGCTGGAATACGATCTTGCCGAAAACGGATTCAACGGTTCCGGTCTGCTTAAGCGCTGTGGATCGGAGGGCCTCAACCTAGACCAGCTCCTCAGCAGCAAGCGAAAAGCCGAGCTCAAAAAGATTGCAAACGGAGATAGGTAAGCTGGACATGGGCGTTGCCGAAGTCGCGGCGGCAAAGTTTAACAACTTTAGCAAACTTTAACAAGTTTAACAGCTGGTCTTACAAAGGCTCAACTTGGCTGTCGTGAAGCGGGGTTGGAGAATCGTGCTTCCTCGTCTTCGTCAAAATAAAGACCTCATACCGAAATTAGGGGCATAGCCGCCATCCTTTTGGAGCAATAGGAATATCATTTTGTCGTCTTTGTTCCACATCACGTAAGGACATATTCATGTGCTGCAATCACTGCGGCGCCAACAATCCAGATGGAGCAACCTTCTGCAATGCGTGCGGCAAGCCCATTTCCGCCACTGGCAATCCCCAATCCATAAAAATCGACGCAGCCAATGGTCACTCCAAACTGCAAGCGCGATCTCAATGGTGCGATTTCCTCCATCGCTTTCGCAATCACGTTCTTCCCGCATCCAATGGTTATGGCGAAATTGGCAGTATTTGCAGCACGCTAGAGAGCCTTCAATCACAAAAATCAGAGCTGGCATACGGCCTTGAAAACGACAGGAGATTTGACTGTTGCATCGGATATATCGCTGTTGCCACAGTGGCTATTGCGTTATTGGCCATAACAACCAACAATCAATCCGACGCATTTCTCCTCGCCATCACCTTTGCTGCATTATTTCTGTTACCGGCAATGTTAATCCTGCTCTTTTTCCTTCACCGCAGAAAAAAGAGCCGCCAAAAAATCGCTCTACTTGACGAGAACATCCACCTCCTAATTAAAGAGGCAAATAAAGAGAGACTGAAGCTTCAAATCAATTTTGAAAACTTCACAGAAAACAAAGCTCATGGTATGTACATAGTCGGTTTTGAATATGCAAGTCCTTGGATGCTCGAAGCCCTCGAAAACGTTATCCGCAACGGAAAGGCAGATACGCCCAAGGATGCAATTGCCTGCTACGAAACTGAGCGAGAAAGGCAGAGAAACCAACAGGACCGCGTGCGCAATGCGCTTTTTCAGCAATCGCTTCTCATTCAGATGGATTCGATTAATGACCAGATGGCCTACCTCAACTCGATTGCAACCGCGAACTTTGTTCTGAACGCAAGCAGGCTCTAGCGGCAGAAGGTTGTCAGCTCGGCAAGATGAAGCCCGGATGCGCAATTAATGCGCATCCGGGCTTCTTGCTTTTGAGTTCCTCCACGTCGCAGCAGCTAGATCAGAAACTCACTCTATGCCCAACTGACCAAATACACATCTACGCTTTATCAAGCTTTGATAGCGTGTCAGCAGTCCTTTGCTGAACATCTTGCAAGGACAAATAGGTCGAATCCTGGTACTCGTTTCGCGTCATACTGAAATCAAACAATGCATAGATCGCGTGCTGGTCATAGCTTTTCAGAACATCCGCATACTCTCCCTCTGACGCGGGCTTTCCCTGTACAAGGTAGAAGGATTCATAGCCATCGGACGTATCTTGACTGGCATACTCAATTGAAATGTCATTCTCAAACGAGTCGCCCTTTTTTCCGTGCATCGTCGTAATCGAAGCGGAAAAGACATCGCCCGTCTCGCACACGGCCTTCATCTGGTCGCTCATTGCATACATGTTGCTCTCAATAAAAATCTTACCGGCTTTCTCCGTAAGCGTGAGATACTCGCCGCCGCCGTTGCTGAAATCAACCCAATGCTGCTCATAAACGCGCTTCAGGCCACCGTCGACGTAAGACCAGACCTCAACTTCGTACGGCTTGGTCGAATCTGTACCGGCCCAGTCCATCTGAGACGCACCCTCATCCAGATCGCACGTTATTGTTAGTAGCTCGTCATTCCCATCATTGTCGAAATCGATCAAATCTGCCACACAAAATCCCGTCAGCGCATATCCATATGTCTCAACAACGCGCGCCTCTCCATATTTATTGAGGTACTCGTGACACTTTTGGCTGTATGCACGATATGCAGCAATCTGACTGGGGCCCACGTCTTCCCCGTCCGCATTATCCTTCCTGGCATCTGCAGCAGGCTTCTTTGCGGGAGCCTGAACAGTGATTTCAGTTTCAGCCTCAGATTTATGGCTACCGACCACAAGCTTTACTGGGATCGAGTACTCAACCTTTGTCCGCTTATTGGTCACTTTGAGTGTGTATGATCCCTCTTTGGCGTCCTTAAACTTCCCCATCGAAAAGCCCGATTCACCGGTTACTTTAACTTTCGAAGAGCGGCCACTCTCATCAATGAGCTCCGCCACAAAAGATGTAATTCTATTACCATCTGGATCTGTCGGAATTACCTTGGTATCAAGGGCACAAATCACCGATTCCTTTTGGCCGAAAGTAGCGGAATTGCCGCCAAAATCGCTAAAGAAAAGCTGCCAGGACACTAGCCCGATCACGATAAGCCCAACGACGATTCCAAGGACATAGAGCACCTTGGGCTCTTTCCGCTGAGAAGCTGCAGCTTGAGCTGCTGCATTTGCCGTAGGCGATGTTTGCACGGATTCACTCGCTTGCAGGGTGTTGTCGGGCACATGCTCATCCGTTCCGAATTCAGGCTCCACCCCAACAGCTTCGTCAACAGCATCAGTCACCATAGCGGCATCGGCGAGTGTTTCACCAGAGAGCTCGGATGGAGAGCCGTCCGCTCTCGTCTTTACACGAACTTCGGCCAACACCTGAGCCGCGCTCTCTAACGAAGCACCGCACTCAGTACAATACTTTAAATTGTCGGCGAGCTTAGCGCCGCATTTTGGACAGAACATATTTGCTCCTTGCTAGATCAGCGGTTGCCAAGCTGCTGAAGCGTCAACCGGGTAGGCGTCTTTAACTTTTTGAATCAAAGCACTGCAATTGGCCAAATCGGCGCTGTTCGAGATGCCTTCAAACAAATCGCTCGCTGTATCGTTAATTGCTCCCGAGCATTCAACGGTTGCAATCTTCGTATCGTCGTCGCAATCCTGAGACATTGTCGTCTCGCTCTCGAAATTTCCTTCGGCAAATCGACCAAAGTCCCAATCATTTACCGCCCATCCACCATTGCCCCACTGACAAATAATGTTGTCCGCACAAAGCTCCATGTATTGTCTGTAGCCTGTTACGGCAACGAGCCCTTTTGCTTGATTATCATCAAAAGTATAGATAGCCAGCACATATGAAGATGGGCAACTAATCCCCATGTCATCATCTTCATAGGCAATAAGAAGTTCATCTACCCCATCACCGTCTAAGTCCTTATAGAGGTAACGCATTCCTTGCACGGTTATGCCAGCCCCCTGCACGTCCATAAAGTAATTGAATAGTGGGTATTTTGAATCCTTCTGACTATCAGTCCAATATGGCGATTCCGCGGAGTCGTCGTATACGAATTCATTATCTTCATAGCCTTGGGTCAGAGATCCATCAGCAAAAGCCTCGCGATACTGATTTAAAACCTCATCGTAGGCAACGTGGGCTTCCTTGTTTGCTTTTTCCTTATCATCTTTTTCCGAAGACTTCTGCTGCTCATTGCTCTTTTTCGCCGCTTGCTCCTGCTGAATGGGCTGCTGGATACGGGGCTCGACAACATTCTTGTAAAGCATAAATGCAGCGTAGGCGATACCTGCAGCCGCAATGAAGCTTGCAATGATGAGGGCGAACGTCGGCACGAAGCGGTTGCCGATTTGGCGCTTTTCCGTGAGAAAGTCGAGCATGCTCAGGCGTTTGAGCTGTTGCGGTATCGGTGCCGGGGACCCAAAGTCCACCGGATTCGCGGGGCCTGCGGAGTTAACGACTTCAGTCTGATTCACCTGCGCAGGCGCATCAACGCCACCTTGTTGCAGTGCGCCAAGCGGAGCACCGCAACCGGTGCAGAAACGCGCGCTGTCTTCCACTTTTGTTCCACATACCGGGCAGAACATCGACGCTCCTCCTTCATCGTGGCGGCCCCGCAAACAGCTGCAGGGTCGCCAGCCGTCTCAAATGAATTGCTCTAGTTGTCCTTGGTCAGCGTATAGGTATCGTAATAGTACGAGCTATCAAAAATGCTGCCTGGCAGATAAGATGTTTTGATGCTCGCTACGGCATCATCGCCAAAGCTCAGCGAAAACGTTACTTTGCCGTTTGCGTCTTGGGGGCACTCATAGTCATCCGAAGGATACGACCACGAGGAATTAAACGTGAACACCATGTTGAATGGAACATCGGCAAGCACGGTATCGCCGGCATCGGAATCCTCTGCGTTATCGGGCGTCTTGTGATTATGCGCCACGCCACTAAACGTCCCCTCGACCTCGCCAGTCTCATCGTCAACCTTGGTAATCGTCACCTTGACGGGATTCGCCTTGCCGCCAAAGCATTCCTCGCTACTTGACTGGCTCTTAAACTTGCCGGTCCACGTTCCCACGAGCTTCTGATAGCTCACTTTGTCGATATCATCGCTCGCATCAACGGAATTGAGCTCCCAGCCATTGCCGCCATAGACAAACTTAGCGGTAATGGTGCCTTTGCTTTCACTATATGTCGAGCTCGACTTGCAAGAGATCTTTACGGTATCCGTGGCCTTATCCGGGTTAAGGTCGCTTTTCTTGACCTTAAAATCGCCGTTGCCATACAGCGAGGACAGACTCGTTGAATAGCCGCTTGCGTCAGCCGTGCTCAGAATCGTCCCCATATTCTGGATGACCTTTTTCTCGTCGACGCCCCCGGTTACCTTGGTTCCCGTGGTTTCGAGATCCGACCCACTAAAGTAAATCGTGTCCCATTTGCCATTGCCCTTGACCAAATTGATATTGCCCTGCTTGGTGACCTCGGAGTCATCGTTGGCAAACACGATCTCAATCCTTGCAGAATATGGATCGGAAATCCTAACACCCATGACCTGGTAGCTCGAGACGCCCTGCATATTGTCCTTTTGCTTGTTGAGCACCTTGACCGACTTGATGGAGTAATCGCTTCCATCGCTCCACATCGAGCCGGTACTCATATCCTTGGTCGAGACGTTCTCGCGCACGATCTGCTCAATCGTGCCGTTGGAGGGGCCACTGTTCAGGAACATGACCACGGCAACAACGGCAACCAGGACGGCTGCGGCAACACCGCCGATGACTGCCTTTTGCTTCGTGGGAATCGCAGCGATTTTGGAACCTACGCCCGAGTTGGCAGGCGCGGACTGCACGCTGATCGAAGCGGCGCGTGGCGCAACGTAACCAGTATTCTGGAATGCTTGATTGCCCGCGAGCTGTTGCGACGAAACAGGAGCGCCCTGCTCGAGCGCTGCATCCTGATTCATGTTCTCTTCAGCCTCTGGCGCTTTAGGCTCCTCCGGCACCGAAGCAGAGGAAGCCAGCGGCGTTCCGCAGGCATAGCAGAATTTGGCGCTCTCGACGTTCTTAGCTCCACATTGAGGGCAATACACAGTGATCGCTCTCCTTCCCTTTTCCCGATCGCGTATGCGACCTTCCCTTTGTTGATTCACAAGATACGTGAAACAGCTATCCCCTAAAAGAGATTTTGAGCGGGTAATAATTTGAGTCTGCTGGGCAAATAAGACGCTGTTGCACAACACCAACCATGCACGTGATTATACGGCGAGAAACTTCTCCTCTACCTCCTTTGTCACGATTACACTTGCCAGACCCATCTGAGCCGACACGAGCAGTCCCGTAACCCCCATCACCGTTGCGTTCGCCATAGTAAGTCGCACCTTAACTCGTTATACCTTATCTATGCGCAGGCGATGCAAATACCACCGATTCCAACAGCCCGCAAGTTTCCGGTAGAAACCAATCACGCACTCGGCTGGCTGTAGAGGTCCCTCAAGATGAACTTCCAGGCAGGGATAACCTCGATGTGCGCACCCTCAAAATCGAGGTCCCCTTCGTCTTCTTTTGTCACAATAACAAGCCTGTTCACGGCGTCATCAACCTTGGCAAGCTTTACCAAGTTGTCAATTTCGCGCGACCGGGCGCTTTCCGATAATGAATACGCCACCTGAACCGCAAGTCCCCTCTCGGGCACGTAGAAATCGACATCAATCCCGTTCTTTGCGGATTTTAGATAGCAGAGCGCATCTCCGTACACATCATGCATCGCAACCGCAATTTCATTTTCGAGCAGCACCGGCTCCTTATTCACCAAGAAGAGGTTGAGCAAACCATTATCCGAAAAATAGTATTTGGGGCTACCTTCACGTTCTACGAATTTTGCCGTTGCGTTTTTAACGACAAAGAGCAGGTACGCCTCTTCAATCATCCCCAAGTACTCGATGAGGGCCGCCTTGCTTAGGCCATATCCAATGCCTTTGAGCATTCCATGCAGGGATGAGAAAGAAGCCTCGTTGTGGACCGTTTCCGCAACTTTCTTCACAAGCACACGCATGGCCTGAGGGTTACGCACGTTATTGCGCGCAACGACATCTCCGAGCAAAACTTTTTGATAGACGCTCTCAACGTATTCTCGCGGAGCCTCATAACGAAGGGACTCAGGAAATCCGCCGTAGGTATAGAAAGAATCGAATGCCGCGCTCAAGGCGCCCCTACCCGACGTCGAGTACAGCGCCGCCTCGTCGCGGCTTTTCCCCAATGCGTCTAGATATTCGTCGAATCGGTAGGGAGTGACGTGTTTGACCAGGAAACGACCGCCAAGCGTCGTTTCAATCTGACTGCTCAGCATCTTCGCATTGCTGCCCGTTATATAGGCGCGTCTGCCAGAATCTGTTAATCGCCGCGCAAATTTTTCCCAGCCCTCGATGTTTTGGACTTCGTCAAGGAAAAAATAACCCTCTCGATCGCTCAGCTCGCTTTGAGCGAGCAAGATATCGTTGAAATCAGCAGAAGTGAATTCAGCGAGGCGCTCATCCTCAAAGTTGATATAGATTATCTGGTTCCACGCTGCTCCGTCTCTAACCAAATCGCGCGCAACTTTATAAAGCAGCGTTGATTTTCCCGAACGACGAAGGCCCGTGATGACATAGTTTCCCTGGGGATCCAAGTGGTAACGGCGCGGCACAATCGTCGCGCTGCGAATAACCTCGTGTTGGTCAAAAATCACATGCTTTAGGAGTTCGCGATTCATAGGGCCTCCGATTTGTTCAATATACTGAACAAATTATATCTAATTTTGTTCAGTATATTGAACAAATCGGAGGCATTTCCGTTCACTATACTGAACAAGTTTGCTTTTCAATGCGGAAACAGCAGGCCAGCCGCCCCTACCCCAGCGAGCGGTTGAGGGAGCCGAGTTCGTCGTTGCCCATGGTGCGCCACATTTGATAGATGCAGCCGCGCGCCAAGAAAAAGAAGCCGTTGTCGACGAGTTGCACGGCGGCATCCGCGAGTTGATTGGTCACGGCGGGCACCGGCGGCAGCTCAAGACCTGCCTTGCGGATGGTCTCGACAGCCTCCTCAAACGTGGGCGGTTTGATGACGCCCATTTCGTTCATAAGGCCCTGCATTTCCTCCTGCGCACTGCCGCCCGACTCCTCGCCGCGCGGCACCAGGCGATAACATGCCAGCGCCAGCTCGAGCTGGTCGCAGTTCCAGTAGGCGAATGCCAGGCGATAGAACAGGTAACCGATCGAAGGCCGGTCGCTGGCAATGCGCAGGCCGTGACGCGCTACCTCGATAATCTCGTCATAACGCTCCAGGCGTGCTAGCACGTTAATCAGGGCAAAGTGAGACTGCATGGACGAGCGCGCCAAGTCGTAGAGACGGCGCACCTCGGGCAGCGCACGCTCAAAGTCCTCTTGTTCGGCGTAAAAGCTGCAAATCTCGTGCTGGGCAAAATACAGCGCATCGGGAGCGCGAAGGATACGCACGGAACGGTCCTCCTCCATCACCGGCAGCACCATGCGCACCAGCTGGTTGTCGCAGAACTGGGTCTGCACTGGGCCCGTCGCCAAAAGCTCAGCAACAGTACACTTGGCTTCCAGCTCCTCGACAAGGCGAGAAAAGCCCTCGAAAGCACCGGCTCGGTCAACTTTGGATTGCTCGCGCAGCTCGACGACACGGGCGACATACGGATCGTTGTCCTCCTCCATGACCTCAAGCTCGTCAGCCGTATCAGCGAGCAGCAGATCGCGAAGCGCAGGCGGCAATGGACGATGGTCATCGCGTGGTCGGGCGTGAACCTCTGCAGGCTCAATCATGTCCGGAGTATCTGCCTCATATGCCTCGAGCAAATGCTTGCAGGGCATGTCGTCCATATCCATGCTCTCAAGATCCTTGGCGACAGAAACGCAATCGGCCAGATAAGCCGCACGGCCAAAGGAATACGTTTCGACAACGCGCTCGCCCTGCTCGCCGTCGGGAACCGCAATCTGCACGTAGCAGCGCGTGATGCGAGTGCCCGAAGCAAAGCAAGCCGCCGCGAGTGTAAGCGCAATACGCGCATCGTGCTCAGTGGCCCATGCCGCGCGCTTAGGCTCATCCACCTCGCGCCAGGCGTCATCTTGAGCATCGTATTCGCGCTGCGGCATAGCATCGACAACCGTGCGGCCAAATCGCACCAGCATGATGCCTTCGGCGACGTTCGCTCGATAGGTGTAATCGAGACGCGTGACCACGTTGAGCGCTTCTACGATACGTGCAAAGCGGGTGCGAACGTCCCACTCGCCACCCGGCTGGCACGCAACCGTCCCCGGCTTGGCCCACGGGTTGTCATTCGACAGCGTTTCGAGCAAGCGAGGAACGTCGTTTGTCGTCTTGCTGATATGCCAGAGGTCAAAGAGCGAGCAGCCCTCAAAGCTTGGCGACGAGGCAACGGGGCCCAACCCTGCTCCAATACGCTCAAGGATGCCCGATAGGCGGTTCAGGCGGCACTCGACGGCAAGCAGGGTATCGATCTCGTCCTGGTCCAGCAGGCTACGGTCAAAATTGAGATAGAAGAGCCTCGAGCGATCGATGCGCGCCAGGCTCATTTCGGTTTTAGCCGCTATGGTGCGCAGGCGAGGCAGATTAACTTCGCCCATCAAAGCGGCGGCATAGCGCTCGATGCCACTTGGATTATCTGTATGGTCAATGCGGTAGAGCAACGTTTCGATTGCATCGGGCAGCGGCGTGGAATCAAAACCCAGCAGTACCTCAACCGGCTCGGGGAGTTTTACAAGTTTGATCTTGTCGACGGCATTTTTCATGCCCTCGTCGAGGCCGTCACCGTTTGCCGTGCTTGAGACGGAGTTTTCAGAATCGGCGAATATCACGTAACGCAAGAACATCGAGGCCATGAACTCGCCGTAGCGAAGGCTGCGCGTCGAATTCCACGTCTCGCGATCGGATTGTTCGCGCATGGTTCCTTCGGGAGAGCCGATGACTCGCGCCCGGGAGCGCATCGTCCCATCGGCACCCCTGACCGCAATCTCACCGATGTTGGAATCGGACTCGTCGAGAATCAGTTGCATGTCGGGATCGTCGGACAGCGATTCCTCGTTAACGGGACGGTCCACCTTATAGACCTCACCCGAAACGCTCACGTAGCCCAAAAGCGACACATGGCTTTTGCCGACGAATTCGACGACATAGCATGATTCATGCGGGTCCTCGCCAAAGAGCTTCCAAACCACGCCATACGAGCGTCCCGCAGGCTGCTCGGGCATGGCCGGAAAGCGCTTTTTGGGATCGAGAAACCTGAGCTTGTATGTCGGACGCTCTG